>Ga0116231_10013631_pt1 | contig 11305 bp, 9 predicted proteins | sample S1TSphgellanicum_2_FD_89695 | JGI IMG/M metagenome (GOLD analysis project Ga0116231, IMG submission 89695) | Host-associated microbial communities from peat moss isolated from Minnesota, USA - S1T2_Fd - Sphagnum magellanicum MG | ecosystem: Host-associated > Plants > Peat moss > Unclassified...
CCACATCGCCACCGCGACCTCGGCCGGCGAGGGAATAAGCCCGTATTCGCTGTGCCGCGTTCCCAGCCACCACAGCGCCAGCCCGGCCACCGGGACCAGCGCCGCCAGCGGCCAGCGATAGCGGTCCGACGCCGCGATCATCGCGCCGCCGCGCTACGCGGAACGCGCGACCTCGTCGGAAAACCGAGGATCGAGGAAGGTGGAGAAATCCGGCAGGGCACGGATTTGCTTCATTTCCAGCATCTGCTCCGCGTAGAGCTTGGTCTGCGCGATCATCTCCGGCGTCATACGCCAATTCAGCTCGACGTTCGGGACGGAGATGGCCAGCGCCTCGCGCTTCTGCCCCAGCTTGGCGACGGCCATCGCGATCAGTTCGTCGGGATGCGTCATGGCGTAAGTCGATGCCTGGCGCTGGATATCGACCATCATCCGCGCGAGTTCCGGCTTGCCTTCGACGATGTCGCGATGCGTGGTCATGACCATGTTCAGGCTGCCCATCGGCGTGGAGTAGGGATACTCGACGATCTTGCCGACACCGGTGCTGACCGACACGCCGGGCGCCGGCTCGGCGCCCACATAGGCGTCCACGTCGCCGCGCGCGAGGGCGGCATGCATCTCGCTGAAGCTGACGCGCACCGGGGTGAGGTCGCGGACCGACATCCCCTCCATGCGCAGCCGGCCGAGGATGAACACCTCCTGGGTCGAACCCGGCCAGATGGCGACGCGCTTGCCCTTGAGATCCTTGATGCTCGCGATGTCGCTGTCCTTGCGGGCCACCACCGCCATGCCCTTGTTGCACTCGGACCCGATAAGCACGACCGGCTCATGCGCAACTGCGGCGAAGATGCCGGCGGCAACCCCGAACGTGCCGAAATCGATGGACCGCGTGGCGACGGCGTTCTTGCAGTCGGCCGGGTTCTCGAACGGCAGCACCTCGATGCGCACGCCGGCCGGGGTGAATTTCTCGTAGAAATACGGCGTGATGGAGTGGATGAGCTTGAGCGCGCCCATCTTAACCACCGTCTCGGCGCGAGCCTGTCGGGCAATGAACGGGGTGGCGAGGGCGGCGGCCAGCGCGGTGCGGCGGTTGAGACGCATAATGGTTTCCCCCAGGGGCGCTCGCATCCGCGAGCATAAGCTTAGTCTGCAAATCATGTGCCGCGGCACACTTCAGCGGACGGACGCGGCGCGAACAGCGCTCAACTCCCGATCGATCCAGGCGGCGGTGAAATCGACCAGATCGCGCTGCCGCATTAGCCGCGCTTCGGCGGAACCGACGAGACCCATCCGGACGGCGCCGGATGCATCGAAATCGGCCCCGATGCGCGGAAACAGCACGCCGAGATCGTCGGCGACATCGGGATGCTCCTCCCATTCGACAGCGCCATCCCGTGCCACCGGCATGCGGCGGGATTGCGTGCGTCGATAGGCCGCGCGTGTCTCGCCGAGATGCAGAGACGAGTTGCGCTCGTAGCCCACGCCAAGCAGCAGGATCCAGCCATCGCGCTCATAGATGCCACCCAGGGGCGAGTCCGGGCCCCGCGCCCAGCCGAGCGGATGCCTCGCCGTCAGCGCGATCGAATTCGGCCCGGCGGCGGCGAAGGAGAACACCGGGTGATCGCTGCGGCACACCCCCGGCCACGCGCGGAACAGCTCCGGAATCGCACCCATGTTGCGGGTCGGCGTGCGCGCGGGGTCGAACGGCAGCATCTCGGCGCGGATCGTGTCGTGCCAGGCCGGCGGCACAGGCGGAGCGACCCATCCCGCCGGATCGGTGAGACCGCCCGAGAAGGTCGGCATGACGAGATTCCCCGCCGGCCCGACCGCGTCCAGCAACGCCCAGATCACCGCCTCCGCGCCGCTCACCACCCAGCCGATGCGCGACAGCGACGAATGCACGATCAGGGTCATGCCGGGGACCACGCCAAGGGCGAGGAGGTCGGCGCGCAGGGACCCTCGCGTGCGAGGCGTGGCGGCATCCGCGATCGCGGAGTCGGTGATGGTCATGGATGGTCCCTCGTTGCGACACGCATGGATTGGTGTGCTCATTCTCGACAATGAGCGTTTCGCAGCAGGAAGGCTGGACTCTCGATCGGTTCCTTGCATGGGAACGCCGCCAAGAATTGCGGCACGAGTTCGATGGCGCGCAACCGCGCGCGATGAATGGCGGGACGGTCGCGCACAGCATCATCGCCTCCAATATGTTCAGGAGCCTGGACAGACGGCTCAGCGGCAGCCCCTGCCGCGTGTTTCGCGGCGATGTGAAAATCTTGGCGAATGGCCGCGTGCGCTATGCCGACGGCGTCATCACCCGCGCCGCCCTTACAATGGATAGCGATATTCTGCCCGAACCGGTCGTCGTCTTCGAGGTGTTGTCCAAATCCACCGCCGGCATCGATCGAATCACCAAGAACGAGGAATACCGCGCGACGCCCTCCATCCAGCGCTACGTGATGCTGGAGCAGGGTTTCATCGGCGCCACCGTGTTCGCGCGTCTGGCAGATAACTGGTCGGGAAGCATTCTGTCAGGCGCAGCCATACTGTCGCTGCCCGAGATCGGCGTGGACCTGCCGCTGGAGGAACTCTACGCGGGCGTGGAACTGACCGGCCCGGAGGACTGACCGGCACCCACGAACTCATCCCGCCTCCCGCCTCGGCAGCACGAAGCGCCGGTAGATCGCCCCCAGCGCGATCAGCATCAGACCGAGGCCGAGGAACGACACCACCCGCCAGAGCCCCTCCAGCCCGGCCATGTCGATGAGAAACACCTTCGCCGAGACGAGTCCAATGATCGCCAGCGCCGCCATCCGCAGCGCCTGGCCGCCGGTGCGGATGCCAAGAGCGAGCAACCCCGCGCCATACAGCAGCCCCGTGCCAGACCACGCCCAAAGTTCGGCGTCCTCCAACGGGGCTTGGTCCAGGCCCAGGGCGCCCGGATGGAACAGCGCGCGCACCTCCAGCCCGACCCACGCCAGCCCCGCCACGACGGCATAGACCCCCAACGTCGTGGAAACTCCGCCCGCCGGCACGTATCGCAGCGCGGCGGACGCCAGCAGCGCGGGGACCAGATAGCCGGCGAGCAGCGTGATCGTGTCCGCCGGATCGCCCCAGATCAGTGGATTCCCCAGCAGCAGCCCCACGCCGCCGAGCAGCGCGAGCATTCCCTGGATACGCCACGCCCAGCCCAGCACCTTCCGCCCGGTGCGTCGCCACAGGAGCAGATTGCCCAAGGCCTGCGCCCCCATCGCGGCGACGTGGAACGCGGCCTCGTCGAACGAGCCGGGCGCGCGCAGATCGCCCCCGCTCTCCAAGTGACGGATTTCCATCGCCACCAGCACGGAGAAGAACGCCACCGCGCCGGATTCCAGCACTGCGACGGTGAGATCATCGGCCCGGCGGCGGAACATCCTGGCGGCGAGCGCGAAAGACGCGGCCGGCACGCCATAGGCCGCCAACAGCCCGTTCAGCACCGGCGTGGCGCCGTAGGCGTAGTCGATGACATACCAGTTCAGCAGCAGCCGGATCAGCACCAGACCGGCCACCACCAGCGCCACCCGCCGCAGCGCCGGCAGATCGGCGCGCGCCTCGATCCAGGCGAGCGGCGGCAGGAACAACGCCACGGCCAGCGTCAGCCAGTGTTCATGAAGCAGCATCGCGCAGGCGAGCGCGAGGGCGGCGACGGCCCCGGCGGCATGCGCGCCGGCCCGCTGCGTCGCGCCTTCGCGGGCGGCGAGAGTGGTCGTGCCCACCAGAGCGGCGGTCAGCGCCAGGGCGGCGAAGGCCCAGGCGATGTCGGGCTGAAAGCGCTCGACCTGCACATAGGTCACCGCCAACGTCAGCACTGGCACCGCCGCCACCAATGCCGTCCATCGCAGCGGGTTGGGCGCGCGCCGCTCTAGCAGAAATCCTGCGATCGACAGAAACGATGCAACACCGGCGGCGGTCAGCAGCAGGGGGACGATCACTGCCGGCGCCCAGGCGCCGGGCAGCAAGGCCTCGATCACGCCATTCACCGTGATCGCCTCGCCGGTAGGCTGCCATTCGGGCAGCGCCCACAGCAGCAGCGACAGCAGGAACAGCAGGCTCGCCAGCCAGGGCAGCCGGTCCAGCCGAGGCTCGAACATTCCCTTGGCGACAGCGAGCGGAACCAGCAGCAGCACACCGATGCGCGGCCAGGCGGAGGCGGAGGACGCCTCCAGCAGCAGCCCCGCGCCGCCGAGCGCGGCGAACGGAATCCAGCTCAGCCGCCGCCCTTCCTCGTGATCGAGCGCGGCACGCGGCAGCAGCGCGAGGTTGAGCGCGGCGGTCGCCGGCACAAACCAGGATGGCGCCCAAATATCGGCTCGGCCGGCAGCTGCCGTCCCGACCAGCGCCCAGGCCGCGCCGGCCACGATGGTCGTCCAACCGAGCCAGGTCCAGGCGGTGAAGCGCACCACCGCCAGGGCCGCCGCCGTGACGACGAACAGGTAGCCGAACAGGCCCGGCAGCGACGGCGCATTGGTATGCACCAGCAGCGGCGTGACGAAGGAGCAGGCAACGCCGATGGCCGCCACCAACTGGCCGAAGCGCAACGAGGCCGCCAGCCCGGCCAACCCCGCCGACGCGAGCAGAACGAAGGCGGCCACCGGCGGGAGCAGACCATAGAACGGACCGGCGCCGTAGGCCGCTCCGAACAGGACCCCGACTCCGCCGGCCGCCAGCGCCGATGGCGCGAGGTCGCTTGTCCAGGGATCGTCCATGGCGGGATCGTCGATGCCGGAGTTGGCCGGATCGGCTTGGGGGGGGCGCGGCGGCGGGCGGCGGCGCAGCCACTCGCCGCCGCCGACCAGCGCGACGCCGAGCGCGGCCGCCGCGACGCAACGCGCCGCCGGGCCGAAGATGCCCGCATCGACGGCGTAGCGAATCAGGAACACACCAGCCATCAACAGCGCGAGCGCGCCTAGCCAGAGGCCCCACCGCATGGTCAGCAGCGCCTCGAGATCGGTGGCGGAGCGGCGGGGCGCGGCTTGTTCAACGACAAGGGAGGGCGGCGGCTCCGCGGGCCCTTCGGATATCTCCGGTCCGGTTACGGCTTCCGAGGGCATGACAAGCGCGTCGGGCGGCATCGGGATCGCTTCGACAGACCGCATCGCGCCGGCCGATGATGGCGATGGCACGGTGACGGCTCCATCCGCTCGTGCGGTCGCGGCGGCCAACGCCGCGCGGAGGTCCTGGATCTCGCGCAGCGCCCGTCCGGCCCGAAAGAAACCGATGATGCCGAACACCCAGCCGACGATCGGCGCGAGGACGAGGAGGAGCGCGACAAGGACTTCCATCCGGTCACGGAACGGACTTCACCTCAAAAGGTCAAGGGAATTGGCGGGTGACCCGTCCAAGGTCACGGAGATGTTGGCGGATCGTCTCGTCATGCCCGGTCACCAGGGAGCACGTAGAGAGTTGCTTAACCCCGCCGCTGCAATAAAGGCTGACGTTGTAAAGGGCGGATGACAGTGAAACTCTCTGTGCGCGGCCGTATTTCGATCGGCTTCGGTCTGGTGCTCGCGATCATGGTTTTCGCGGCCATCTCCAACTGGGTGCTGGTCAAGGAGATGGAACGCCACATCGGCGATTACCGAACGGCCGTCGCCCAGCGGTCCAATGGCTACGAATTGGATTTGCGCGTGGCAGCCATCCGCCTCCGGGTGAACCAGTGGCTGCGCAGCATGAGCCCGGATTTCGAAAAGCAGGCGGATGCCTTGCTTGAACAGCTGGTTCCGATGGCGCGGCAAATAGCCGCCGAGTCCGGCCCCGGCGAAACCCAGGACAACATTCAGAAACTCCTCGGATCGACGGCCGCGTACATGGCGGGTTGGCGGGAACTCAAAGGATTGGCTACGGACGAAGCGAACATCTACGATCAGGACCTCGCTACGATCGGCAACCGGATCCGCACCAACCTCGCCCGGGCGCGACAGGCTGAAGCCTCCCGCAACGCCCTCCCGGCCGCCTTGCTGCTCGCCGACGCGCAGCAATCGCTGACCGAGGCCGAGAAATTCGCGTTGCTGGATCGCGCGAGCCCCAACCCTGATCTCGTCGCTCATGCCGTCGCCGCGATATCGGCATTGCGCGACTGTGTCCAGAAATGCGCCGCGGCGACCCAGGACCCCGCGACGGGCCTCGCTCTGACGGCCATCGCGGCGGATGTGGGTGAGTGGGAGAAGGTCTTTTCCCGGGTAAAGACGATCGCGCAGACACGCGCGGAACGTCTGGTCAGCTTGAGCCGAGACCTGGGCGAGCCGATGGGCAATGCGGCGGATGCGATCAAGGACGGAGGCAAAGCCCGCGCCGGGGTCGTCGAGGCCGAGCAATTCGCGGCGATCGCCAGCGGGCGTGCGACTCTCTACGTCATCACCACCGCTGGCTTGCTGATTGGCGGTTTCTTGAGCTGGCTGCTGTCGCGGTCGATCACCAGACCCCTGATACGCATCACGCGGGCGCTGAAAACCCTCGCATCGGGCGATAAGACATCCGAGATCCCCGAGTTGCACCGCGGCGACGAGATCGGCGAGATGGCCAGATCGGCCGAGGTCTTCAAAAAAACGTCCATCGAGTTCGAGCGGATGGTGGCGGAACAGGAGGCACAGAAGGCAACGAACGCGGCGGCGCAGAAGGCCGCCATGAACCAGACCGCCGATGCGTTCGAGAGCAAAATCGGCTCGCTCGTTTCGATGCTGTCGTCCGGCGCGACGGAGTTGCAGGCGACGGCGGCTTCCATGTCCGCCATCGCCACCCAGACGGATCAGCGCGCGACGACGGTCGCCGCCGCGGCGGAGGAAGCCAGTGCCGGTGTGCAAACGGTCGCGGCCGCGGCGGAGGAACTGACCGCATCGATTCAGGAAATCAGTCGGCAAGTCGCGCAATCCTCGCGGATCACCGAGCGGGCGGTTCAGGACGCGCGGCGTACCGACACGATCGTGCGCGCCCTGGCGAACGCGGCCCAGAAGATCGGTGATGTCGTGCAACTGATCACCGGGATCGCGGGTCAGACGAATCTTCTGGCCCTGAATGCGACGATCGAGGCCGCGCGAGCGGGCGACGCGGGCAAGGGGTTCGCGGTCGTCGCCAGCGAAGTCAAGAGCCTGGCCAATCAGACGTCGAAGGCCACCGAGGAAATCGGATCGCAGATCACCCAAATCCAGACCGCCACGAACGAGGCCGTGCAGGCGATCCAGGCGATCGGCGGGACGATCGACGAAGTCAGCGCGATCGCCGCGAACATCGCGGCGGCGGTCGAGGAACAGGGAGCGGCCACGGCTGAAATCGCCCGCAACGTCCAACAAACCGCCGCGAGCACACAGGCGGTCACCGTTACCATCGCGGGCGTCAGCCAGGCCGCCAATGACACCGGCGCGGCGGCGGGAGAGGTGTTGGGCTCCGCGAGCGGGCTCTCTCAGCAAGCCGGGGAACTGACCACCGAGGTGAACAGCTTCGTCGCGGGAATACGAGCCGCGTGAAGGACGATGCGGGATGGGTTGGACGTTCTGCTATGGAACTGTTCGGCAATTATCGCTCCAATATTCGCGCCGTCATTGCGAGGTCACTTGGCCGACGCAATCCAGTCCATCCGCCGCAATGCCATCGGATAAATTGGCATCGCAGGACCTGGAGTTCTGGCAACACCGATATGCCGCAAAGCTGAATTGCTTCGCCTCCGGCTCGCAATGACAGTGGAAGGCTCGAACGGGTTATTAAATGGCAGAACTTTACCCCCCGTCCGGCTTCTTCCCCGGCAGTTCGATCCCGGCGAGCGACTCCCAGAAGCGGATCACGAACGCGTCGTCCCGCCCGCCATGTCCGGCGGCGGCTGCCGCGAGAAAAAGCTGGTGCGCGGCGGCGGCCATCGGCAGCGGGAAGGTCAGCGCCCGCGCCTGATCCAGCACGATGCCCAGATCCTTGACGAAGATGTTCACCGCCGAAAGCGGCGTGTCGTCACCATCGAGGATGTGCGGCACCCGGTTCCGCCACATCCACGAACTGCCCGCCGAACCGCTGATCACCTCGAACAGCGTGCGCGGATCAGCACCCGCGCGGATGCCCAGCGCCAGGGCCTCGGCAGCGGTGGCGATATGCACGCCGGCAAGCAACTGGTTGACCATCTTGACCGTGCTGCCGATGCCCGCGCTGTCACCGAGCCGCCAGACCTTGTCGGCGATGGCGGCCAGCACCGGTTCGGCCGCCGCGAACGCCTCCGGCGCGCCGGAGGCCATCACCGTCATGCTGCCGCCGCGCGCCGCCTTGGCGCCCCCCGACACCGGCGCGTCCAGCAGCAGCAGGCCCGCCTCGTTCAGCCGCGCCTCCAGCGCCTTGGCGGCCTCCGGGGCAATGGTGGTGCAGCACAGCACCACGGCGCCGCGCGGCAGCGCGACCGCCTCGCCGCCGAACAGCACCTGGTTGGCCTGCGCGGCGTTGACCACGAACACGATCGCGGCGGAGAGGTCGGCGGGCAGGTCGGCCGCGCGCGCCACCACATGGCCGCCAGCCGCCGCGAGTTCGGCACGCGCCTCCGGACGCGGATCGCAGCCATGCACCTCGTGGCCGTCCTTCACGAGATTGACCGCCGCGCCCATACCCATCGAGCCGAGCCCGATGACCCCGACCTTCATGGCCGATCCTCCCCTGTCATGCCGGCAGGATCGGCCGTGGGGCGAGACGCGGCAACTCCCCCTTCAGACGCTCCGCCTTCAGGCGGCCGGCTTCATCGCGCGTGGCGTCGGCGCGAGCCGGCGGGCCATCGCGAGATGGGACTGCAGGGTCGGCAGCGTCTTCTGGGCGAAGGCCTTCACATCGGGGTCGGTCCCGTTCCGCGCCTCGTTCTCGAACAGCGTCACCGCGGCTTCGTGGTCCCTCACCTGGCCGGTCATGTAGGTTCGGTCGAACGCCCGGCCGCGCAACCCTTGGAGCTGGGCCATCGCCTGCGTGTGGGCGTCGTCCGGATCCGAGGTTGGGGTGATCTGCTTGCTCCGCGCGAGGCTGCCGAGCGCCTCGTCGGCGGCGGTGTGATCGGCCACCATGCGCGCGCCGAAGTTGCGCACCGCGCGCGTGCCGGCCTTGGTTTGAGCAAGCTGACCGGCGGCGACCTCCTCGGCGCCCGCGCGGGCGGCCTCGTTGATGAACGTCGCGTCGGTCGTGGACAGCGTGGGGTTGGTCTGCGCCTCGGCGGTCGATTGCACGGCGGTGACGGCCTGCTGCGTCTGGCCGCAGGCGGTGATCGGCAGGATGGCGGCGGCGGCGAGCAGGGCCGCGCGCGTGGTTGCGATGAAACTCATGGACGTGTCTCCGTTGCGGGCGGCGCGCCGAACATCCGGCGCTGCCATGCCTCACGAACGCGCCCGGGACCGGATTGTTCAGCGCGACGGTTCGGCACCCGCCTTCAGAAATTGTGGCGGAAGCGCTCCACCGCGCCGACGAGGGCCCGGCGCACCCCCGGCTCCAGGGCGGAATGCCCGGCATCGGGAATGATCGTCAGCCGAGCCGTGGGCCACGCGGCGGCGAGTTCGAAGGCGGTGCGGGCGGGGCAGACCATGTCGTAGCGGCCCTGCACGATCTCGGCGGGAAGGCGCGCCACGCTGTGCATCCCGCCCAGCAGCCCCCCCGGCGGCAGGAACAGGCCATGGGCGAAGTAATGCGCCTCGATCCGCGCCAGCCCCAGCGCGGTGCGGTCCTGCGCGAAGGAGGCGACCGTGTCCGGGCTCGGCAGCAGCGTGCTGCACGAGCCCTCATAGACCGACCAGGCGCGCGCCGCGGGCATATGCACGGCGGGGTCCGGGTCGGTCAGGCGGCGGAGGTAGGAGCCGAGCAGATCCTCGCGCTCCTCCTCCGGCAGGAACCCGGCGAACGCGGCATGGGCATCCGGGAACACCGCGCCGACGCCATGGAGGAACCACTCGACTTCCTCGGGCCGGCCGAGAAACACGCCACGCAGCACGCAGCCGGCGACGCGGTTGGGATAGGCCTGCGCGTAGGCGAGCGCGAGTGTGGATCCCCACGAGCCGCCGAACAGCAGCCAGCGGTCGATGTCGAGATGCCGCCGCAGCGCCTCGATGTCCTCGACCAGATCGGGGGTCGTGTTGGCGTGCAGGCTGCCCAGCGGGCGCGAGCGGCCGGCCCCGCGCTGGTCGAAGATGACCACGCGCCAGAAATTCGGGTCGAAGAACCGGCGATGCACCGCGCCCGCCCCCGCGCCAGGGCCGCCGTGGAGGAACAGGGCGGCGGGTCCGCGGGCGTTGCCGACCTGCTCCCAATACATGACATGACCGGCCCGCAACGGCAGGTAGCCGGTCTCGAACGGTCCGATCTCTGGAAACAGGTCGCCACGGGGCATACGACGGATGTTACACGGCCCCCCGCATGGCGGAACAGGCTCGCCCGCGCTATGCGATGATCATGACAGGAAAATTATGGATTTGCCTCGGCGGCCTCGCCGGCGCCGGTGCCGTCGCGATGGCGGCCGCGGCCGCGCACGCCCTGCCCAGCCGTCTGGACGAACACGGCATGGAGATCGTCCGTAGCGGCATCCAGATGCAGGGCTGGCATGCGCTCGCGCTGCTCGGGACCGGATTGTGGGCGCCGCGCGGCGGTTGGCTGGCCAATTGCGCGGGTGCTGCCTTCACCGCCGGTCTGCTGCTATTCTGCGGTGCCGTCTACGCCATCGCGCTCGGCGGCATCGCCACCGGCCCGGCCGCGCCGACGGGCGGGATACTGCTGATGCTCGGGTGGCTGCTGCTCTCGGCCTCCGCGCTGCGTCGCGGATGAGCCGCCGCGCGTGATCCGCAGCGCCTATCTCGCCGCCGAGGGGTTCGAGGGCGTGCTGGCGGAGGAACTCGCGCTGGCCGGCATCGCCGTGGATGCGTGGCACGGCAGACTGGCGCTCTCGCCCGATCCGCCAGCGCCGAGCGTCTGGGCCCTCGATGTCTGGACCGACGCGCGGGAGATCGAGATCACATCGGTGAAGTCCGCCGCCGACGCGTTGCGGGCGATGCAGCGGAACTGGGCCTGTTACGCGGCGGGGCACCATCGCCGCGCGGCGCTAATCACGGACAGGCTGCCGCCGGTCAAGGCGCGCAAGCTCGTGTTCCCCGAATTGCCGCCCTCCGGGCATCTCGGCGGATGGACGCTGCTGGCCCCCGACCGGCTGCTCGCCAGCCCGACCAAGACCAGCCCCTTCGTGAACGGCGCGCGCCCGCTCGCGGCGCCGCACCTCGCGATGCACCTCCTCCGCCAGATTGACCATCCGGAAGTAGAGGCCGAACGCGCGGATGACATCGAC
>Ga0116231_10013633_pt1 | contig 11301 bp, 10 predicted proteins | sample S1TSphgellanicum_2_FD_89695 | JGI IMG/M metagenome (GOLD analysis project Ga0116231, IMG submission 89695) | Host-associated microbial communities from peat moss isolated from Minnesota, USA - S1T2_Fd - Sphagnum magellanicum MG | ecosystem: Host-associated > Plants > Peat moss > Unclassified...
CCCGCGGCGCCGCTGCCGGCCGTGCCGCAACTGATTCCGGTCGGCTTGCCGTCGACCTTGGCCCGCCGGCGGCCCGATATCCGCGAAGCCGAAGCGTCGCTGCATGCCGCAACGGCGCAGATCGGCGTGTCGATGGCGTCCTTGTATCCGGACGTCGCGCTCGCCGGCACGCTCGGGCTGCGCAATATCAGCACCCATTACTTGTTTGACTGGGCCAGCAAGTTCTATACCGCGGGTCCTACCGTTTCTCTCCCTATATTCCATGGTGGGGCGCTGGTGGCCAACGTCAAAATGGCCCGCGCCGAAGAAGCCGCGGCGGCGCTCGCCTACCGCAAAACCGTATTGACTGCTTTGCAGGAAGTCGAAGACGGCTTGGTGAGTTTGGATCAGGACGCCGTGCGCGTGACGGCACTGCACGATGCGGTTGCAGCGGATCAACGCTCGTTCGAGATCGCGACGCATTCGTACAAGGTGGGGCTGACGTCTTACGTGAGCGTGCTGACTCAAGCACTGCAGATGAACCAGGCCAAGGAACAACTGGCCCAGGCCTCGCTGACGCAGGTGACCGATCTCGTGAAACTCTACAAAGCGCTCGGTGGGGGATGGCAATCGGACCCCACCTCGGCAGCGAATTGAGGGCAGTCACGGCCGCTCCCCGTCTGAGGCCGGCCCGCCGCCGGCCTCAGTGGATGCTTACATCATCAGCAAGGCGTTGAACGCATTCGGATCATCACTGACGTCGTCGACGATGACCACGTCGTCGATGCTGACCGGGGTGGAGTTCGCCGGCTGCTCGAAGGTGGTAGTCGCAAACGCGGAAAAATTTTGCGGTGCGTTGACCGGCGGCTGCACGATACCCGGGCTGTTGTCGTCGTTACATCCGGACAGCACGGCCGCCACCGTCGCCGCGATGCCGAGGATTTGCAAGCGTGATTTTCTCATGTCAATTTCCTCCGGCGCTGATCGGTGAGCCGGGGAGCGGGGTCTTCAAATAGGGAAACGTTTGATCGAAATCCAAGGCGCTGACCGGAGCGCCATCGGTGAATGCCACCGTGCCGACCGCGGCATCGCTCGGCGCGCACAAGCCGAGGTTGGTCTGCACGCCGGCCACCGGAATGGGATAACACAGGCGTCCCATGACCACGCGCAACGCAATGTCGACCACGTCATCGCCGGGGCGCCTGCCGTTCGGGAATCCGGCGAGGTCATTGCCGACCACGCCGAAGGTACTTTGGGTGGCCGCGGGAGTAGCTGGAATCGCGGTATTCAGGCGCAACATTTCGGATGCGGTGACGCGGCTCAGCTGATTGACGCCCTTGAATCCGGTCAAGAAGGCGGCAACCAAATCGTTGCGTGGAAAGTTCGTCGGCGCGAGCGTCGTCAGATTCGCTCCCAGCGTGGCATTGACGGGTGCCAGGAACAATATATTGAGCAGCGCCGGCAGAGTGGGGTTCGTCACATAGGTCAGGAATTGCGCATCGTTGACCGGTGAGCTGCTGTTGAAATGGTCTTTGTCGGGGATGCCGATAACCAATTCGTTGACCAAGGGCGCGGAAAGTCGCGAGATTTGCGTGTACGCGCCGCCGTTGACTTCGGGTTTCGCGAAGGAGGCATTCGGATTGAGTACCCTGACTTGTCGAACACTGGAGGTCGTCCAGGCACCGATGACGCCGTTGCCCGAACCCTTCGCACAGGCGACCGGCACCTCCAACGCGAGCGTCGTGATATTTTTCCCGCTCAGCACATTATTGGCCGGGCTTTGCGTGATTCCTCCAGGAAAACCCTTGCCGTCACCGGCTCCTGGGGCACTGTCCCCTTCGACGGGCACGTTGTCGACCAAGTCGAAAGTCTCACCCAAGTTCACAGCAAAGCCCTCTTTGCGCTGGCCGACGAAGACGCGGCCCGGGTTTGCGCAACCGGGAATCGTGATGGTGTAGACATACTGACCGGCATAGGTGGCGTAAGCGGACGGACTGCCGAAGGACTTCTCGCCGATATAGTCCATGGGTTTGGTGAACGTGGTGCTGCCGTTCGCCGCATTGCTAACGGGCATTGCGACGCCGGTGCGTCTGTCACCGGTCACGAGCGTCACGGTGTAGGACTCATTGAAGTTCAAATTGGGCGAATTCGCGCCGCTGATACCGCCCGAGTTTTTGAGCGGGATCGCGACGGGCACCTGTGCGCCCGCCGGCCCGATGGAGAGCATCGTGCCCTTGTTGCCGTTGCCGAGGGTGTTCGTAAAGCTGAACTGGAAGGTCAGGTTCTCCTTCGCGTCGCCATCGTTGTCGATCATGATCTCGTAAATAGCCGCCGGATCGAGCGCGAAGTAATTGGGACCGCCGAAGGGATCTTGGAGCGGGTTATAGTTGGCGAGGAACGTGACGTAGCCGCTGCGACCCGTCTCGTAACTGTTGAACATATAGAAATCGGTACCGTCGAGTGTCGGGAAGCGAGCAATATTCGGTGCCTCACGGTGACTCGATGCGAAGGCTAGAAGCGGAAGTGACAGCGCCGTGGCCGCCGTCCATTGATGTCGCGCCATGAGTTCATTCCTTGTATGAGAGGGGAAACCGTGCGGTATCGCAGCCGCGTTTCCTAGATATTCGTGTTTATTTGCGGGGCGGATGCAACCGAAGTCTCGCCTCGTCCCTGTGCGCCCGCAGCACGCATCTTCCCGGCGACGGGATTAGAAGCTCAGATCGACCCTTGGATTGTCGGGAGACATCAAGGCCGTGGCGATGTCTTTATCCCCGTGCATCACGAAGATGCCTCGATGCGAGGGATCGATGGCGAAGAACAGTGAGTAATCCAGCGTGATTTTCCGCGACGTACGCGGGCAAACCGCATCGAAAAACAATGCCGCGTAGGCGCCGTCCGCATGGTCGTCGACCATCTGTCGACCTGGCTTGATCGCGCAATCCCTTCCGGGTTCGCCGATTTTGAGAAATCGATAGGCATAGTGTTCGATGTCCGACTGATGGCGCCGCACCTCGGCCCCGGTCAGGCGCCCATCGCCGTCATCGTCGAGTTGCAAAACGAAATCGAGGTCGCGCAGCGCGATATCCCATTGACCGTGAATGATGACATTGCCGGATGAGGCAGGCGTTACCGCGACGGCCGACAGCGTCAGATAAGCATCGCTCGCGGAGTGCGCGTGACTGGTATGCGTTGCCGCAAGACTCCAGATTACGAGCACCCACCCACGGATGAGCGATTTGGCCACGCGGTGCATCATTGCCGGCCCGCGGCGGTCGCGAGCTGCGCTCGCAATTGATGATCCAGGGGTTCCAGGATGGGGTCTTCGAGCCGCGTCCGCTCCAAAAACTCGAGCACCGGTATGGCTGCCCGCGGCTTTTTCGCCGCCACCGCGGCCTCCAACACCACCCGGGCGTCCCAGGGTGCTCGCTGCACTTGCCAATTGCGCAGCGCCAGATCCAAGGCCGTGTCCGGATCGTGCTGCAGTTGCAATGCAAAGCGCGATTCCTCGCGACCGAAGTAATCACTGCCGCGCAGGCGCAGCGCTTCGAAGCGCGCTGCCACGATCCAGGTGTAGCGCTGTGACTGGTCGCCATGCAGCGCGGCTTGGGCGAGGGCAATCCTGAGGAACGCCGTATCCGATTGGGTGTGATCGGCCAACAGCGGCGTCACCTCTTGCGGACGCCCGCGATCGAGCAGAAAGTCCGCGTAGGCCACCAACAGGAAATTGTCCCGGGGCAGCCACTTCAATGCGCTGCGGTAGTGACTTTCGGCGAGCGGCCAGTCACCCAGCCGCTCGGCGCTCTCCGCGAGCAGCCCTTCGATCCACGCTTTGTAGCTCGCGGGGGCCGCGGCATCGGCGGCTTCGACCTGTTGCAGCACGGCCATGCTCTGCCGCGCTTGGCCGACATAGGAACGCAGGTTGCCGGAGCAGGCGAGCCCGGTCTCGACACCCGCCGTGTTCGTGACCTGCACGCAGTCCTTGCCCGCCGTCGCATAGTCGCCCTGCACCATGTCCAGCGTGGCCAAAGTCAACCAGGCTTGGCCGTTGCGGGCCTCTATCTTGATTGCCCGTTGCAGATACTCGCGCGCGTCGGCAAACTGATGTCGGTATTGCAAAATCGTGGCTTGGGTAACCAGTGCGTCGGCCGCCGGTGTCGCCACGCGTACCCAGGGCGCAATGATCGCCTCGGCATAGCCGGCATAGTGCGCGTCACCGACTTGGCGGCCGTAATCGATGTAGGCATCGGACAGCGCTTTCGCGGCCCGCAGACTATGCGGAGCCGCGTCGAGCGATCGCCGCAATTGTCTCATGTTGATAACGGCGGGATCGGTGGTGGACGGTACTTCCTGCAGAACCTCGCCGTCCGCCGGCACATACGGGGCTCGGAAAGGCGGGGGCGGTGCCAGGTCCGAGCTCGCGGCGACCTCTGCGGCGGGGGTGACATTCACGGCTCCGAGCCCGCACAGTAGCGCCGACCAACAGGCTGCAAGAATGCGGCGATGAGAATGATGGCCTGCATCCAGGTGACCGCCGTCTTCGAATATCATGCAACAACCATAGTGGAAACCGGTGCCGCGTGTCGAATTTCGAATTGGTTTCCCGCCCCGCGGTTCGCGTCCGCACCGTCCTCTTCTCGCGTTCGGAGTGGTCGCGCCTCGCTGTGCTGTACGGTGTCATCGGCATGCTGCATGTGCTGGGATGGGCAACGTATCTGCATTATGCCGGCCGCTATCCGCAACTGGTCGGGTTGGGTTTCGTGGCCTATATGTTCGGTTTGCGCCACGCCTTCGATGCGGATCACATCGCCGCCGTCGACGACACGGTGCGATTCATGCTGCAAAAAGGCAAGCGACCGTTGAGCGTCGGTTTCTTCTTTTCATTGGGACATTCCACCGTCGTGTTGTTGCTCGCGATCGGAATCGCGTTTGCCGCCACCGCCGTCAAAGCGCAATTGCCGCAGTTGAAAACATGGGGAGCCCTGGTGGGGGCCGGCGTTTCGGGCAGCTTCCTCATGTTCATTGGAATTCTGAATTTAGCGGTGTTGCTCGACATCTTGAAAATCTGGCGGTCAGCCAAGGCGGGGACCCACAGTCACGCCCATCTCGAGGCGCTGCTGCAAAAGCGCGGGTTGCTCAACCGCTTGTTCGGCGGTCGGTTGCAGAAGTTGATGAATCACAGCTGGCAGATGTATCCATTGGGTCTGCTGTTCGGCTTGGGCTTCGATACGGCATCGGAGGTGGGATTGCTGGCCATGACCGCCGGCGCATCGGCGGGTGATCTGCCCGTTCCGGCAGTGTTGTGCCTGCCGGTATTGTTTGCCGCCGGCATGACCGTCATGGACACCACGGACGGTGTGCTCATGTCCAAGGCATACGATTGGGCCTTGCTGAACCCGCTTCGAAAGATTTTTTATAATATTACGTCGACCGGTCTGGCCGTGGCCGTGGCGTTGGGGGTCGGGATGATCGAGCTGCTGCAAGTGCTGATCGGCATTCTCGATCTGCGCGGCCGGTTTTTTGATTCCGTTGCGGCGCTCGATTTCGGATCGCTGGGATATGTGATCGTCGGCCTGTTCCTGGTCGCGTGGGGAGCATCGGTCGCGCTATGGAAGTTCGGTCGCCTCGAACAGCGTTACTCCATGCGATCGGCGGCCCATTCCCACACGCATCGGCATGACGGCGGCGTCGAACACGCGCACGATCACCTGCACTCGCACGTGGATTGAGGCGCAACGCAATGTGGCGGCATACGACAAGGATCGCGCTTTGCATGCTGCTCGCAGGTTTGGGCTTTGGTCCGGTGAGCCGTGCCGATACGGTGGCCAGCTTGTTGGGCAATTTCACGGTCAATCAATACTGCGGGCTCGAGCTGTCCGCGAACGCGCTCGCCGTGCATTACGTGGTCGTGTTCGGTCAGTTGCCTGCCCTGCGAGAATTGCATCGCGCGGACACGGATGGCAACGGCGTGACATCGCAGGCCGAGCGCGACGCCTATGTGCGGACTCTCGTACCCGATATCGCAGACCACCTTCTCATCACGTTGGACGGGGCGCGGGTGCCGCTGCATGCGACGAAATGGACCAGCAGTCTCCCGAGCGAGCAGGGCGGATTCTCGTTTCGGGTGGATGTGGATCTCGACACCGCGTTGAAACCGGCGCCCGCTGCCTCGACGCGACGCCTCGAATTCGACAATCAAAACTACCCGGGAGAAATGGGCTGGCATGAAATCGTCGTCGTACCCGCGGGCGGCCTTGCCGTGTTCGATACGAATGCCTTCAGCACATCGTTGACAAACGCGCTGCACGACGCATTGCAGGCGTTGCCCGCCGCGGGTCCGCTCGATGAGCGGCGGATATCCTTGAGTTTCGGTGGTCGTGACGTTCCAGCCGCGGTCCGTTTGCTGAGGAGCCGGACGGGAGTCCCCGCGACGGTTCAGTCCGCGACTGCAACGTCGGAAAGCGCCTGGATAGCGCAGCGGACGCGACAGCTGATCGACGCCATATCGGGACCACGCGTGGCACCAGAGGTCGCCCTGTTGGCGTTGATCGGCGCGCTGTTATTGGGTGCCGTGCACGCCTTGTCGCCCGGCCATGGCAAGACCATCGTGGGTGCCTATTTGATCGGCTCGCGCGGCACGCCGCGGCACGCGGTGTTTCTTGGGTTGACCGTGACGGTCACTCACACGCTCGGTGTCTTCGTGCTCGGTTTTGCGACGCTCTACGCATCTCGCTTCATCGTGCCTGAACGGTTATTTCCCATCTTGAGTTTGATCTCGGCGGTACTCGTGCTCGGCATGGGCGTCACGCTGTTGCTACAGCGGGGCCGCGCCGCCATCGGCGCGCGCGCGCGCAGCACCCCGGCACCGGAACCCACCTTTCAGCTGGTGCGACCGTCCGCATCTGTGGGCGGGGGGCGCAGTCTCGTATTCGCGCAGAGCGCAATGGCGGGTGAGATTTGGCATTCTCATGGCGGAGGCGCCATGCATTCGCATTTACCGCCGGGCGCATCGGGTGAGAAGATCACCTGGCGCAGCCTCGTGACGTTGGGCATTTCGGGCGGACTGGTGCCGTGCCCGTCGGCGATGGTGTTGCTGTTGGCCGCGGTGGCCTTGAACAAGACAGGCTACGGCATGTTGCTCGTGATCGCGTTCAGCGTGGGTCTGGCGATTACGCTGACGTTGGTAGGACTCGCCTTTTTGTACGCTGGCAAGCGCTTTCGCAGGCCGCGCGCCGGATCGCGCTGGATGCAGCTCATGCCCGTCTTGAGCGCCGCTGCGATCACGGTCGTCGGTATGGCGCTGTGCGTCGGCGCGCTGAAGGGATTGGCCTCATGAGCGCCGTGAACTCGCGAGGGTCGAAGCGCCGATGTTCGGGTGCAGTTGCGGGGGCTGAGGTCCCAGCTGCGTAGCACTGGGTGGGAGGTCGCTCGGCACTCCGAGGCGCTCCTTGCAAATCTTGGCCGCTTCATTGTACGAGAGCGTCTTACTGGCCGCCATGCGTTTCGACATGCAATCATTCAATTGGCGGCGAGCGATAGCCGCTGGCGAGGCGCCAGCCGCTTCGGCATGACTGGCTATCACCATGACGGCGGCCAGGCCGATGACGTTGAAGCGCTGCATGGTGGACTCCCGGTGACAGCACGGTGCTGACGTTGCGGGGCTATTATCTGCGCGCCACGGCGCGCTTCAATGCCGCTCGTTCCTGATCCGTCGTCGGTGATCTGCCGACATTTGACGCGCGGGAGCTACTCGTCAGTGCGCAAGATCCCAATCATCGAGCGCGCAGCTCAGGCGTGATCAGTTTCTGAACATAGTGGTTCAGCGAAACGGCCATGGTTGGGACGCGGGGATGCTTGGTCGATGCCAGCGCATCGAGGAGGCGTTCCGCCGTCAACACGGCATCGGTCGACGTGACGCAACCGATGTCGGCGCCCACGTCCAAATACGCGTCGGGTCGCTCAAAGAACGACCGTCCCTCGACCAAGATGGCGAGCGCCGGATTGCGCGACGAGGCCTGAGCTGCGCGGATGGTGACTCGCATGGCTTGCAGTTCGTGCTCGCGCAAGATGCCGTTGCTCAGTGAAAGATCGAGGACGTCATACCAGTGGTCGCGCACCAAGCGGCGCAAGACGCTATCGCTGCTCGGGTACTCGCAGCTCACGTCCCAGCCGTCGCGCCAAAAGAGTTCGGAGCCCATGGTGGCCGCAAGCCCGTGGGGTTCCCCCGGCTGTGGCGCAATGAGTATGGCGTGGCCGGGTCGGATCACCGGCTGTGCGGGCATCAACAATGAACTCGTTCGTCTGATTTCCAGTTGCAGCCGGCCGAGCGCGAGGGTGACATTCAAGTCGTTGCACCCGCCGTCTCCCAACAGATCGCCGAGGCACCGGGCCGCGGGCTCGAACACCTCACGGAACAGAGGCTCGATCTTCGCACCCGCATCGATCAAACCGTGAACGTAGAGTGTCGATTCGTTGCCATCGGCCGCCAACAAGGCCGAGGCAAGTTCGGACGCCGCCTGTTGGCTCGCATGCCAGATTCCAGCCGCGGGATGCAGATCCATAGGCCGGAACACCGCATAGGATGCGCGTCTAGCCAATAAATCAATGGAGTGCTTCGCGCCCAATTCGGGAACGACCACATCGGCGAAAATCCGGTCCCAGGCGCAGTCGGTCAACACACTGGGTCGCGTGCGCAGCTTTTTGAGCACGTCGTCGGGTGCCCGCGCCTCGGTCAACGCATTCTCGATCCCACCCCGGGTTCGACGCGCCAAGCGCATGTCCCACTCCCCGAAAAACCGTGCGGGCAGGCTCTGTTCGCGCAGAATTTCGATATCACGGTGCCGCGCGTCGCGGCGGATCGAATTCCAGACGCGAATGAGCGCCGGCTCGGGACCTTCAAGCCATTGAAAAAAATGGCCTTGATCGTAAATCAACAGGCCGGTCAAGCCCTCCAATTGATTCCGTTCCTGGGCTTGTCGCAGTAAGTGACCGAGAGCGTTGTCGCTTGGGGAGGTCGCCGCGCGGCTTCGATAGGCGAGCATGGCAATCGTGTTCTCGGGTGCCACCCGAACCGATTCTCCAGCACCAATCCAAGTCGGGTAGCCTTGATGCATCATCAAAAGCGTCCTTCAATTCTTTATTTTGAGCCCAGGCGCGCAACTTTACCGGCGGAGTTTGTTACGACTTGTTAACCGAGTCAATAGCGGCCGTCGCTTCGCCCCGGGCGATCGGGTACTCTCGCTTGCGCCATGACGCAAAGGCCGGTGGAATTGATGGCTCGATATCCTCGAGATCTGGTTGGATACGGTAGAGATCCGCCGCATGCCCGATGGCCGGATGGTGCGCGCGTTGCCGTGCAATTCGTGCTGAACTTCGAGGAGGGTGCCGAAAACAACGTCCTGCACGGCGATGCAGGCTCCGAGGTATTCCTGTCGGAGATCATCAATGCGCAAGCGTTTCCGATGCGCCACATGAGCATGGAGTCTTTGTACGAATACGGCTCCCGCGCGGGATTGTGGCGAATCCTGCGCGCCTTCGAGCGCCGTCGCTTGCCGCTCACCGTGTTCGCCGTCGCGCATGCCGCGCAGCGGCACCCCGACGCCGTCGCCGCTTTCAAGGAACTGGATCATGAGATCGCGTGCCATGGACTGCGTTGGATCAGCTATCAGCAAGTCGATGTCGCGACGGAGCGCGCCCATATGGCGCAGGCCATGACCATTCTGCGGGAAATCTTCGGTACCCCACCGCTCGGCTGGTATACCGGCCGCGATAGCCCGCAAACCCGGCGCTTGGTGGTCGAGCATGGGGGCCTCGTGTACGACGCCGATTCGTACGCCGATGACTTGCCCTACTGGACAGACGTCGCCGTCGGCGACGGTGCCGATGCCGTGCATAAGCCCCATCTCGTCGTGCCTTATGCGCTCGACACCAACGACATGCGGTTTGCGACCGCCCAAGGTTTCAATACCGGCACGCAGTTTTTCGATTATTTGCGCGCCGCCTTCGATACGTTGTATGCCGAGGGCGACCCGAATGGCTTGGACCGGCCGAAAATGCTGTCGGTCGGACTGCACTGTCGCCTGGCGGGGCGTCCCGGCCGGGTCGCGGCACTCGAGCATTTTCTCGACCATGTCTTACGACACGAGCGGGTGTGGATCTGCCGGCGCATCGACATCGCGCGCCATTGGATCGCGACGTATCCGCCGCCGACACCGCCGTGATCGAACTGGAACGGTTGAACGCATTGCCGAGCGCAGAATTCGTCTCGAACCTCGACGGCATATTCGAGCATTCGCCGTGGGTGGCGCAGCGCGCGGCGGCGCGGCGACCCTTTGCCTCGCGGCTCGACCTGCTGGATGCAATGCGGTCGGTCGTCGAGGAAGCGACGCCAGCTGAACAAACGGCCTTGATCTGCGCGCACCCACAGTTGGGATCAAGGGGCCGCAACCCGGGCGGCCTGACGGCGGCATCGGCTCGCGAGCAGCGGCGCGCCGGGTTGCAGGCCTGCACGCCCGAGGACTTCGCGCGTCTCGATGCACTCAATGCGGCCTATCTCGATCGGTTTGCCATGCCGTTCATCCTCGCGGTTCGGGGTCATGATCCTGAGTCGATCATCGCGACTTTCACTGCGCGTCTCGGCAACGAGTCCGCGCTCGAGAGGCGCACGGCGCTGCGCGAAATTGGCCTGATCGCGGGCTACCGACTTGCCGATGCCGTGGCGACGCCGGCGAGTGCCCACGTGACGGCGATGATCGAGCGGCTGTCCCGCGTGCGGCTCGCGGGTCTCGGCCCGGAGGCGGCGACGGCCCTGATTCGCGAATGGTTGCTGTCCGTCGATCTCGACGTGACGACCGACACGCTTGCTCGAGTCGTCGGGCGCCGCCATGGCTCGATGGCGAATCCGAAGACCCTGTTCATGGGCGTGTCCTGGCGGCCGGAGGGTCGCCGTGTGCAGCCTGATGGGGATCGTAGCGTGCTGTTGGCGATCGCGGTGCTGCAACAGGTACGGCACCTTGGACTAGCGCTGCCCTATGATTTGGCCATCGTCGCGCCGTCAGCGGAACTGGGCGTCGATGCCGGTGGCATGGGTGCTGTGCCGCCGTTCAGCGGACCACTCGTGGCGATAACCGAGCCCGGTTTTGGCCCACGCGCGTTTGGGGCGCCGCTGTCGCATGAGACCGCAGCGCCAGCGGAGAGCGTCGACGACCCGAAGCTTGTGGATGGCGCGGTACGCAACTGGGTAGATTTCCTCCTGAACGACCAGAGAACTGCATGACAGATTCAGGCGATCCGGCCCACCTCATTGCGACGCTCACCAACATGGCG
>Ga0116231_10013634_pt1 | contig 11301 bp, 6 predicted proteins | sample S1TSphgellanicum_2_FD_89695 | JGI IMG/M metagenome (GOLD analysis project Ga0116231, IMG submission 89695) | Host-associated microbial communities from peat moss isolated from Minnesota, USA - S1T2_Fd - Sphagnum magellanicum MG | ecosystem: Host-associated > Plants > Peat moss > Unclassified...
GGATGCTGTACTGGATGTGTGCATCCCTCGACTTTGTCCTTCACACCTCCATATACTTTCACATCCTTAAGCAGTTTCTTCATACCATTGTTGCCTCCAGCATGGTCCCTGTCCAGAGTACCACGGAATAGGTTAAGAACCATGCCGAATGCTGTGTCCACAGCTATTGTACAGATTTTGGGTATCCTCCTAGTGGTGGATTCTGGCAAGAAAAATGGAGATTATTTATTTACATATTAAATGACTTGGTACTAAAATTAAAGTAATTTTTAATCAACTAACTGTTATTTCATATTTCCTAATTAATCAAGTAATTAATATGAATAATTCATGAATAATGTTTAATTATTGTATCAATTTATAATTTAATACCTAATTAATTAACAAAAAGTTTTGAAGTAACTAATAAATAATAACTGATTATTTAATTATTTGGTATTATTTTAAATTTATTTAAATGATTAAATACATTTTTTTAGTTCATACTTTATATTAACTAATGAATTATTTGAAAATAATAATTGTTAGGTAATTAATGCTAACTTAATACAACAATTATATCATATTAATATGACCTTGGTAATATAATTTAATTATAGCTTAATAAAGATGGTGTATTTTTAAATGAACCATACAAAATGAAAGTGATATTTTTTTAATTCAATATGCCCATAATATGGTCAAATATGCTTAATATACCTTGAATAAAATCTCTATAATATACTTTTAATGTAGTTTACAAAACCTCAATGTACATTAATAAATGTATAAACACACCATAGTAAGTAACTAAATTGCAACTAAATAAACATAAAAGCCTATTCTTGGATGTAAAATTCAATACGCTACTCAATATGGAAGGATGTGTAATTTAATGGTGCGCAATAGTCAAAAAATAATTGTAAGTTTAAAAGATGGTGACTAGTTTTTAAAATGATAAAACAAAGTTGCAAATGATAGGTAGTTACATGGAGTTGCATGTAGTTGCAACTTCAATGGTTACATGTAATAAGATTTCTTCTAATATATACACTTAGCTTATAAAAATTCATAGATGTCTCCGCATAAGGCTGTTGGCATTCATTGTCCAATGTCAATGATTACCAAGACATGCACTCTAAGTAAGTTTTATTGATGAACTATATTTGACACACTACAGAACTACTTGAAATTTGTGGTGTGGTCTTTACACAATATGAAAATCCATTGAAATTTTTTATAAGTGATTCATTTAGAACAAACACTTGTTTTTCCAATCTTGTGTCAGTAGTCATACCTTCTTCCTATTCCTCTTTGAGAGGTTCAAGTGGTGTCTCACCTAGTTCACCAAGAACCCTCTCAATGTCCTTGGCAACTACAAGCATTTCCTCAACATTGGCATACGTTTTCACCACAACAATCTTTTGGTTTTAGGTTGCATTTATGCGCAAGGAAGCACCTCCTTTGCTTATCATCCTTTATCTTCCCTTTTCTAAATAACCTATTTAGCTAGTCAAAATACAATTGGACTCTCTATTGGGGCTCTTGCTTGATAGAGTCCATTTTCACCCATAATTCATCAAGATCTACATCACCAAACTTCTATTACATGCATGTCTTCATTTCAATCCAATCTACAAAAATAGGTTGGAGCTTTTTCAACCAGTCTTTAGTTTTACCATGCAAAATAAACTTTGCAATCTAAAAAAAAATTACTTCATTGTACTTCGAACCTTGGATGCTATTTCTAATCTCTCTATCTAATCCAAAATAAACTCCTTTCCCTAGAATAGTTCGTCCATACCCTTAGGACTAATCATGATGCATTCACTAGTTAGTTTTAAGATTACGAACTATTACATATATCTCAATCCTAATCAGGAGTAGACATAGAGGTCTATATGGTCTTCATTCTCCTCCACCCATTGATGTAACCCATTTACATCAATCTCTAGTATCCAACTCAATAGTGGGGATGTTACACCAACATGTTCAACTTTTATTAACCTATCCTTGGGTTGAAACCAGTTTTCCATCCCAAGTCTGAAGATTTTCACACATCTATTAGAGTCTATAGGTAATACTAGAACCAAAATGTTTATAGCATATGGTGGCGATTTCTTAATCTTTAAATGAAAGAAAGTAAAAAGGTAAAAATTAAAAGGTTTATCTATAGCAGGCCCTTTCCTTTTTACTAGTAGTTGTTTTCCATGCAATCTTTTTATCATGCAGACTTTTATCCCACACCTTGGATTGCAAAGTTTATTTTGTGCTCTTCCTCCTTTCTTGTTGCCTTCAATCTTATTATTGAAATTTATCTCATTAGAACCTATATAAGCCCAACTCAAAGCCCCTTCTTTAACTCGACAAAACCTTTAGCTTAACACATAAACATAAAATCTAGAAAGTTCTACTTTAATGATTATGTCTCCCTCCTTAAACTCATTGTTGCATTCAAGCTTGAAAATTTTAGTAGAACTTCCCAATGGTAGTGGATCTATAGATATCCAAATGTCACCTAATCTAGGTATGTTATTAGCATTTTCATGGAGCTTTCAAACTTTCTCACTTTGATTGATAAGGCCATCTAAAGATGTAGAAAAACTTGGAACTATATGTGTTGACAAGGACCCAACTCTAATCATCAAGTGCAAAATTTTCAATCATATTGTTGCTTGGATGAAAAACCTTGATAATGTTACTCCAATTGCAATATCCCTTTGTCTTCCTTCTCTAGGATCAAACCCTACAATCTTGATTGTAGAAAAGCTAGAAATATGTATTACCAATGTACCTAGAGGTGGATGTCCCTCAAAGTGACACTAATCAAACTCAAAGATGGTGATTTTGTTATTCATCCTACCAGTAACAATTCACCATTGCCTTATATTTCTACATTAACTTCCATTAGATTGAACTTGCTATGATACTAGAAACAAGGGCACACACAACGCCCAATAGATCAATTCAATGTGAAACATGCACCTATGTGGATATGATTCTAGCCCTATTTTCTAAGTAACGTCAATATTATGCTCTAAAATCTAGAAAAACTCTTGTTACATACACAAAAATCTAAAATTGAAAGTCTCTAGTCATCAAATCACTTCAATTTCACTCTCTTGAATTCAACTAATCATGTCCGGTTTTCTCATTAATAACAAACCATAGCAACCCATGTTGAGTACTACCCTTCACAAATCCACATTGAAAGTAAAATGGAACACATTCCCTTAAATCCCTTAAACACATAAGCTCCTATGACTTTTTCAACATTAAGAACACAACAACTCAACCACAAAAACAAACAACACGAACTTAAATACAAACAATCTAAAGATTCATACATAAATTTATTCATGAGTTTGACAAAGGAAAACCTTATCCATCAAATAATCATCACCAACAATTATTGACCTAAAGACACAAATATTCCTTCAAAGTTCCCAATCTTGAAGGTACTTTCTCATGAAACTAAAACTATCACACTAGATTTAAACACAAAAAACACTACAACACACTTTGAGAATTTAGGATGATTGCTTTTGAAATCTTTCAAAATTTTCATCATCCCCTTGGTCATCAACCTTTAAAACTATTCCTACAACTAACTTCTAATTGTTGAATCACATGGCACAATGGAGATTGTATTGCTTCAACACAAAGAAGCCACATTGTACAAATTTACACTCTATATTCGTCAAAATGCAAAAAATTGCCACTTATCTCAACACACATCCCAAATATTTGTAGAAGAAAAAGCCCATCCGCTCCTCCTAACAACTCCTCCTTTTATTTTCCTTATCTCTTCTAGATCCTTGATCGACATCCATCAAGACACCCATGCAAACATAGCCACACCATAAGAAATGCACCCAACGAAAACACAACAACACAATATGCACCATAAATATGAATAGAAAGTATTCATAGCACCAAAGATATCTTGGTACACTTCACCATCAACTACCAAGAATATGTCATTTTCTACTTTCAATAATTGACAACACTGTTCCATCCACATTAAGGTTTCATCCCATATGTCTGCATCACAAGTATGTTACATGACAATACCATGCAACACCATAGTTAAACACATTGCATTTTCCATGGTGGTAATCGCCACTATACACATTAATGAAACGTTGAATGTATTTGCGTAGAATACATATTACCAATTTGTAAAATACTTCCATATGGCCAAAGCAACAACATATTTCTTGCAATATCATATATTTGAATACGAGAAAATGTAAAACACTACAACTAGCTATTTGAAGCTAATAATACAATAGAATTTAGTGGTCAAACTCTCATGAATTAGAGTGACCAAGTCTTGAGAATCGTAGTATTGAAGGATGGATTTCATACCTCCAATTAAATACCCACACTATAGGCAATCATAGGTCCCTTTCAAGACATACAACATGAGTTTCTTCAACAAAAAATATTATTTTTATCTTCAATTACAAGATTTGTTTGTTGAAGAGATGATCCTCTACTTACAAGGTCACAATTTCATTAAATGTAAAAAAATCTAAAATCATTGAAATAAGCTTTTGTTAAAAACAATTCTTGGTGAAATACCTTAAACTCAATTTTTGGCAAAAGACAAGAGGATTCAAAACTTGTTGCCAATCTAATTGTAATTTTTGGACTTTTAAAAATTAAAAATTCATTGGTAGATATCAATTATCAACCTAATTTTGACATTGGCCTATTGTGTGAACCATGTCTTATCACCCCTAATCATTCATTGTCATTATCTTGATATGGAAGGGTCGACTATGTCATTAAAATAAAACCAATACCACATGTGTCAAAGGTTATGTTTTATGTGACATTAATTCATCACCATAGAATACATTCAATTCTTTCACGTGAAAAACATAGGGACAATGACAATTTTAGGTGTTTATACTTACAACCTAATTTAATCTTGATATTAACTTAGCCTAAGATAAGAGATATATTATACCCCTATGAACATGCTTTTAAAAACCTAAACCTTTATTGTCATTATCTTAATAAAGATAAGTATTTTTATTAAAAATCTATGACACATGTGTGAAAAGATTATATTTCAAGTCACATTAAATTGCCACAATAAAATGTTAATCACTCTTGGAGGTGATGGGGAGGATCTGAAAGAGGTGCAAATGAGATAGATGAGATAAAACATTCAAAAATTGAGATAGAATTCGAGGGGATACGACCAAAGGGGTATAAGCGGATATAGTCATAATTCAACTAATGCGTACTCCTACACAAGAACTAATCAATTCTACATTCAAGGACAACCTCGTGGTTCTTGTCACCTAATGGCAAGAAGTCACAAAAAACCCTACAATCAAGGAAAAATCGTAATTTGGTGAGGATCCTTTAGCTAAGTAGTAATTAAGAGGAAATCGTTTTGGTGATAAGGGCTTGTGCATCAAAAAGGTTTTTCAACACAAGGAATAACTCTAGGTGGTGTTCAAAGAATTGTAGCTCAATTTTATTCATTTACTTCAACACGGTCAAAAAACAGAGGTGGATTTTTTCACCTTGGTCTAAACAACTCAATTAAAGCAACTAGAATGTTAAAGGATTTGAATGGAATAAGAGAAACCCAAAGGCAAAACCTATAATTGTTGGATTCATTTGGAGAGAGTGCTGGGAGGAACATGTTCACAAATAAGATGAATTTAGTGAAAAACATGAAGATGATGGCAAGAAGCAACAAGTTTTTGGCTCCATCAAGGCCAAAATCAATCTCTTCCCCTAGTTCATTATGTGATATTTGGGGTTTTGGGAAGAATATTTAAGAGCCTCAATAAGAGAAGAACTCGCACATTAACTCCCCACAAGCATAAAAGCTAAACATGAAGGTACACATGTTGTCCTACAATATTAGAGAGCTCAACATGGATGGGGAGGTTCACAAGTTGGGCAATTATGTTAGAGGGCTTGTTTCACTTATGGACTTCATTTGTCTTCAAGAGCACAAACTTCATAAAGATAGGGCAACAAGAATTGGGAAACAAATTTGGCCTAAGGCATGCATGTGGGTGGTAGAGGCAAAGGAGGGTCACTCTTCAAAGCTCCAACAAGGTAAAGTTGGTAAAAACAAGACCTAATCTTGATTATGCCCAAATGGGAAAGCACTATAGTTGAGTACAAAACCATTGGGGGAAATAAGGTGCATATGTTGAGATTAAATGGTCTTCCATGTGGGAACTTAGGTATCCTCAACATATATGCACCAAATAATCCAATTGATCATTGTAACCTATGGGAGCTAATGAAAGCTGAAATTTCTAATGATTCCAACTAGTTATTTTGTGAAGATTTCAACATGTTAAAATAGGTTGTAAACAAATCATCAAGTTGTAGTAGGTTCATTTTTGACAAAGAAAGGTTCTCTTGGGGAGTGTTAAAAATGGTAGATTGGGAATCACAAAGTGATCAACAAGATCTGAAGGGATTCTCAAGTACTCACGAAACAACCAAATATTAACGAATAAACAAATCATGGCAAGGCTAGATGGGGTGCATGTGCCTAGTAACCTCTAATGGCATCAATCATGCAACTTGTTGCAGTACACTATTAAAGGGGGTGGAGTTAGGTTTGACCATCATCTAATCTCCTAGGTGGCAAACCTAAAAGCTACCCAAAGTGGCCTTCCAAATGCAAAATGAACATTTAGCATTTTGAAAAAACTAAAGACCAAATGTACAGCATATGGCAATCACATTTAGTAGGGGTTAGTTCACTAAAAGAAAAAGGTTAATATGTGACCAACGCATTTACGATTACTTGTGACTATTTGGTCTTTGCAACAAAATTTTTACCCTTTGTGACTAATGTGACATCATGTTAACATTAACCAAATCACTTACAATTAGCTTACGACTAATTTGCGACTCAATTGGTTTACATCTATGTATGTGTTAGATTTATCATCCAAGAGTAACCATTTAAAGTCCCATAAGTTGTAAGCGAAATGGTGCCTAGTCGTAATCAACATATGTCTACAAACATTATAATAATTATTTGACTTAAGATTAAACTTAATATTCATAATACGTTTATTATAATTAAAATCGTTTATATGGTTCTTATAATGATACTCATTTCATTACATTAAATTGCTTATAATTTCAAACATCTTAAATATATTCCAACATAAACTATTACACTAAATATTTATATATATATATAATAATAATAAAAATACTGTAATAAATATATAAAATCATAATAACTAATTTATATATAAATTAATTACAATAAACACATAATTTATAATTCAGCTTAATTATAAATAATTTCATATTTCAATATTTAAAAATTTAAAAATTGGCAGTATAATTAATTAATTAGTTAATTAAACCTAATTTTTATAATTTTAAGAATTACATTCTACTATACTAGAATATTTAATAATGTACTTACAATATGTAATTGTTGTTATGTCATAAAAAAATTTAATACTTTTACTGCAAATTTAAAATAACTATAATAATTTTTTAAACTTATTACTTATTATTGCTTATGTAAAAAAAATAAAGAATATTACAACATAAATTTTCACATTAATTAAAATGACAGTTCCCAATCACAAAAATAGTTATTGTATTTACAAAATTCACGTTCTAATAATAATAATAAAAATTGTATCTTAATTGAAAAGTTATGTCGTATAGTTAAGATTTTTATTTCAAAATTTTATAATAATATTAAAATAATTAGCAAAATAGTTGTAATTACTATATTTAGAAAAAAAGATACATTAAAATAATTGTATGTATTATTCATTATTTACTTATTTATAGTAAATTGGTAATATAAAAACATAAATTTTTATTGTAATAATTGTTAATTTATAATGACATAGAATCATTATAGTTACATAATTTATTTGTAAGTTAGAATTAGAATACTTGAATAATTAATTAATAATTAAATTAAATTATTATAATCTATAATTTACAATTTATAACTTTAGTTCTTATTTAAGTTTCTAAAATATTCATAATTTAATTCAACTAATTAATGTTATGGCCATAACTAGATGAGTTTTAATATAATAAATTGAAATATTTATTTCTTGTAACTACTGGATATGATATATCACTTTTATAAATAAGTATAAATGATTATATTTATTAATTATAAATTACACAAAATAGTTATTATTAGAACAATAGTTTTTATAGTATATAGTTTATATTCTTATAGTAAAATAAATCAATTACTATAATTAATGTTACATTACTTAAAATCATTGTAATTATTTCAGATAAGAATTAATCATAGTAATTTCATAATTATTTTTGAATTGAACATAATTTTTCACAATTGGTAATTTATAATTTTAAATCTGAATTGGAATTTTGGAAAATTTATAATCTAGTTAAAATAATTTTTGTAATGATTATAATTGCATGAATTATTATACAATAATTTTTTATTAAATTTTTTCTATAATTACTTTTCTATAATAAATATTTTATATTAATATAATAGAAATTTAAAGGATGAATATATTTCCAAGAGATTATTTTATTTATAGTTATTAATTACCAATGGAAAAAAACATTCACTTGGCATATAACATTTTTTCTAATAACAAATGTAAGTATAGAATAATTATTGTTACTATTTTAATGTTAGTTTTAAAATAAAATGTTTTTCGAGGATTTGTTTCTAATAGTAATTATTGGTTCATTATTTGTAATTTGAAAATATATATTTATAATTTTCAAAGTAGGATTAAATTATTTTTACGCTAACTATATATTTTTAATTTGACCAGATTTTAAAAAGTAAGGAAATATTTTTAAATACTTAAGTTATTTATTTATGTTTGAATTATGTTTGACAAGTTGGGATCGAGGAATTAGATAGCTAGTTAGTTTAATATTAAAAAATCATTAGTTATTTAAATAATTGATAATGAATACTTAATATTTGTAGTGTATAATTTATATTTTTAATATATGTTAAATTTAATCATCACTAATTAAATGATTATCTAATTATCTAATGAGCCATGTACTTGAATTGTTTAGAAATTTAAAAACTAATAATAAAAGGCATGAGGAATTTCAAAACTTATCCCATATTATTTGTTTTGCATTTTTAATTTGAACATTATGTAAACAAAGGGTGTGATTTCAATTTCACATTAAAAAATGTGTGCACATGGGATTAATCATTCAAAAGGTTTAACCCAAAACAAAAATATAAATTATGCACAATTTTAAACTATTTACCTCCCCAACCTACTTATCTACCTAGTTAAGTAGATGTTTACTTTGATTTATCCACCTAGGTTAACTTATGTACCTACCTACTTATATGACTAAATTTTTAACCTAGGAAGGTAGGACTTACCTATCTACCTTTTTACTTAAATAGGTAGGTAGGTATTTAGCTTAAATTTGTAGGCATCTACTTATGTACCTACCTAGGTACCTACCAACCCGATATTAAATTTTTTATTTAAAAATGTCACGTGGCATATTTACATTGGGCCATGTGTAATAATATAAATCATCCAAGCATGTGAATTGAACATCCTAAATTATTTTATAATATTATTATTATTTATTTTAAATAATTAAATATTGGGACATGTGGCAACACATCATTTGCTTTCAATAATGTCCAAAATAGTCACATCTTAGTCACATGTGATAATATGTATACAATGGAATCAAAGGATGGACTTGTATTTGTTGACTTTTTCGTTCATCCAATATTCCTTGTCGTTTGCGACTAATATCACATGTGATTTGTTTAAGGCAATTAAGGGGATTTTAGTCACAAATGTTGCTTGCAATTAAAATTTAGTTCAAGAGACTAGTCGAAAATATTTGTTTTTCTTCTATTGGTTTCTTCACAAAAATGAGGTTTGTAATTATATTTTATAAAAAATTCTACAAGTGTAAAGCTAAAAAGTTGTTTGATAGGAAGAAAGAATGCAAATGCAAGAATTGGAGCTGAAGCAAAGTGAGTTTCAAATTGCATGCATGATAAAGAGTTGTAAGAAAAAGTAAGGGGCTTGAGGGGTCAAATTCAAACATTAAAAAAGGTAAAAACAACAGGGCAAAAAGTTTGTTTTCGGATTAAACATGGAAGCAATTTGGTAATCTTATATCCAAAGAATTTTTCAATGTAGTAAAATTAAATCCCAGTAGGGCTATTTGTTGTTAATTCTACAAAAATATGTATAAAACATCATAGGAGTCACATGAGTAATGCACGCTCAGATCAAGAATCTTAGGTGTTATGCCAAAAACATCCATGGATGTAATGAATGACAAATTGTCCACGCCAATCTTACTAAAGGAATTACATAGAACTGCAAAAGCTATGGCCAAAGGTAAATCCCCAAGACCAAATGGTGTAATTATTGAGTGATTTACACCACATTTTGGGAAATTATTAGAAAAAAATTATTTCAACATGATTAACATTGCGATGAAGGATGGTCAACTACCAAAGGTGTGAACAAAGGCATGATCAACCTCTTCTTTAAAGCTGGAGCAAAAAAAAACTTAATAAATTGGTGCCCTATAACATTATTAAACATGGCTTACAATTTTTTTTGTTAAAGCTTTCTAGTTAAGGCTCCAACCGACCCTCATGGAAATAGTGCAGCAGGTTAGACAACCTTTCTATTGTTGAAGTACATTTTGAACAATGTATTTTTGATTCATGAGATTTTAGATTGGGTTAAATGGTCTAACCAATTAATGGTCTTGTTTAAGTTAGACTTTGCAAAAACATATGACAAATTATGTTAGGATTTCATGTTTTAGGCCTTGGAGTAGTTAGGCATGGCAAAAACATTTTTAGGAATGGTGAAATTGTTTTTCAAAGGAGTTGAGGCTATGGTTTGCCTTAATGGTGGCATCTTGAAATCCTTTGAAGTATAAAAGGGTGTACGTCAAAGGTGCCCACTAGCCTCATATTTATTCCTTCTAGGAGCTTAAATGTTAAATCATATGTTGAAAATGCTTAAATCAACTAAGGCAATTTAGAAGGACTAGTGGTAACCCGTGCCTGCAAGGCACAGATGGTGGGCCAATATGGGTGGGCTAGGCACCTCTAGCCCACCGTCACACTCAAGGCGTTTTTTTTTTTTTTGCCCCTTAGTAATAAATAATTAGTGATATCGACGTGTAAATTTGTGAGCCCTTGAAAAGACTGTTACAAAAGTCTTTAGGGCTCATACTACCCCATGAGCTACTTAGGCTACTTATTACCTTAAGTTTACTTCACTTTTATTTTTACTTGCTTTAACTTACTACCTTTTACTTACGTAATTA
>Ga0116231_10013635_pt1 | contig 11301 bp, 6 predicted proteins | sample S1TSphgellanicum_2_FD_89695 | JGI IMG/M metagenome (GOLD analysis project Ga0116231, IMG submission 89695) | Host-associated microbial communities from peat moss isolated from Minnesota, USA - S1T2_Fd - Sphagnum magellanicum MG | ecosystem: Host-associated > Plants > Peat moss > Unclassified...
AGGCACAGTCCCGACTACGCGGAGTGCCACTTCAACCGGGGTATTTTGCTGGCCGAGCTGAAGCGCTGGGATGCCGCAATAGCCAGCCTCGACCGGGCCATTGCCTTGAGCCCCGGGCTGGCAGCGGCTTACTTCCATCGCGCCGTACTCTTCGGACTGCTTAGGCAAGACGAGCAGGCCATCGCGGACTTTGATCGGGCCGTCGCGTTGAATCCGAGTTATGCCGAGGCGTTCGAGGGCCGAGCCTACGCCTACGTGCGGCTGCGGCGGTATGAGGAGGCCATTGCAAGCTGCAATCTGGCGCTCGCGCTCGAGCCCAATTGTGCCTTTTTGGCAGGCATCCGACAAAACGCCAAGATGAATCTCAACGATTGGGCCGGTTTGGACTCCGATCTCGACCTCTTGACCGCCGACGTCGCGGCCGGTCGAAAAGTCTCTTCACCGTTTTGGCTGCTGTCGGTGCTCGATGCGCCGGCCGTCCATCGCAAGGCTGCCGAGATTTGGGTGGCCGACCGTTTCCCGGCGAATCGTAGCCTACCGGTAATCGCGCAACACGCCGCGGCCGACAAAGTACGCATCGGCTATTTTTCCCCCGATCTTTACGATCATGTCGTCGGCGTCGTCATGGCGCAGGTTTTCGAACGGCATGATCGGCACAAGTATGAGTTGACGGCATTCTCGTTCGGACCCGATACGCAGGATCCGGTCCGCAAGCGCCTGGAGAAAGGATTCGACCGGTTCATCGACGTGCGCGGCATGCCGGATTGGGAGATCGCCATGCTCGCACGAAGCTTGCGCATCGATATTGCCGTCGATCTCGGCGGTCACTCGCAAATTCTCAGCAACTCCAGCTTTGCTTTTCGCGTGGCGCCTCTCCAGGTCAATTATCTCGGTTATCCCGGCACCTCGGGCGCGGACTACATGGACTACCTGATCGCCGACCGGACGGTCATTCCGCCCAGCGCGCAGGATCATTATTCCGAGAAAGTCGTCTATCTGCCCGACAGTTATCTGCCCTACGATGCGACGCGCAGCGTCGCAGATGATGCGCGCCCGCGTGACGAACTCGGGCTGCCCGCGAAAGGTTTCGTATTCTGCTGCTTCAACAACAACTACAAGATCACGCCGCCGACGTTCGATTGCTGGATGCGCATATTGGCTCGAGTGGACGGGAGCGTGCTATGGCTTTCGCGCGGTCTTCCGCAGGCGGCTGACAACTTACGGCGGGAAGTCACGCGACGCGGGATCGACCCGCGGCGGCTGGTCTTCGCCGACCGAGTTCCTTCCGTAGCGGATCATTTGGCCAGATATCGGACGGCAGATTTGTTTCTGGACACCCTGCCGTACAACGCCCACGCAACGGCGATGGATGCGCTCTGGGTGGGGCTTCCCGTCCTCACGCGGATCGGCCAGGCGTTTGCGGGTCGCGTTGCCGCGAGCCTGCTCAAGGTCATCGGCTTACCGGAACTCATCGCTGAGTCCGCCGCGCAGTACGAGGAATTTGCCGTCGAAATTGCGGGCAATCCACGTCTGCTCGACCAGATCAGGGGGAAGCTCGCGCGCAACCGGACCACCTCAAAGCTGTTCGACGCTCGGACGCAGGCACGCGCATTGGAGGCTGCTTACGATCGCATGCTTGCACGGCAGCGAGCAGGTCTACCACCGGAGACCATGGACGTCGCAAGTTTAGGGGAAACCAAAGAATGATCGGTGATCTTCTCAGGCAGCTCGCAGCCGCGCTGGGCAAGTTCATCGGTTATCACCTGCTGCGACCTTTCCGCCGTCGCCGTGAATCCTTGGGAGAGCACGTTCGCTCCGGCGGCGCCGTCTGGCTGCCCGAGAAGGCGGTTGTCGATCCGCATAAATTGCCGGTTTTCTCGAGGCCGGTTTTTTGGGGAAGCTCCGACCCCCAACGCGTCAACCGATTGATTGCCGAGTTGCTGCCCCTGCTCGAACCCGGTTATTACTTCGGAGACAACTTGCTGACCTGGCTTAGAAATATCTCCTTCGTCGACGACGTTCCTTTCATGACGGCTTATGAGAGCAACGTTCAGAATCCGTCCGACGCCGCAATTGCCTGGAGACGCTATATCCTCGCCTGCGCGGGGTATCACTGCATCCAACTGGAGGGCGATTTTGTCGAGTGCGGCGTCTATCGCGCGACCGGCATCAAAACACTCGTCGACTACTTGGGCGGAAGAGACTTTCCCAAGCAATTCTACGGCTACGATACCTATGACTACAATCCAGTCTCAGGGCATGCATTCGAGGGGCAGGAGGCGGGTTTCTATGAAGCGGTCCGTCAACGCTTTGACGGCTACGCCCAGGTGCATCTGATTCGCGGACTCATTCCGGAATCGTTCAAGCAAACCTGTCCGGATAAGATTGCCTATCTTCACATCGATTTGAATAATGCCGAATCGGAAATTGCGGCTCTGGAAGCCTTGTTCGATCGAGTCGTGCCGGGTGGCGTCATTGTCTTGGACGACTATGAATGGGCCGGAGCGTATCGCCCTCAAAAGATCATCGAAGACGCGTGGCTGCAAAAGCGCAGACACCGCGTGTTTCCGTTGCCGACGGGTCAGGGCGTCGTGCTCAAACGATGTTGAGCCATGGCTCAACACCCTGTCCTGGGTGCGCGCGGCAAGCCGAGACGTTGATATGCGCCGGCGGCAGGTGCGCCTGATACCGATCCCAAATCTGCTCATAGCCGGATTCCAAGTGACGTGTGAACGAGCGCGTATCGAAAAGGAGCGTCGTGTTGCGATTATCGGCCAGATTTTTCCGAAGGATCGCCAGGCGATCGGGATTCGTCGCGAGGTGAACGGCCATGTCTTCGTATTGTTGCGGTTCCGTGGTGATGAGCTCGGGTAGATCGACCGCCTTTAGCAAACTGGCGGCGCAACGGCCGGCAAATGATTGGCCCATGCAGGTCAACAGCGGGAGACCCGCCCACAGCGCATCGCTCGCCGTCGTGCCCGCGTTGTAGGGCCAGGTGTCGAGGAACAAATCCATGACGCGAAATCGAGCCAGGTAGTCTTCTACGCCGAGATGCTCGCCGAAGACGATCCGGTGCGATCCGATGCCGCGGCTCTGCGCCGACTTCAGCAGATTCTCTTCCGCAATCGGACTTCCGGCGTAGAGGAACAGCGTACTATCCGGCACCCGATTCAGGATCTGCATCCACGTTTCGAATGTAGACGGCAGCAGCTTGTAGATGGCATTGAAACAAGAGAAGACGAAACCGGTTCTCGGCAGGCCGAGTTCTTCTCGCGTGAATTGTCGAGCGCTCATCCTGCGCTTCGAATCGTTCACCTGGTAGCAAGGGAGGTAGATGATCTTCTCCGAATAGCTACCCTGGTGCGTCGGCGGAATGATGGTGTGGTCCGCCACCAGATAATCCATGTAGGGTGCTCCCATGGTACCCAGGTAGCCAATGTAGGAAATCTGTATGGGTGCGGCGCGCAACGCGAAAATCTTAGTACGGCAGTGTGCGGTGAATCCGCCGAGATCGATGGCAATGTCGATTCCAAGCTCTCGCGCGAGCGTCGCGACCTGCAAGTCGGTTCGATCGCGGACGTCGAAGAAGCGATCGAAGGCCCGTTCGATTCGCTCGCGAACCGCGTCGGCCGCATCCGGGCCGAACGAAAACGCCGTGATTTCGAACCGTGATCGATCGTGAGACTCGAAAAGATTTGCCGTCAAACGCGCAACTGGATGACTGCGGAAGTCGGCTGAAAAATATCCCAGCCGTATCTTCTCGTTGCGCGGTCTTGCAGGGATCGCGCCTAGGGTATCGTCAGGCGGGCACTCCGCGCGCACCCAGATTTGCGCGGCCCGATGTTGCAAGGAGGGCTGGTCCAGCAGCGCCGCCACGGGCAAAGGCGCCGAAACCGGCATGTCACTCGAGACGCCCGCGGCAATTCGCTCGACCTCGGATTCGAAATCGCTCCAATCACACAGAGACATCTTTACATGTGCGCGCTTGCCCAGTACCGATGGAAAATTCGGCTTGATGGCCAGTACACGATCGTAACTTGCGATGGCAGCGAGGAACTGCTGCATTTGCGCTTGCGCCTCGCCCCTTCCGTAATGGGCCCCGGCGGATTCGGGTGCCAGAGCGACGGCTCGATCGAGGCTGGCAAGTGCCGCATCGGGGTGCCCGAGTTCCAGGAGCAAAGTCCCGCGATTCACGAACGCCTCGGCATAGCCAGGGTCGAGTTCGGCGGCCTTGTCGTAATCGGCCAACGCCGCATCCGTCTGCTTGCGCGCGTGCCGGATGGCACCGCGATTCAAATAGGCTTCGGCATAGTGAGGGATGATGCTGATGGTCTTGTCGTAGTCGGCTGTCGCCGCGTCGTATTGGTTTCGGGCTTGGTGCAGCACGCCACGGTTGTAGTAGGCCTCCGCAAAGGCGGGATCGATTTCGATGGCCTTGTCATAGCTCTCAAGCGCCGCATCCCATTGTTGCAAGTCGTAAAGGAGGGCACCGCGATAGGAATGGGCTTCGGCAAAGCGGGGATTGATGGCGATGGCCTTGTCGTAACTCGCGAGCGCCGCGTCCGTCTGCTGTCTTTCGTGCAACAGTCTGCCGCGTCGTATGTGAGCGTGAACCATGCCCGGAGCGATCCCGATGGTCTTCTCGTAACTCGCGAGTGCTTCGTCCGATCGCCGCAGTTCCTCCAGCAGAATGCCGCGACAGAAATGGGCTTCAACAAAGTCGGGCTTGGCGGCGATGGCGTGTCCATAGTTTGCGAGCGCTTCCGCTGATCGCGCGAGTCGCCGCAGCAAGTTTCCACGGTTGTAATGGGCGAAGGCGTCCGCCACATTGAGGGACACCGCCTGGTCGTAGCTATCCAAGGCGGCATCCAAGAGATTGAGACGCTCGAGAACGGTACCCCGATTGCAAAAGGCCTCGGCATAGGCCGGGTCGAGTGCCACGGCCCGATCATAACTGGCTAACGCGGCTTCGAGTTGGCCGCAGTCCTTGAAAACATTGCCGCGCTTGTAATGAGCCATGGCGTCATTCGGCCGCAACTGTATTACTCGCGCATAGAGCTCGATAGCACGCGCCGGATCCCGTTCCCGGAGCGCAATCTCGGCGGACACCAGCAGCGCATCGACCTCGGCGGCAATCTCGGGGGCTGGCGGGTCCTTCGGCGGGTTCGACCCGAAGAATCTGAGTAGGCGCGGCGGCATCGTCAAATGCTAGCACGCGAGGGACGGGTCGACGGGGGCGGCACGCGACGCTTCATCCGGCGCAGACCGTTATGTGATCCGGCACCAAGCCGTCCTGGTAGCGAGCATGAATCTTTGCATACGCCGCCTCGAGATCGCGTGCAAATCCATTCGTGTCGAACAAAGGAGCAGTCAGGCGATTTCGCGCGAGCCTGTCTCTCAGGCGCGCCAAGTGCGGCGGATGCAAAGCGAGTTCGACCGCAAGGTCCTCGTACTGTTCGCGAGTCGTGGTGATCAGTTCTGTTAGGCCAATGGCGTTCAGCAGGCTTGCGCCGACGCGTGCCGCGAAGGTATTGCCCGCCATCGTAAGTACGGGCAATCCGGCCCACAGCGCGTCGCTCGCCGTCGTGCCTGCGTTGTAAGGATGCGTGTCCAGGAAAAGATCGGCGACTCCATATCTGGCGAGATACTCGGGCGTCGGCAGCCGCTCGACGAAGTGCAGCCTCTGGGGATCGACGGTTTTCAGAGCCGCGTGCGTGCGTAAATTGCGCCTAACCATGGCTTCATCGGAGACCAGCAACAACACGCTGCCGGGCACCCGCTTCAATATTCGCAGCCAAGAGTCGAAGGTGGCGGGCAGTATCTTATAGCTGCCGTTGAAGCAGCAAAACACACAGCCGCTTTCCGGAAGCCGAAGTTCCGCGCGTGTGAAGACTCGATCTGCGATGGGGCGCTTTCGGTCGTTGACCTGAAAGCTGTGCGGGAGATAGATGATCTTCTCGGCAAAGTACGGCTCGCTTTGCGCGGTCACGACCGTCCGGTCCGCGATCAAATAGTCCATATAGCTCGCGCCAAGCGTGCCGAGATAGCCTAGATAGTTGATTTGCACCGGGGCCGCGCGCAGCGCGAATATTCCCGACCGGCTGTTGTACGTATAGCCGCCGAGATCGATCGCAATATCAACCTCTAGACTGCGGGCGAGAGCCGCCGCCTCAACGTTGGACATATCCTTAACATCGATGAACCGATCGAAGGCGCGCATGAGCCTGCGCCTGGGCATGTCCTCATTCGCCGGGCCGAGCGAAAAGCCGATTACCTCGAATCTGTTGCGATCGTGAGTCTCGATCAGTTCCGCGAGCAGGTGGTATAGCGGGTGCTCGCGAAAGTCCGCGGAAAAATAACCGATGCGCAGTTTCTTCGCGCGCGCGCGGCGCACGAGGGGACCGAGCGATTCGTCCGCAGGGCAGGAATGCTGCACCCAGATTTGCGCGGCTCGCAACTGCAGGCTCGGCGAGTCCGAGGCCGCGAGCACGTTGAACGGATGCGTGGCGGCACGACCGCCGACGATGCCTTCGGTCATTTGGGCGACGAGGGGCTCGAACTCGCTCCAGTCGCAGGTCTGGAGGCCGACCTCGAGCCGCGCGCCCGTCAGGTAGTCGATGTCCGGGGCGAGTTGAGCCGCGATGCGGTAATCCGCTTGGGCGGCATCGAGGCGACCGCAAGTTCGGTGGAGATAGGCGCGATTGAAATACGCCTCGGCGCAGTCCGGTTTGACCGAGATGGCGGAGGCATAACTCGCCAACGCTTCCTCGCTGCGGCCAAGGCTGAATAACAGCACGCCGCGATTGACGTGGCACTCCACGTAAGCGGGGTCGATCGCAAGCGCCTGGTCGTAGCTCGCCAACGATTCTTCGAACCGCTGCAATTCCTTGAGCGCGTTGGCTCGAAACAGATACGTGACCGCCTGATCCGGTCTGATCGCGATCGCCGCATCGTAACTGCCGACCGCCTCGGCGAACCGTCTCAAACGGGACAGGGCGACACCCCTGTTGGCATGTGCATCGGCATGCAGTGGCACGAGTACGATGGTCTCTTCGTAGCCGGAAACCGCCGCGCTCAGCGCGCCGGCCTCTTGCAGCAGCGTCGCGCGACGGAAGTGAGCTTGAGCAAATTGAGGATTGACGGCAACAGCGCGGTCGTAGCTGGTCGAGGCCTCGTCGCCACGTCCCAGCTCGCGAAGGATTTCCGCACGTCCATAATGAGCGACCGCATCGTTGCCGTGCAGCGCAATCGCCCGGTCGAAGCTCGCGAGAGCCGCTTCCGATTGCCCGAGTCGCCCGAGTGCGCTACCGCGATTGACATGGGCGGCGGGGTTGTCGGGTTCTGCGGCGATGGCCCGGTCGAAGTAATGTAGCGCGGTCACCATTTCATTGGCCTGTCCCGCGAGCGCGCCCATCGCATTTAGCGCCTCGACATGATCGGGAGCGGTCTGCAGGATTTGCTGATAAAGACCCTTTGCTGCGGCGAACTGCCCCTGCCGATGCAGTGCCTGCGCCTGCGCCAATTGCTCGGCGATCTGAATCGCGCCGTTGCCCTCAACACTCATGCGCCTGCGGACCCGGAGCCACGTTCGACGGCCTGGGTCAATTCGCTTTCCAGTGCACGGATCGGCGCGAGGTCGCGAAACAGGATCTCGCGTTGTGCAAGGATGGCGCCGCGCAATTCCGCGCGCTTCCCGGGGTTCGAAGCCAGATCGACGGCCTTGGTGACGAAGTCCTCCTTCGTGGTTGCCACGAGTTCCGGCAACCCGAGTCGACGCATGATGGCGCTCGCCAATCGGCCCCGCATGAACTCGCCCTCGTAAGCGAGCAGCGGCAATCCGCATTCTATGGCCTGAACGCCCAAGTTGAATCCGGAGAAGCCCAAGGTATCGAGCATCAGCGCCGAGCGACGCAGCAATCCAAAAAATCGAGGTCTGTCGAGGTGTTCGATGTAGCTGACATGCGCGTCGAACTCGACTTGCGCCGCCGCGAACGCGCTGCGGAGCCGGGTTTCCAGCATGGCATCGAGCGCCCGCACGTGACTGCGAAAAAAAACGAGTCGACCGCCCGAACGCCGGCGGAACAATCCTTTCTTCAGGCGCCTCGCGATCTCGACCCAGACCTGATCGTCGATCGGCGAATACTTGAACGGGGCGCCCGGACAAAGCAGCAATGGATCGTCATCGGGAAGGCCCAATGCGCTCAAATCGGGCTCGACCATGGTCGGATTTAGCGGTTCGATATACACGCCAAAGTTGGGGAGGCGAATGAGAGTCTCGGTGTAGTGGGAGGCGGCGTCGGCCGGTTCGAATGCGTCGCCCGAGAGGTAAAGGTCGATCGTCGGTAGGCCGGTGGTTTCCGGATGTCCCCACGTTGCCGCCTGGATCGGAGCCAGGCGCAGGGAGGCCAGTTGCAGCGGCAGTGGGTCCATGGCGACCGACGGGTAGACGAGTACGTCGACCGCTGCGCTGCGGATCGCTTGGATCCAATCTGGAACCGATGTGGGCCGGTCCTCGACGTGCGCGGCTGCGAGCCGCGCCTTGGCCGTTTCCTGGTCTGAATCCTTGTTCAGCTGAAAGACGATGATTTCGAACTTGCTTCGGTCGATGTTTTCGAGCCAGCCCTTTGTGATGGCATGCCAGGTCGAATGACCTCTAATTTGCGTCGAGACGATCCCGAGGCGCAGCTTGCGTCCGTCACGATGCGTGAACGGCTCCGGAATTGGGCCACGGGAAGTGCCCGAAATTTCCGAGGGGAGGGTGGCCATCCACGCCGCACACAATGAACCGTGTTGCCTCAACAGGTCTCGATTATTGAAGTCTTGATACGAGACATAAAACGGCTGGATCAGTCCGACCGATTTGTAGGGCACCGCGATTCCTGGCGTACGCTCGTACCAGCCGGCGATCTCGGCTAGCGAATTCGTAAACGCCGCGCGCGCCGCGAGTAGATCGGGCGTATCACGGTAGACTGGTTTCAGCCGCGCGATCGCTATCGTCCAGCGGTTGCCCAAATTCGAGGGATCGATGCGCAGCGCCTGCTCGAGGTGCTCGATCGCTTCGTCGTGCAGTCCATTGGTGAGCAGAACGTAAGCGACGTCGGCGAGTATGTCGACCGACGGCTCCGTGACCACTGCCTGCGGACCCGCCGGGTGATCAGCCGGCGGCGCGCTTGAGCGGGAGTTGAACGCGTTCGCGCGAACGGCGCATGCTCTCGCGCGTTCGTCTTCGCCGGCGGCGGTAAGCGCCGCCGCAAGGCTCTTCCATGCTTCGGCCGATTCGGGCTCGGCGTAGGTCGCTGCGTCGAATGCCTCGACGGCGCGTTGCGCCATTCCGCATTCCAGGAAGCACTGGCCGAGTAGTCTGCAGACGGCGTACGAAGTGGGGTCTTCGGCGTAGGCCTTTTCCAGCAGGGGAATGGCGTCGCGGCAGCGGCCGAGGGCGCGCATCGCGCTCGCCGCATTGAGCAGCGCCGAGGCTGAATGTGGTTGCAGTTTGAGCGCAACTCCGAGCCACCGAATTGCCGTGTCGAGCTGGCCATCGCGTAGATAGCTCAGTCCCAAGTTGCCGAGCGCCGCGGCGTCGTGCGGGTTGATGCCGACCGCCGCGCGGATCAGGCGCTGTGCCTCGTGGAATCGGCCTTGTTGAAGCGTGAGGACGCCGAGCAGATGCAGGGCATCGAAGTTTTCCGGTGATTGCGCGAGGATCTGCCGATAAATAGCGGCGGCTTCGTCGAGGTGCCCCGCCTCGTGAAACGCTGCTCCGCGCGCGACAGATTCCCGCGGGTCAGCGCCAGCGTGCTGTTGTGGATGCGTCATAGCATCGACTTCGAGCTCGAGCGAACGTTGCGTGTCGCTCCTTACGCGGTGGGTTTATGTTTTCGCCTTCGCGGCAGGTTTCGCTGCGGCCTGAATCTGCCGCAAAAGGTCGAAAGTGAATCCCTTGACGAAAGATTCGGAATAACCGTGCGCCGCCATTCCGTCGCGAACGCGCGCCGCCAATCGAGCCCGCTGATAGACCGAGAGCTTGGTCGACTGCGTGAAGATCTTCGCCTGTTGATCAATCTGCATGAACAGCCGCTCGGCGCGTTGCGGGATATTCCTTTGCGCGGGTGTTGGTTTGACCGGGAGGGCCTTCTTCACCTCGACGACGATCCAATCGGCAAATCGGTCGACTTCGGGCGAGTTGAACAGCTTTGCAAACATCGCGATGCATCCTCGATAAGATTCGTGGCGGCTTGCGCAGCCGCCAATTCACTAGCCCCATGCACCATTTCAGTGTAGCGCATTCGGGTTGACATAAGGTACTTGGGCATAGTGCCGGAACCGTGGCCTCGCGGTATTCGACGCAGGTCACAAACTGGTCTTGTCGCGGTTCTCGATTCGGGTAAATTGAGCCGCGTCATGAAGAATTCCGATGCGGAATTGAATCGCCATGCCACCCGGCTCGGTCGCCAATTGTTGGCGAGCGGTCGTTTCGTCGCAACCGCCGAGTCTTGCACCGGTGGTTGGATCGCCAAAGCTTTGACCGATGTCGCCGGCAGTTCGCGATGGTTCGGGGAGGGCTTCGTGACTTACAGCAACGAAGCCAAGCGCCGTGCCCTCGGCGTCACGCGCGCCGCTCTGGCTGCCGAAGGCGCGGTCAGCGAGACAGTGGTCCGTGCGATGGCGCAAGGCGCGATTCTGCGCACGCGCGCACAACTGGCGGTTGCAGTCAGCGGCATCGCGGGACCCGGCGGCGCCGTCCCCGGAAAACCTGTCGGCACAGTCTGGATTTGCTGGTCGGTGCGCGATGGCCGCCGTGTGGGCAGTCGGGTCGCTCTCCATCACTTTCGGGGCGACCGAGAGAGTGTACGGCGCAAGACCGTTGGTGCTGCGTTGCGCGGTCTGCTCGCGCTGTGAACGGAGTTGCCGTTGCGTCCTCTCACGCGCGTGTCTGCTTCGCGCTTTCGAAGGGCCTACCCGCCATTACTCGCTGATCCGCTCGGCCACCATCGGCGTGCGCGCAGTTTATACAGTAGTCGATACGTGGCTACTACTGGATGAGGACTGAAAGAATCAGAAAACTCTGCGAATGCATGGCATATGAGACGAGCGCCGGCCGTCAGATATGAAATAATGCGCGCTCACTTCGCTCTAGGAATACACATGGAAGAGAATCGCAAAAAGGCTCTCGCCGCCGCGCTGAGCCAAATCGAAAAACAGTTCGGCAAGGGCTCCGTGATGCGGCTCGGCGACGCGGGCGCCACGTATGAAGTCGATACGATACCCACCGGCTCGCTCGGGCTCGACATCGCGCTCGGC
>Ga0116231_10013636_pt1 | contig 11296 bp, 9 predicted proteins | sample S1TSphgellanicum_2_FD_89695 | JGI IMG/M metagenome (GOLD analysis project Ga0116231, IMG submission 89695) | Host-associated microbial communities from peat moss isolated from Minnesota, USA - S1T2_Fd - Sphagnum magellanicum MG | ecosystem: Host-associated > Plants > Peat moss > Unclassified...
ATCTCAGTTAAAGCACCCGTCGGTTTTAGCCCAGTTTCCAGCCCATAGATGAAGGGAAAGGAGAATTTGGTCAGTTTTATCAACAACTTGTCCCGGTAGCTCGTCAGGCTCATAACCTGAAGGCCGCACGTTCAAATCGTGCCCCCGCAACCAAATCCATTTGCTCAACCAGAACAGAAACCGAACCATCGGCACGGTGCCGCAGATGGTCCTGTTTCCCATGGGCAACCGACAGAATTCCTGCCAATGCGCCGCGTATTTCAACCCGCAACTGACCGTTTTCGGGGATCAAGCGGATCTCGTCGATCAAACTACGGATGACGCTGAAGGCTTCGTCCTCGGCGCCGGGGTCTGAGAGCGCTTCTTGCAAAGCGGCTACCCGCTCTCGATAAACCTCTGCGAGGTTTGGGTGAAGGAAGGGCTCGGCTTTGGGCTGCTGCGTCAACAGAAAGTTTAGTTCGTCTTCCCGTGCCTCCAACGCGAGCATCTCTTCACGAATTGAGCGGGCCGGCACGCCATCGCAAATTGCATTTACCAGAACCTTTAACCTCGACTTTATCCTGGAAATCTCAGAGTTTGCCTCGACGAACTTGGCGTTTTGCCTGGCGGCTATAGAATTGCGCTCAGCGATAAAGCTGGCGGCAAACTCGTTGAAGATGGCTGGGTCCATCAGACGGTGCTTGAGCCCATCGAAGACGATTTTCTCGACTGTGTCGCTGCGGATGGTCAACCGGTTTTCAAAGGTGCCTTTGTTCCGCACCGCCGCGCAGGCAAACAGTGTGGTGCTGTACTTGGTATAGCCGCCGCCACAGCAACCGCAGCGCAGGAGACCGGTGAGTAGATGGCGCGGGCGCTGATGGTTCCAGAATCCGCTCTTGGACCTGTTTCCACCCTTTATGTGCGCTGTGAGCAGATTGGCAGGGTCTATGGTGCCGGGCGGCCCGGCTTTCAGCCGCACTCGCTCTTGCCGTTCCTTAACCGCCAACCACAGATCATTACTTACGATTCGCAAATCGGGGACTTCCGCGGTGACCAGCTTCTCTGGCGGGTTCGGCCTGGAGACGCGCTTGCCGGTTTGCGGGTCCTTAACGTAACGGAGCCGATTCCAGACCAGCCGGCCGATATATAGCTCGTTGCTGAGAATCCCCGTGCCGCGTTCGGCGTTGCCGTTGATGGTGCTCTGCCCCCATGCCGCGCCACGCGGACCGGGTAACTTCTCCCGGTAGAGCGCTTGGGCGATCGGCCGCGGCGATTTGCCATTCACAAAATCACGAAAAATACGTCGAACCGTGTCCGCTTCTATGGGCTTGATCTGCCGATCTCCTGCGACCGGCGTCCCATCCGCGCCAAACGCCCGGACGACCTCATATCCATAGGAATTGCCACCGCCTGACTTGCCGGCCGAGACGAGGCCCCGAAGGCCACGGTGAGTCTTAATTGCCAGGTCCTTCAAGAACAGCGCGTTCATCGTTCCTTTAAGGCCGATGTGCATCTCGCTGATGTCACCCTCGCCGATCGTCACGATCCGTACACCGGCGAAGCTCAGGCGCTTGTCATTATACCGGGATGTAATCGCGCGGCGCTATGCAGCAACGACCGACAGCATCCATCCTTCCGTAAATCGCATCGGGTCAATCATCGCGTCCCCATGCCCCGGCGTGCAGGCGCTTGGCCTCCTCTTCCAGCAACGGCCCAAGAATCTCCACCGATCTCTGGCCGGCGGCGAAGACCGCGCGGCAGGGCAAATCCAGGGTTGGATTTTCCGGATGATCGGCGGTGAGCATCTTTAAACCCCGTTCCGACAGGCCATAGATGACCCGGCCGACGCCCGCCCAGTAAATCGCGCCCGCGCACATCGCACAGGGTTCGGCGGAACTATAGATGCTGCATTGCGCTAGAAAATCCGAGCCATACGTCGCCGAGGCGCGGGTCATCAGCACCCGCTCGGCATGGCCGGTCATGTCGCGGTCCGGCAAAAACGCGTTTTCCTGCTCCAGCAGCACGTTGCCCTGCCCGTCAGCCAGAACGGCGCCGAAAGGATGTTGCCCGCGCTCGCGGGCGCGGGCGGCCACATCGAATGCGCGGCGCAGCAGCGCGATATCGAAAGACGCTAAAACCATGCCGCCCCCCTGCGTGTCTTCTTATCCACGCAGGCGTGCCGCCGCCGCGTCATGCGCGGCCATCAGCCCCTGCAGGTCCAGCCCGGGGATCGCGCCGTCGATGACGCGCCACTTGCCCGCCACCATCACGCGGTCGGCGCGGTGCGCGCCGCACGTGATCAGCGCCGCCAGTTTATCCCCGGCGCCGGAGAAGCGGGGTTCGTCCAGCTTGAACAAAGCCAGGTCCGCCTGGTAGCCGGGGGCGAGCACGCCGAGATCCGGCCGGCCGAGGCAGCGCGCGGAGCCGGTGGTGGCCCATCTGATCGGATCGAGATGTGTCGCCGCCCCGACGTCGCCGCCGCCCCGCACGCGCTGCAGCAGCATGGCCTGCCGCAGTTCCTGGATGAGGTTGGAGGCGTCGTTGGAGGCGGCGCCGTCCACGCCGAGACCGACGCCGACGCCGGCCGCCTCCAGCGCGCCGACGGGGCAGATGCCGGATCCGAGGATCATGTTGGATGTGGGGCAGTGGGCAACGCAGCAGCCGATGCGCCCCATCCGCGTCATTTCCGTAGGCGAGAAATGGATGCCGTGGGCGAACCAGGAGCGGGGCGTGAGCCAGCCGAGGTCTTCCAGATAGTCGAGCGGCCGCTTGCCGAACTTTTCCTCGCAGAACCGATTTTCATCGATGGTCTCGGCGAGATGGGTGTGCAGGCGCAAGCCCAGGCGCTCGCTCTGCGCCGCGGTTTCACGCATCAGATCGGCGGTGACCGAAAACGGCGAGCAGGGCGCAAGCGCGAGCTGCGTCATCGCGCCCGGGGTTGGATCGTGCCAGGTTTTGGCCAGGCGCTCGCAGTCTTCGAGAATCGTGTCGATGGACTGGGTGATGGCGGCCGGCGGCAGGCCGCCGTCCGCGACCGAGAGGTCCATGCTGCCGCGGCAGAGCACGGCGCGGATGCCAAGAGCGGTGGCTTCCTCCATTTCGATGTCGATGGCGTCGGGCAGGTTTTTGGGAAACACGTAATGGTGGTCCGAAACAGTCGTGCAGCCGGAGAGCAGCAGTTCCGCCAGGGCCAGCCTGACCGCCGGGCGGAATGTGGCTTCCGTCAAGCGGGCCCAGACGGGGTAGAGCGCCACCAGCCAGTCAAACAACTTCTTGTCCACCGCGCCGGGCAAAGCGCGCGTCAGGGTTTGATAGAGGTGGTGGTGGGTGTTGATCAGGCCGGGAAGAATGACATGCAGGCTGGCGTCGAACACGTCGTCAACGCTGGCACGCGGGGTCTGGCCGGCGGGCACGAGTTCCACAATCTCCGCGTGCTCGACCACCAGGCCGCCTTCGGCGCCCTTCTCCATGCCGGCGAGCGGGTTTGCGATCCAGAGGCGCATAAAAACGAGGATGCCAGGGAAGGCAGGAAGAAAGCACTTCTTTTTTGAAAAAAAGCAGCAAAAAACTTTTGTTCACTTGGGCCGGTGGTCGTTTCACGTGCACGGACTAAGGGAAGGAAAGTTTTTTTTGCTTCTTTTTTGTTCACAAAAAAGAAGGCTTGCCTTCTCTGCCGCCGAGCGGCGCGAAAATTGGGCAAACAACGGCTGGCGCGGAACTTGCTTTCATTTCAATATGGACGCCATGGCCGAATCGCCGTTTGTCTCGCCGCCGCTGCTCGCGCTGCGTGGGATCACCAAGCGGTTTCCGGGTTGTCTGGCGAACGACCATGTCGATCTGACCGTGGGTCGGCAAGAAATTCACGCGCTACTGGGGGAAAACGGGGCCGGCAAGAGCACGCTGGTCAAAATGATCTATGGCGTCATGAAGCCGGATGCCGGCACGATGACGTGGGACGGCAAGGCGGTGACCATCGCCAGCCCGGCGGAGGCGAGGGCGCTCGGCGTCGGGATGGTGTTCCAGCATTTCTCGCTGTTCGAGGCGCTGACGGTGGCCGAGAACATCGCGCTGGGGCTCAACAATCCCGCCGACCGGGTTGGCCTTTATGACAAGATCGCCGGAATTTCCGCGAAATATGGCTTGACCTTGGACCCGCAGAAGGCGGTGCACGACCTTTCGGTGGGGGAGCGGCAGCGCATCGAGATCGTGCGGTGTCTGCTGCAGAACCCAAAGCTGCTGATCATGGATGAGCCGACCTCCGTGCTGACGCCGCAGGAGGTGTTCAAGCTGTTCGAGACGCTGCGCCGGCTCGCCGCGGAGGGCTGCTCGATTTTGTATATCAGCCATAAGCTGGAGGAAATTCGAGCACTTTGCGAGCAGGCGACGATCATGCGGCTGGGCCGCGTGGTGGCGCATTGCCGGCCGGCCGAGAAGACCGCGCGGGAACTGGCCGAGTTGATGATCGCGGCGAATTTGAAACCGCAGTCATTCAGCCGGGAGCGGGATTCCGCGGCCAAACCGCGGCTGGTGCTGGACCGGCTGACGATCCGGTCCAACCAGCAATTCGGCACGGATTTGAAGGATATTTCTTTCGCCGTCGCGCAAGGTGAGATTCTCGGCATCGCGGGGATCGCGGGGAATGGGCAGAGCGAATTGATGGATGCGCTGTCGGGCGAAATTCCGGCCGGCAGCCCCAAAAACATTCTGCTGGATGGCGTGCCGATTGGCCATGAGGGGCCGGCGGCGCGGCGGCGGCGGGGTGCGTGTTTTTTGCCGGAAGAGCGCAACGGGCATGGCGCGGTGGGCGGCATGACGCTGGCGGAAAATGGGTTTTTGTCCGCCAATGTGCGTGAAGTGCTCAACCGGTGGGGGCTGATCGACCGGGGCAGGAGCCGGAACTTCGCAGCGGGGGTGATAAAACGTTTTGACGTTCGAACGACCGGACCGCAGGCGGAGGCGCGCTCGCTCTCCGGCGGCAATCTGCAAAAATTTCTGATCGGGCGGGAGGTGGTGCAGCAGCCGAGCGTGCTGATGCTGAGCCAGCCGACCTGGGGCGTGGATGCGGGTGCGGCGGCCGCGATTTACGAGGCGCTGACGGCGCTGGCGGAGGCCGGAACCGCGATCGTGATCATTTCCCAGGATCTGGACGAAATTATGCTGCTGTGTTCGCGGATCGCGGTGATTGCCGCCGGCCGGGTTTCACCGCCGATGCCGGTGGCGGAGGCGACCATCGAAAAGATCGGGCTGCTGATGGGTGGCGCGGTGGCGGTGCAGGAGGCGGAAATTGTTCCGGCTTGAACCGCGCGGGGAGCGTTCGACGTTCTGGGTCTATGGGTCGCCGGTGCTGGCGGTGGCGCTGACGGTGGTGACGATGGGGCTGGTGTTCGCGGTGATGGGCGCGGCGCCGCTTCCGGCCATCGAAACATTTTTGGTCTCGCCGCTGCTGTCGGTGTCGGGCCTGGCGTCGCTGGCGGTGCGGGCGGCGCCGCTGATCATGATCGGGGTGGGGCTGGCGTTCTGCTACCGGGCGAATGTCTGGAATATCGGCGGCGACGGGCAGTTCACGGTGGGCGCGCTGGCGGGCGGCGGTCTGGCGCTGTTGTTCCCAAACGAAGCGTTCTGGTGGTTTTATCCGGTGGTGCTGGCGGCCGGCGTGGCGGGCGGCGTGTTCTGGGCCGGCATCGTGGCGTTTCTAAAAATCCGTTTCAACGCCAATGAGATTCTCACCAGCCTGATGCTGGTGTACATCGCGCAATTGGTGCTGGTGTGGCTGGTGACAGGGCCGTGGCGCGATCCGCAGGGTTTTGGGTTTCCGCAGTCGGCGATGTTTTCGGCGGGCGCGACGACGCCCGATTTCTTCGGCACCACGATGCATCTGGGCTGCATTCTGGCGCCGCTGATCGCGCTCGGGGTGTGGCAGATCATGGACCGCACGGTGCTGGGGTTCCAGCTGCGGGTGGTGGGTCAGGCGCCGCGGGCCGCGCGCTACGCGGGCTTCAGCAACGCCAGGCTGACCTGGATCGCGCTGGCGGTGAGCGGCGGGCTGGCGGGGCTCGCGGGGATCATCGAGGTGACAGGGCCGATCGGGCAACTGACCACCGGAATTACGCCGGGCTATGGGTTTACCGCGGTGATCGTGGCGTTTCTTGGCCGCCTGCATCCGGTCGGCGTGATTTTCGCCGGCTTGCTCCTCGCCCTTTCGTATCTCGGCGGTGATGCGGCGCAGATCAGCCTGGGGCTGCCGAACGCGATCACCGGGATTTTTCAGGGCGTGCTGCTGTTCTACCTGCTCGGCGTGGATGTTTTGATTCTGTACCGGCTGAAGCGGGTGCGGGGGGTATTGCTTGTGGCGGAGCCGGCGGAATGAATCTCTACGAAGTCACGAGTTTTGTTCTGAGCATCATCAGCGCCTCAACGCCGCTGTTGCTGGCGGCCTCCGGCGAGCTGATCACCGAGAAATCCGGCGTGCTGAACCTCGGGGTCGAGGGCATGATGCTGATCGGGGCGATCGCGGGGTTTGCGACCGCGCACGCCACCGGCAACGCGTATCTGGGCGTGCTGGCGGCGATGGCCGCAGGGGCAGCGATTTCCATGATTTTTGCGGTGCTGACGCTGAGTTTGCTCGCCAATCAGATCGCCACCGGGCTGGCGCTGACGATTTTCGGACATGGCTTCGCGGCGCTGCTTGGGGCAGGGTATGTGGGGATTTCGGCGCCGACCTTGCCGCTGCTGAAGGTGCCGCTGCTCTCGGAGATTCCGTTTTTCGGGCCGGTGCTTTTTGAGCAGAACATCCTGATCTATTTTTCGTTCGCGATGCTTTTCGGTATCGCCTGGTTTTTGCGCAAAACGCATGGCGGACTCATTCTGCGGGCGGTGGGAGACAGCCATGATGCGGCGCATGCGATGGGGTATCGGGTGATACCCATCCGCTACGCCGCGATTGCGTTCGGCGGCGCCATGGCGGGCGTCGCGGGGGCGTATCTGTCGTTGTATTATTCGCCGCTGTGGTCGCAGGATTTGGCGGCGGGGCGCGGCTGGATCGCGCTGGCGCTGGTGGTGTTCGCGGCGTGGCGGCCGTTCTGGCTGCTGGCCGGCGCGTATCTGTTCGGCGGCATCACGTATCTTTCATTATACCTGCAGGGCCTCGGCGTGCCGATCCCCTCGCCGCTGATCTCGGCACTCCCGTATGTCGGAACCGTGGTGGTTCTGGTGCTGATCAGCCGCGACCGTCGCCGGACGAGGTTGAACCAGCCGGCTTGTCTGGGGAAATCGTTTCATGCGGTTGCGTAACCAAAAAAACTCTCGGTTGCCCGGGAGAATTAGAAGTTTTTTTGGTTACTTTTTTTTCAAAAAAAGTAACTTCTTCCTTCCTTAAAAACCTAGGAGGCTAAAATGAAAACCCTAACTCGGCGCGGCTTTTCCACCCTGCTCGGCGCCTCCACCCTGGCCGCGCCCGCCATCGCGCGCGCCGACGCGCCGGTAAAAGTCGGCTTCGTCTATCTCGGCCCGGTCGGCGATTTTGGCTGGACCTACCAGCATGATGTGGGACGCAAGGCGGCGCAGGCAGCGCTCGGCGGCAAGATCGTCACCAGTTACGTCGAGAACGTGCCGGAAGCGCCGGAGTGTCAGGCGGTGTTCGAAAACCTGGCGGCGAGCGGCCACCAGCTGATTTTCGGCACGTCGTTCGGCTACATGAACTATATGGTGAAGGTGGCAGGCCAGTATCCGGCGATCAAGTTCGAGCATTGCACCGGCTACAAGGACGCGCCGAATTTGGCCACCTATGACATCCGTTTCTATCAAGGCCGGTACGTGCAGGGCGTGATCGCCGGCAAAATGTCCAAGGCGGGGCTGGCGGGTTATGTCGGCTCGGTCCCGGTGCCGGAAGTCGTGCAGGGCATGAATGCGTTCATGCTCGGCATGCAGAGTGTCAATCCCGCCGCCAAACTGAAATTCATCATGATCGATTCCTGGTATGATCCCGGCAAGGAGGGGGACGCCGCGAAGGCGCTGATCGATCAGGGTTGCGACGTCATCACGCAGCATACCGACAGCCCCGCGCCGCTGCAGGTGGCGCAGAGCCGGGGCATCAAGGGCTTCGGCGAATCGACCGATATGTACAGCTTCGCGCCGGGCACCGAACTGACCGCGAACATCAATGAATGGGGCGGCTATTACACCCAGCGCATCGGCGCGCTGCTGGCGGGCACCTGGAAGACCAGCGATACCTGGGGCGGGTTCGACGTGGGCATGCTGAAAATGGCGCCGTTCCGCAACATGCCGCCGGATGTGGCGGCGCTGGCCACCACCACGGTCGCGGATATTTCCTCCGGCAAGAACAAGATTTTCACCGGCCCGCTGACGGACCAGTCGGGCAAGGTGTTCCTGCCGGCGGGTACGACGATGGATGACGGCACGTTATCAGGACTGCAGACGCTGGTCGCCGGGATTGAGGGGCAACTCAGCTGATGGTTTCCGACTTGCTTTGCCGGTAAGCGCGAAGCCGCGCGGCGCCACCAGGCCGCTTGTTCCGGCGCCGCGGCTGTATTTGTATTTCGAAGCGATCGTCAGGCACGGATCGATCCGGGCCGCGGCGGAGGCGCTGCGGATTGCGTCATCGGCGCTAAACCGGCGCGTGCTGGATCTGGAGCGGGAGGTCGGGACGGAGCTGTTCGAGCGGCTGCCGAGCGGCGTGCGGCTGACCGCGGCCGGCGAGATTTTCGCGGCGCATGTGCGGCGCACGCTGGCGGATGTGCGGCAGGTGGGAGAGCAGATACGCGAACGGCAGGTCAAGTTCAGCGGGCATGTCGCGATCGGCTCGGCGGAATCGGCGGCGATTGATATTTTGCCCGAGCTGATCTCGGAATTTAACAAGCGATACGAGCAGACGCGGTTCACCCTGGCGGTGGGCACGCCGCGGGAGCTGCTGACGGCGCTGCTTGAGGACCGGGTGGATTTGATCCTGACGCATGAGGAGCCGGAGCATCATGACGTCGCGGTTTTGGCGCGGGTGAAAATGCCGTTCTGCGCGCTGATGCGGGCGGACCATGTCCTGGCGGGAAAGGCGCGGCTTTTTATCAATGAGTGCCAGGATTTTCCGGTGGTGCTGGCGCAGGAACAGCTGGCGGCGAGGACGCTGGTGGAGTCGGCGCTGAACGCGGGATCGCTGACCATGCAGCCGGTGCTGGTCACGAATATGTTCGAAGTGATGAAGAAATATGTCGGGCGGACCACCGCTATTTCGTTTCACTTCTATTTGGCGAGGCTGGGTTGCGACTCCTTGAACGGGCTGGTGGCCGTGCCGCTGGCGGACCGGCAACTGGCCGAAGCGCGGCTGATGCTGGCGGTACGGCGGGGCCGGGTGCTGCCGGCGAGTGCGAGCGCGGTTTGCGAGCGGGTGCAGGGGCTGCTGCGGGAAGGTAAGTAAGCGGTCGCTTTTTTGAAAAAAAGCTCCGCAAAAAACTTTTGTTACCCCGGGCCTTTGAGTGGCCACAGTATGGCCGCTCAAAAGCCGGGGGAGTTAAAAGTTTTTTGCTTCTTTTTTTCAAAAAAGAAGCGCTTGCTGGCTTTTTCCAACCATCCCCGGGTGCGCTAATTTCGGCACCACCGCGCGCTAATTTTTGTGCTTCTCAGGGGCCTTTTTATTTCACTAACGTTGCGCATGGTGCAGCCGGGATGCACCGGCGGAAGTTTATCCCGCCGCGAAAGCCGCTCGGGAATACAGGATATAATCAAAACATGGATGCAGGAGCTTGACATGAGTGTGACGCGAAAATTGGCCGCACTGGCATTCTTGACCACCGGCGCGCTGGCCGCGCAGCCGGCTTTGGCCGGGACATTTCCAAGCATCGAATACCAGGATTTCTACCTGAGTTACCGTTACGTGCCCAATAACGTGCAGCCTGGCGATGATGACGGGCATTCCATCCCGGCCAACGAGGTGAATCTGAGTTACGTGAATGGCTGGACCTATGGCGCCAATTTCTTCTCGCTGGATTTTGAACAGTTCAGCAAGGGCGATCCGTCGGTCAGCATCGCTAGCGAGCCGAATCTGGGATCGTCGGAATTTTACGGCGTTTTCCGCACCACGTTCAGCGGCGACAAGATCTTTGGCGGGAACAAGTTCGCGTTCGGGCCGGTGGCTGATGTCGGGCTGCGGCTGGGCGGCGATTATGACGTGCAGAACGATTCGTTCGGTTCCTATAAACGCCTGCTGGTCGCGGGCCCGCAATTCGATTTCGCGCTGCCCAAGGGGTTTTGGAACGTGTCGCTCGAGGTCAGCCATGAATGGGACACCAATGGGTTCGCGGAACCGGGGCCTTCGACGAGCTTTTCGCCCACCGGCGAACTGGAAACGGCGTGGCTCTATCCCTTCCAGGTTGGCCCAATACCGCTGCAGTTTACCGGGTTCATGAATATCATCGGCCCCAAGGGCAAAGGCTATGCGGGTGATTTCTATCACAAGACCGAAATACTCGCGCATCCTAAAGTGCTGGTCGATGTCGGCAGTCTGGTGGGTTACACGCCGGGCAAGCTGATGGCAGGTGTCGGCTACGAATTCTGGATGAATAAATTCGGCAGCACGAAGCCGCCCTTGTCGGGAACCCAGGAGCATACCGTGTTCTTCGAAGTGGGGTATAATTTCGATTAACGGGAGATCGACATGACCGCGACCATCGCCGCCAAACCCTACGCGTTCACCTTGCACCCGCGCCAGGCGGCGCTGGTGATCATCGACATGCAGCGCGATTTTCTTGAGCCCGGCGGGTTTGGCGCCGCACTCGGCAACGACGTATCGCGGCTGCGCGCCGCCATCGCCCCCATCGCCGGCGTGCTGGCGGCCTGCCGGGCGGCGGGCGTGCTGGTGATCCATACGCGCGAGGGCCACCGGCCGGATCTGAGCGACCTGCCCGGCGCGAAGCACCGGCGCGGGAGGTTCACGACGCGCATCGGCGATCACGGGCCGATGGGGCGCATTCTGGTGCGCGGCGAAGCCGGCCACGGCATCATCGCGGAACTGGCGCCCGCAACCGATGAGCCGGTGATCGACAAGCCCGGCAAGGGCGCGTTCTACGCCACCGACCTGGAGGCCATTTTGCGCGGCCGCGACGTCACGCAGCTCATCGTCGCCGGCGTCACCACCGAGGTCTGCGTGCACACCACATTGCGCGAGGCCAATGACCGCGGCTTCGAATGCCTGGTGCTGGAGGACGGCACAGCCTCTTATTTTCCGGATTTTCACCGCGTGGCACTCGAGATGGTGTGCGCGCAGGACGGCATTTTCGGCTGGGTCGCGCCGTCCGCCCACGTCACCGCC
>Ga0116231_10013640_pt1 | contig 11291 bp, 8 predicted proteins | sample S1TSphgellanicum_2_FD_89695 | JGI IMG/M metagenome (GOLD analysis project Ga0116231, IMG submission 89695) | Host-associated microbial communities from peat moss isolated from Minnesota, USA - S1T2_Fd - Sphagnum magellanicum MG | ecosystem: Host-associated > Plants > Peat moss > Unclassified...
ATAAAAAAAAAAAAAAAAAAAAAAAAGTCACCAACAGCTACCTTGTTGACTTTGTGTTGTGTGATTACTATTCCTTTCATTGAAGGAATCTGAAGTTCCAGGAAGTTAAAATATGCTAGAAAAATATGTGAATCTCTTAACATTAAATTTTAAAAGCATATGTGAATTTATCAAATATGAAATGGACACATTTTTTAATCTTATACCAACTTTAATGTATATTCGACTATTGCTCACATTGCTAAAAAGTATGGGTATTCTATGTTCATGCAATCAAAAATTATGTGCATTTGCTGCACTTGGAAATAGTTCAAGGCATGATTTAACAAGTTACAATCTACATCTAGATATATTTTGCATGCTTGATCCAGGCCACAATGAAAACATGAAAGCTTCCCATCATTATAATTTACAGTTTCAAATTCAAGCAATGCACAATAAAGATCTTTGGTTTCAAACCAAGATTAACATTTGATAGCAAAAATAATAATTGGTAATAAACAAGGCTTCAAACCAATGTTCATTAGTTATTGAATTTTTTCATAATTACTAGTGTGGCCTGGGCTGTTGGCCCAAGTGTGAACCCATTACAAAATAGGGAAACTCAACATGTGAACATTGTTTTGCAATGTATGTATCCATTTTTTGAACAGCCAAATATGAAAGGAAATCATGCTTGAATTTAATGCTAAGCCTTCAAATGTTACCACGTTCTCAATCAAATTTTCCTTTCAAAACCAGGTTTTTTGGAATTTATTTGAATTTTCAGTGGCAGAGATCACTTAAAAATCAATATCTCCCACATTTTGAATCCAAATCTTACCAAATAAATTCCATTAAATCCTTCTCGTCAAGATATTTCCAATAACACCAAAGGCACATTCCAATTCCTCCAAAATTTTCAGCTACAATTTAATTTAATTTTCAGTGAAGAAATCATTCAATATTCAAGAACTTTTGCACCTCACGTCCAAACGTCATGGAACCAAGCCCAAGCACCCCTCCTCGTCGAAAGCTTTCCAAAGACATCAAGAATATAATCTAAAGCATCCCGGTTCGGTGGATCTCATACCTATAAAACAAAACAAAACATAACAAACTACAGGCTTCCTTCGTACATAGATGTCAGAGCCAATCAGCACTAATCTGATTAGTTTTGGTAGCATAAAAGATGATACAATGTGGGGTGCTTTGCTTCTATGAAACTGTGGTCCAAGCGTTACGCTAGTGGTTCCGAACTCTCGGAAATGATCAAGGTTGCATCATGTGGGAGCCTGGACGAATTTGGCAGAAGGATGGTCAAATCTACTTTGGAGATGGTCGAAAGCAAGAGTAATTTGAACCAACAGATCGAAGGGGATGTTTACGACGCGGTGGTGAGCAAGGTGGGAGAAGGCAATTACGAAACAATCCGTAGTTCGAGCGTGCTGGAGTGTATCATTACTGCCAGTCAGGTCTCTCAGATCTAGTTCCAAGCATCAACAAACTCTGGAATCTTCCGAACTAACACAAGCGGTGGGCTCAACCAATTTAGTCCAGAAAGTAAGGGATCTCATCAACCATGACTTCCTAGTTCTTCAGTTCAAGCACCAACATTCGTCGGACAAGTTGTACATCAGGGCCGAAAATGTCACAGGCCAAAAACCTGGCATTATGCGTGGACAAAAGCTTTCCGACGCAATCAAACTCCGTAAAAAGCGCTTTATTCAAAGTAAAGAGTTGCACACACAAAAAGTCACTGAGCTGGGAACAGAATAGTTCATGGGAGAGATAACCCATGCAGTTTATATACCTGAACTACTGCACTAAGAATATAAATACTAACTAATACTTGATAAAATTAATCTAACTAATAATGAGGTCTTGAGCAAATCATCCAACACCCCTACTTGCTCATGGCATCATTAAACTCTATTCTATAACGACAAATATTGTGCTAGATTAAAAAGTGCAGAATTTTATAATTATTATTATTTTAAAGGAAATTAAAATTCACCTCACCCCCTCTGAATCAAAAAATAGGACTGCATAATCTTCACGGTCATGCAACAACTGATTAGTTAGACTGATTATACTTTGAAGTCATCAAGTTGTGAGGTGTTGGGCTTCCTCCAAACTTAGCATATGCAATTTGGCTTGTCCGGCCTCAAATTTGGTCCATCCCAATCAAAACAACATTTGGAGTAATTTTTCACATTTTTCCCATAGATTTTCCTCACTGTTGCCATGCTTTTGATGATTCATATCATGGACTATATGTGACAAATCTGTAGCAAGACATGGGAAAATTATGGGTTAGAGGTGTGGCAAAAGTGTGGGTTATAGAAGCATGATAAACTATGTGAAAATATTGATTCATATCCACATTTTTGCCTCAATGCCATCCCACATGTTATTATGAAATTTTCACATTTATAACATGGAGGTTGAACCACGCTATGTTCATATTATCTCCCTTTTACCCTCACTTTTTTCACAATTATGACATAGATGTTATTACACTCATTTTTTCAACCTTTTCTCAACTTTTCCACACAAATGACAAGTAGACTAAACCATTCTTGGCTCGACTTATCCCACTTTTTTCCCTCAAGTTTTCCACATTATTAACAAAAAGTGTTGTACTTTTTTCTTCAAATTCTCTAAGTTATCAACAAAAAAACTCTCACATTTTTCCTCAAGTTTTTCATGTTATTTAATTGAAAATATCCTCACATTGTTTTCATTATTAACAAAAAGTATCCCATTATTTAACAAAAAGCATCGCACTTTTTCTCTCAAATTTTCAAAGTTGTTAACAAAAGATATTTCACTTTTCTCAAATGTTTCTCATGTTATTTAACAGAAAGTAACCCATTTATTTTCATTGCTAACAACAAGTATCCCACTATTTTCCTTCAAGTTTTCCACATTATTTAACAAAAAACATTACACTTCATTTCCAAACTTTTTTCACCTTATTTAACAAAAAGTATCACATCAATGCCTTGGTGGTCACCAATAGTGACTAGTGTCTTCTACTCACCAAACAACCAACAAAGCCAAATGTTCACATACAAATCCACCCTAATCAAGACTAAATTTTATTGTATTGTACATCAACAGAGCTATATTTTATTATATGTAGTAAGTTTACCATTAGTGCACCCTAACAGTGTGGTCCTATTAATAGGTTTGTCTGCATCTACCTCACAATGGCTAGCTCACTCTCGATCTTGTAGTTGAATACACAAACCACAAATACGAATCATTAGTTCATGATCTTGAAAACTTGAAAGACATGAAGTGGAGAATCATGAATTGAAACATGAACATTCACACTTGTAATATTGCATCTATAATTCCAGTTTCAACAACAACACCATTTGCTCCTTCTGCAACACCTAAAGTTTCCGCATATGTCCACACCAAAACACATAAAATATGTGAGCGAAAGAAGTTGCTGATCATTTGCACTTAATTACACAGCTTGAATTTGACATGTTCAGTTATTAATGTTTTACATAGAAAAGTTCATCATGGAACCACCCATGAGCTAAAGACATGATTGTCTACAAGGGCCTCCTACACTAGGAGTTGTAATTTGTACATATAATACACCACTAGGGTTTGAAGGAAGAAATGTAATTATCAATGGTAGCTTGTTGTGCAGTAGTGGGCAACATTTGCACAAAATGAGTGTCAAGGATATCTTGAGTTAGACGCATCATGTTTTTAGCCATAACCTTGTGATAAATTGCATTGCACCAATCAAGAAGCTGTAGCATCTGGTTCAATACTACTAGGGTTTAAATATGAGAGATTCAAATTCCACAAAAAATGCATGTGAATTCACAACAAAGGTTTTCAAAAAATCTCATGAGGAGGAAAATGATTAATGGGATTTTAAATTCTTATACCTAGCTGTTGCTTCTTTTGTTGCATACATGCCACTGTACTAAATGTAGGGATTGCAAAAACGTAATGGAGATCAAGCTAAAACTTAGTCATGATAGTAATCATTGATCTTTGCATAATAACAACTTGCAACTTGTAGCATGCAATTGTGTGACCATGGAAATTAACATTGAATGATGATCAGTAGTGTAGGGATGGAGTTGTTGGAATTATTCTTACACGTAGCCTCCAATTTGCCAATGAAAACTTTTTTTGTAATGGGTTACAAAGGTCCCATTTCCCATTTTTTTCATAAACAGATATTTCAGCACCACACCAACTGGTCCATCACTATCTCGTTGCAGGAACATCAACATTTGGTTCTTGGTGAAATGCCTCAATTGCAAAAAAACATTATGTAAACCATTACCACATAAAAACCTCAATCATAAAACACCCAAATTGTCACAACCCCGAAAAAACTCCAGATGCAGCATAATTTATGACATCTAGGGATCAATTAGAAAGAATGGGTGGAGGATGGGTCTAACTTACCCCTTCGAAACTAGCTTAGTACTATTTAGCAGGTTTGAATTGAGTTTGTCCAAAAAGTCCTACACATTCAATGCAAGAACTACTCGATCAAAAGTCTTAAAATTAAAATGACCCAAGAATTCAGAAATCAGTCCAAATTTCAAACTGCATTTTCAATAACCATCAGATGATGCTACAAATGTCTAGGTTTTGAATGCCCATATGTATTATGTATTTGTTTTTACTTAATTAAGGTTTCAAACACTAATCTCATTAATTCAACTCCCACATTCACCAATGCCCAGATCCTTTGGACCACTTCATCAGAGATTATGAATCTATCCATCAAGTTATTTGATTACAAAGAATGTTTTGTCCCCACAAAAATCAACAGAATGTAATATAAAATCATTGTGACATGACTTTCTTTTTTATTGTAGTTACTTAAGTGTGAGGGATGTTGAAATCTGTGTATACTTTGCAAAACAAATACATGGTGTTAGCACCTATTGTAATGTCTTTAAAAAAAATTAAATCAGTCAAATCTGTAGCAGTTTAGTAAGTAGGACTAAATCAAACCTCCGACTTTGTTATTGATTTTGTAGCACTACTGTCCTATACACATGCATTTGATGTGGGTCCATCAAAAGTCGCAAAAAAGGCCTTTGTGCTAATGTTGCGAACCTTCTTCAATTCCATAACAGATGGCTCTTGACTATAAAAATCTACTATAATAATGTAAATACATAGTTATGATCAAAGCATAATGTAAATTTAAAGTTTAGAAAATGTTAAAGAAAAAAAAAAACCCCTTACATATTTCATTTCAAAGGAACATGCACCACCACTGCTAAGGCAGTTGATGACAGTCGGGCGTGCTTTGACAACACATCAATTTTGGTCATGCCATAGAGGGTTTTTTTTATTCTTTGTGACCTCCACTGCAAGAGAAACAAAACACAACAATTACATCAATATGTCCTAAACCCAATCATAATCCTAATTCTAAACTAGAAATATTTTTTAAATAGTAAAACTATCAACCGAAATTACCTTTGAAGAACGCCCAATTTGCCTTGGAACACAAGTTTGGGCACTCCCCATTTTCCTTTTCAAGAAACTTTTATGTCATTAGCATTGCACATTCCCAATGCGCTGAAGGACAACATCAACATTCCAATTCTTTCGGAAATTGTGCGGCAACTTTTCGATGATGGTCGTTAATGCCTTGGACTTCTTCTACACTGACCATTTGACATGACAATCATTTAAGTAAACTTGGCATAGCAAATGTACCCTTGCATTGAAGGATTTTTGAAGGTCGTCACTGGGCAATCCATGGCAGTCAACACTCATTTTCAACTTTGGTAACTTTACCCTTTGTTTCTTTTCTACAACCTCAACCTTTGTGGCAAGTGTTACTACTACTACCTCCTTCGCCTTCATTACAAATGCTACTACCTCCACCTTCACTATAGGTACTATTGCTACTACTACTTTTGCCCTTCACTATAAGTATTGTTGCTACTACTACTCCTACACTTTTTATCACCACCTGCACTTTTTCCTTATCTAGGGTTTTCTATGAACAATATTGGAACAACCAAAACATACACAATTTTTAAAATCTTGATAAACTCCAAAGAATACAAGGCAACTCACATAAAAATAATTGAATAAACATTTTTGAATAATGGAAGCAAACCCATTATAAGAATAAAAAGAAGTAGCCCATGCCTTTGTTCATGGTCTTAGAGCAACCTCAACCTAATTGGAAAAGTTCGGTGTCTCCCATCCTCATGATTGTGATAAAATGCCTCATGATGGGCATAAAGTACATAAATGTGTGTGCTTACTTTTCTCTTTCCTTAAGAGACTGCAAAAAGGAATATTGTACCTATTACCCTTCTAGAAACAAAAACAAAACCAAAACCAAATTTGCAAGTTTTTTGAAGAATGCAGAAACTTAGCACCCCCCAAACACAAGAGAAAAATAAACAAACGTTAAATTTGATAATACATTCTCTTATAAAAACTTAGAAACCTACCAATTCAATAACATGTTGAAGGCTCAATAGTAATTTTTGGACTACTTTCCTCTTTCCAGAAATGTCAATAATGGTGAACCAAGATTAGGTCAATTGTAGATAACAAAACAAAAGTTATAAATAATTTCAAGCTTAACAATTTTGAACAATGTCAAAAACTAACAAAACAAAAAGGGAAGCCTTAGCTTGTGGCGAGGTTGAAGTGGATTGGGGCATCCTTAATAAACAGCTCCACATAATGGAGCAAATACACGCCACAATCATAATGATTCTACTATTAAAAGACCTACAAAATCACAAAGCAAAAAATTAGGTTAGGAAAAATTGTTGTTTCCTTTTATTTAAGAAACCTTGCAGCAAAAGAAAATCATACCTTTGTACCAATGTACCACATCTGTTGAATTGTTGACTTCATTTCATGTGAGTCATGCAAGCTTACAGAAGCTTTTTGAATCCAAACTTTCCACAAACATGTTGAATATGGCGTTTTACTTGTCTATGACCACCCTCCAAGGAATTTAGGTGTAGAATGCATGATGTCTACATCTTGTCATCTTGCCCTAGACTATCAAAATGTGGGATGATGACCACACTCCAATGTTTGTTGTGATTGATTGGAATCACGATGTAATCTATGAAAAGCAGATCCACACCATGACTCCATTTTTGCAGAGTCGTCAAATTTGCATTTTGTTCCTTACATTGAACGAGTTTGGAATAGAAAAAATAATTGAAGATGTAAAATCGTAAATCGAAATGTTGTTTTTGCAAGTACTTGAAATAACATGATTCATTGTTTTCTGACATTTGAATAAAGAAGAGTAGAAATTCAATGTTTTTTAAGATTTAAATAAAGCACAGGAAAGTCTTTGGATATGTACTTACTTTAAATAAAAATCGAAAATAGTGTCGTTAAGGAATTGCTTGGGTTCTAGTGTTTCGTAATCATGTTTCTTGATGGTGATTGCATCTGAATCACCATTAGGATACTGCAAATCAAATTGCATATGTCAAAAGAAAAAAGAACATGTTAACACAAACAAACAGAAAAAACAAAACAACATTCAATAATTGTTTTAGACCAAAACTTTGCAACACACATGTGATGTAATGTAAAAACAAGCAACTGGGAATCAGACCATGTTCAGGAGCGGTTGCTTTAGCGAATTGGAACCCGAAACTTTGTACCTGTATGCGATGGATGTTGTTCGGGTCACAAATAGTTCTAAGAACCTATCAACCGAAACAATATTATGCTTAAACTAAAGAAAAACAAGCTTCTCCACAAAAGGATAATCTGAAAATATCTATTTCATGAGTCTTGGTTTTCTTTTGTGCTTCCTTCTGTTTGGTTGGAGAAAAAGTATAGCAATAAAGTACTCATCGAGTTATGTGGGGGGATAATTTGCTGGTTTTCTAGAGATCTAGATACATGCTCCATGGCCAAGCTTTCACAACAACACTTTCGTCCTTCACTTGCTCGTGACTGGAGTTGTATCCCAACGTCACTCTTTGTAACAACAACAAGAAAAACCGACTAAAGCATACAACGCCCACAGCGCAAGAAAGAAAAAGCAAAAAGACGGGCCCATCATCAGATCTCTACATGTTACGGTATCATGTTTTCTGATCTTTACATGTTCGGGTATCAGGTTAGGAAAACATTATACCCTAACATGTTTTCCTAACCGTGCTTTTCCTTACCCTATCAAGCTCTGTGGTGTGCCAAGAATCTGTATTGAGGTTTTTCAAAAAAATTGAATCGCGGAGCTTTTTGAATTATTGGAAAGTTAGGCTCCAGTGCAGCAGCAGCAGTAGCCTCTTCACTCGACGACAGAGAGTGAGTTATCGTCGCTGGTTTGTTTTTTTTTCTTAAAACGGTGCTTCGTTTGGTGTTGTTGCGTCGGAAGCGACGAGGGCGAACGGAGTTGAAGAATTGGAGCAGGAAGCGGCGTTGCGGGAAGAAGGGGATCGACCTCGTGTGAGAAAAAGTGGAGGAGCGACGCGAGTGGCGGGTTCGACTGATTGGATTGCTTCGTCTCTCGCGCAGATTCGGTTTGGGCCGGACTAGCGTGGGTAGGAGTGTGGTTTCTGAGCAGATCAAGACACGGACTGAAGTCTTTCTCGAAGAGCAGGGAACCAGGTAACCGGATCTTTCTCTCTTCTCCTGCTTTGCGAGTCTTGGCTGATACATCATGTAATGTGATTTAGCAACCTGTGATCAAACTGCCTGAAGATGTGGCAATTGCAGCCAGACACAAGATGTCAGAAAACACTACAGAAGGAGAAGGAAACCTCTGTGAAGACCTCTGTCAGATGTGCATTCATTGGTGGCATATTCACTGGAACATTTTGCAGAAGACCTCTGTGAAGAAGACTGTTGTCTGATGTGCATCTGTAGCATCTTGACAGGGGAATTTCACTAGAACTTTTTTCATTCAGAGGTTGCTCCCACAGTCCTGCATGTAGGAACAGTGTGGTTTATACATAGTAGACTGAAGTTATGATGATTTGCAATGTTTTCAGGGATGTTGAGAATGCAAAGGAAGAATGTGGAGTTGTGAGCAGGTGGAGGAGCATTCCCCCCAGAGGGGTGACTTAGTGGTGGTTGATCTCATAGGCAAAATTGAAAGCACAGGTGAAGTATTTGTGGATACTAGTGCAGCTGGGAACAAGTGGTCTTTGGCATTTGTATTTGGAGCCAGACCTTATGCAGGTGGCATGTGTGATGGTCTGGACTTCGTGCTTCAATCTATGAAAGTTGGTGGCAAGAGACGAGTCATTGTTCCACCAGAGCTAGGGTTTGGAGAGACTGGTGCAGATTTGAGCTCAGGAGGCCGAATTCCAAGTCAGGCCACACTGGAGTATATTGTGCAGCTTCAAAGGGTACCCATTGCTCCCTCATGATACTGCAGGGAGCCTGCAGAAAGATCAAATCATCCATGTTTTCCCCTGGGTTCCACTTCTCTTCAAGTCAACCCCATCAAGCAAGCAATGCTTTTGCATATTGAGTCCATGATTAATGCTCAGATCATCCATCTTGAATCCTGTACTGTATGATGTTCAGACTTTCATTGACCACTGTCAAGACCCAAGCTCTGAGATGAGATGCCGTAATTCTATAATATCAACTGGTTGTGCAGCACAACATTACTGGATACTTTGAACCCAATAGATAGCTTTCAGATTGAAAGTTCAGTCCTTAGCAGTTCATTGTGCCTCCCAGAGCAGCAATTAGTGTGATTTTGCTTCATGTCACGTGGCCAGTAGACTAATGACATTATGTGGCAACCAAGTTTTGGTCTTCATTACAGCAGATAGTACAGACTATCCTTGTGACCCTTAATGCATGCCATCACCAGATTGTGTCTTGAACATGACCTCAAGCAAAAAAAGCTTGCCACTTGACATATCTAGTACAGATCCAATAGGCAGCCAAAAACAAGCCCCTAACCAACTAACTATTTTTCTAGAATTTGTGATTTTGTCATTTGCGGGCTAGGTTTCCATCTGCAGTTTCCATCTTCTTTCAGGGGGTTTTTTCTTTTTTTTTTTTGGTTTCTTTTTTTTTGGGTCCATCTTCCTGCTGGTCTGAAGTGATGAGAGGAAAAAGGGGGTGCAGTTTGGAATTCATGGCATCATCACCAGTGAAAGGTAGCAATGAGAAGCAGCAACAACAGCTAGTTGGTGTGCATGTGCCTCCTCAAGCCATTGGGACTGTGGTACCTCCTACTTTAGCATCAACTCTTGCCTGCCGACCTTAGGACTGGAGAGACCTGCCACGCTGTCTTGCTACCTATAAATCCATGAGCTGGTTTGGCAAACCACAGGTTGGGAGACTCTTCTTGGGTCTCTTGGATGTCATATGCATCTCTCATTAGCACTTTGTGAATCTATGATCTGATTTTTGGCAGTGACACTCAACAGGTCATGATTACACTCAATTCTTGTCATGCTTGTTTTGCTAGAACTGATAGAATGGTTACCTTATAATGTACAGATGGACAGATGTGATCTCTTGCAAATTATGCATTGTTTGTCAGGCAAAAAGCTCCACAAAATGCTAAGAGGGGAGGATGCGGTTGATGCAGGCTGCAGGCCCTGTAGCATGTGCAAGCAGAGGATGGGTGTTAGTGGATGTGGACCTCATATGCTGTGAAATCTGTGGTTCCTACCTCAGTTTCCCTGTTCCACCATGTTGGTCACAATTCCAAGGTATCTCAATTCTTCTACATTTCCTCTACTACAATGACTTGAATGTTTGCTGCCTTTAATCTACACTCAACACAAGAGACTGACATTTGAACTGGGTTGGTGGACTATTGTTTGTCAATCAAAAGTGGAGAGTGCAGCACAAGTGTTTGCTGAGCAGCTGGATACTGCTCACAAGGGGTTGTATGTATGGAAGAACAACTCATGTCCAGACACATTGGCACAGTTTCCACCTGCACCCCTTTCAGCTGTGCTGGGTGCCTACACTGACCGATGTGAAGCACTGCTGCAACTATCTGCTCTCCCAGTGATATCAGAGTCTACCATCAATCAGATGCTCAATCATGGTTCTCAGGTTGATCAACTGCTGTCCCAACCAACTGATTCAATGCCCACACTTCTTATTCAACATGACCCTAGTTCCAGTACAAGTGAAGAGGTGCTGCTTAACAGGAACCACAAGGCATTCTATCAGGTAATGAAGTTTGTGGTATTCAGCTTCATCTTTTGGAAAGGGGAATAAAGTGATCGTTCAGCAACTTCTTTTTTTACACTTTCTTTGACATGGCAGGCACAACATGCAATAGCAATTTGTGGCTGGGACCCACGGCTCCTACCCTA
>Ga0116231_10013642_pt1 | contig 11289 bp, 4 predicted proteins | sample S1TSphgellanicum_2_FD_89695 | JGI IMG/M metagenome (GOLD analysis project Ga0116231, IMG submission 89695) | Host-associated microbial communities from peat moss isolated from Minnesota, USA - S1T2_Fd - Sphagnum magellanicum MG | ecosystem: Host-associated > Plants > Peat moss > Unclassified...
CCCCACCATATTCATATGCTGGTTCAATACTATACTAGATCTAACTAATACTAACATACCCACACAGCAAGTTCAACATTTTTTGTGGAATAATTTTTTCTTTTATAAAAATAAGGAACAAATCGATTTCCTTGTTCCATGACATTCATCCCAACACATTACAGAACCCTCTGCCCTGAGTTGTCCACATTGCAGAAGTACCAGAAAACTCAGCTATGATGCTGCAGAACCTCAAGAGGCATAACTGATCTGAAAACTCTCATGCATATAAACAAGATCTATGCCATTGCAACAACAGAATCATGAGAAGTTGCAAGTTTTCCATGGTGATACAAAGTTTAAAGTGTGAAGAACAGTCCACCGGATGTTTTATCCACTTACCAGACCCGAAGGAAACAAATTAAGAGGCCCCCTGCCACATTGATTTCCACCCTGCATAAGTGATGAATTAAAGTGCACTATGTCACTGCTGGAGTCATGGAGACTGTGAAAAGCACAAGCAACTGCACACATTTGTACATGTTGCACAAGCACATGTCCCACTACTCAAATGGACAAAAAATTCCAGTTCTTCAAGCACTCCAAACTTTGATCCGACACACAGGCCTATTGCAAGGGTTATTCATAAAATAAATCATGACACCTACATGCCCAAAAACAGCTCCAGATGTTCACTTAAATATGGATTTAGGTGTGATCTTCTTTGCAACTAAGTTCTGCATCCACTAGATTTCTAGTCCCATCACTCATGGATGACATCCCATTGGAACAGAGGAGGACTCTCCACAGTCGCATCAGCCAGAAATGTAGAAAACTTGACATGGTGACGCTCACCAATTGAATTTATACTACTATTAACCTTTTAACCTAACATATCCATGTTTCAATAACTGTGGGGAATTTTTGTCCCTGGGAGTAGTTGGAAGAACATAAGACTCTGATGCATCCAGTGGTTACATATTTCCCCTGCTCAGTCAACCAAGGTAAGCATCTTTTCCAAAGCTCAATTTCCATCCTTGGTTTAGGAGCCCACTAGACAGAGGCGGTAGAGTACCAGGTGTAACGCACGTGCACATACTTGGGCCAATCATTCCTATCGAGGAACTTCCTGTGTATGTCCTCATGTTCATTCAGGTCTACACAATACCCAACAGCATGTCAAACTTCAAGAGCAACTGCATTCAGTTTGCCACTACTACAAGACCAATAAATCCATATGGCTCACAGTTTGCTCTTATACCATCCAATAATAGACTCAAACTAGATGCAAGCATGAATAGCAACAGTCCAGGAACAGCTCACATTGCACTCGCGTCGCTCCTCCACTTTTTCTTACGTGAGGTCAATCCCCTTCTTCCCGCAAAACAACTTCCTGCTCCAATTCTTCAACTCCGTTCACCCTCGTCACTTTCGACGCAACAACACCAAACAAAGCATCGTCCTCCTCCGGTGGTCTAGGAAAACAAATCAGTGATGATAACTCACTATCTGTTGTCGAGTAGAAAGGCGAAGCAAGCACATTGAAGCTACTCCTATTGCTATTGTTGCACTAAAGCCTAACTTTCCGATAATTCAAAATGAAGCTTCATGATTCAGAATTTTTTGAAAAATCTGAAAACAGGGATGCAACAGGTGCAATACAGATTCTTGGCACATTGCAAAGCTTGATAGGGTAAGGAAAAGCACAGTTAGGAAAACATGTTAGGGTAAAGAGAGAAAACGCAAAAAAGTGGGCCCATCATAAAATGTTTACATGTTAGGGTATCATGCTTTCTTAGCATGATACCTTAACATGTAAACATCTAATGATGGGTGGAAAGCATGATACCCTAACATGTAGACATCTAATGATGGGCCCGCCTTTTTTGCTTTTTTTTTCTTGCACTGTGAGCGTTTTATGCTTTCATCGTTTTTTTTGTTGTTGGTGCAGAGAGTGGCGATGGGATACGACCACAGTAGCCACGAGCAAGCAAACGACGAAAGTGTTGTTTCAATAGCTTGGCCATGGAGCATGTATCTAGATCTCTGGAAAACCAACAAACCTTCCCCTTGCATAACTTGGTGAGTACTTTATTATTGTGTTTTTTTTCCAACCAAACAGAAGGAAACACAAAAGAAAACAAAGATTCATGAAACAAATGTTTTCGGAATATCCTTTTGTGGAAAAGCTTGTTTTTCTTTAACTTAAACATAATATTGTCTTAGTTGATAGGTTCTCAAAACTATTTGTGACCCGAACAACATCCGTCACATGCAGGTATAGAGTTCTAGGTTCTAACTCCTTAAAGCAGCCGCTTTTGAACATGGTTTGATTCCCAGTTGTTTATTTTTACTTCACATCACATGTGTGTTGCAAAGTTTTGGTTTAAAGCGATTACTGAGTGTTGTTTTGTTTTTCTGTTTGTTTGTGTTAACATGTTTTTTTTTCTTTTGACAGATGCAATCTGATTTGTAGTATCGTAATGGTGATTCTAATGCAATCACCATTAGGAAACATGATTATGAAACACTAGAACCTAAACAGTTCCTTAACAACACCATCCTTGACTTTTATTTGAAGTAAGTACATATCCAAAAACTTTACTCTATTTTATTTAAATCTCGGAAAACATTGAATTTCTACTCTTCTTTATTCAAATGTTAGAAAACAATGAATCATGTTATTTCAGGTACTTGCAAAGACAACATTCTGATTCACAATTTTACATCTTCAATTGTTTTTTCTACTCCAAACTTGTTCAATGCAAGGAACAGAATGCAGATTTTGCAACTTTACAAAAATGGAATCATGGTGTGGATTTGCTTTTCATAGATTACATCATGATTCTGATCAATCACAACAAACATTAAAGTGTGGTCATCATCCCACATCTCGAAAATCTAGGGCAAGATGACAAGATGCAAACATCATGCATTCTACACCTAGATTCCTTGGAGGGTGGTCATAGACAAGTAGAACGCCATATTTGAACATGTCTGCGGAAGGTTTGGATTTGGAAAGCTTTTGCAAACTTGCATGACTCACATGAAATGAAGTCAACAATTCAACAAATGCGAGACATTGTTACAAAAATATGATTCTCTTATACTGCAAGGTTTCTTAAATAAAAAGAATCAGCAATTTTTCCTAACCCAATTTTTTGCTTTGTGATTGTGTAGGTCCTTCAACAGTAAAATCATTATGATTGTGGCATGTACTTACTCCATTATGTGGAGCTGTTCATCAGGGATGCCCCAATCCATTTCAGCTTCGCCACAAGCGAAAGCTTCCTTTATTGTGTATATCTTCCCTTTTTGTTTTGTTGGTTTTTGACATTGTTCAAAATTATTCAGTTTGAAATTGTTTATAACTTTTGTTTTATTATGTGCACTTGACCTAATATTGGTTCACCATTGTTGACATTTTTGGAAAGAAGAAAGCAATCCAAAAATTAATGTTGAGCCTTTAGCATGCCACTGAATTGATAGGTTTTAAGTTTTTATAAATGAATGTATTATCAAATTTAACATTTGTTTATTTTTCTTTTGTGTTTGGGGGGTGCTAAGTTTTTACATTCTTCAAAAAATTTGCAAATTTGGTTTTAATTTTATTTCTAAAAGGATAACAGATACAACATTCCTTTCTGCAGTCTCTTAAGGAATAAGAAAAGTAAGCACACACATTTAAGTATTTTATGCCCATCGCGAGGCATTTTATCATAATCATGTGGATGGGAGACATCGAATTTCTCTAATCAGGTTGAAGTTGTTATAAGACCATGAACAAAGGCATTAGCTACTTCTTTTTAATCTTATAGTGGGTTTGTTTCCATTATGCAAAAATGTTTGTTCAATTATTTTATGTGAGTTGCTTTGAATTTTTTGGAGTTGATCAAGATTTTAAAAATTGTGTGTGTTTTGGTTGTTCCAATATTGTTCATAGGAAACCGCAGACAAGGAAAAAGTGCAAGTGGTGATGAAAGGTGTGGGAGTAACAACGGCAACAATACCTATAGTGAAAGCAAAGGTGGTAACAATAATAGTACATGCAATGAAGGTAGAGGTAGCAGCATTTGTAATGAAAGCAAAAGAGGTAACAACACTTGTAATGAAGGCGAAAGAGGTGGCAGCAACAACATTTGCCATAAAGGTTGAGGTTGCAAAAAAGAAACAAAAGGTGAACCTACTAAAGTTGAAAATGAATGAAGACAATGGAAGAAAAAAGAGTTGGGGCATGCTCCATGACTCGCAACGTTTCGGGGGTAAAGGGGTGTACTGGAGCTCCGAGATGGGACTAGGAAGATTGACATGTAAGTCACTTACTCACACAAACCTACACAAACCAAATAATAGGTTGGTTAGTGCGTAGTTGGAACCCTTTGGTGCACACATGAGCCATAGGCAAACATGAACTCACAATATTCACCACGGCCCGAACTTGGGGGAAGCCACCACCTTCCCCTTTATAATATACTTTGTGCTTGGCCATGGGACTAACACCCAAATGTCATTTTGTCTTGGGACTCCCAAGTGGGAGTCCCAAAATTCCCAAAATTGAAACTCTTACAACTTTGAGGGCCCATAATTTTGTGTGCAGACCTTTGATTGAGATGAGGTCTAAAGCAAAGTTATAGCACATGTCAAGAGCTTTCCAACGGTATGTCGCACGCTACCTACACGCAAGGAAATTGGGGCGATTCTTGACTTTTAATGGTCAGGAATCAAATTGCCAATTTGACTCCCGGCCCTTTTTTTGGCCATAATTTATGTTTAAAGTGTCCAAATGGGTCATGAGAGCCCATTTTAGATATCTACGTTCCAAGATATTTCCAATGATGTAAAGAACTCTTCAATCCAATGAATTTTGACCCTTGTAATTACCTCCTGAAGATTCGGAAGTCCATTAGGACTCCAATTCCCAAAGTGGGAGCTCATTTGGGAGTGTGGGGGTTCATTCCCTCAATTTTCTTACATTCCCGGGAGCATGAAATGTGACTCTTGGGTTTATTCTTGGCTCACACTTTCACAAGCCCTTGCCTTAGTCATGGGCCCAAGGCTAAGGTTGCGACAACATTGGGAATGTGTAGCGCTAATGACGAAAAAGTTTCCTAAAAGTTGCAAAGGAAAATAGAGAGTGCCTAAATTTGTGCTCCAAGGCAAGTTGGGCGTTTTTCAAAGGTAATTTTGGTCAATAGTTTTAATATTTTAAAAATATTTTTAGTTTAGAATTAGGATTAAGATTGGGTTCAGGACATATTGATGTAATTGTTGTGTTTTGTTTTTCTTATATAATACGTTTTTTTTTCTTCCAACACACTATTTTAGCTTGATCTTTGGATTGGCTTTCCTGAAGCCAAGTTGTTCAGGTGCAAAACATAACGAAATATCCCGTAGATGTTATCATCATTCATCCAAACACTTATGTTATTTTTTTCATAGCGAATTATTCATTTATTTGGAGATGATCGCATTAATGTATTTTCTAAGAAATTTGAAATGCGGAGGTCACAAAGAACAAAGGAAACCCTCTATGACATGACCAAAATTGATCTGCTATCAAAGCACGCTTGATTGTCGCCAACCACCTTGGCAATGGTGGTACATGTTCTTTTGAAAAGAAACATGTAACGTTTTTTTTGTTTTCTTTAACATTTTGTAAACTTTAGATTTACATTTTGCTTTGATTGTAACTATGTACTTGCATTATTGCAGATAGGTCTTTATGGTTAGGAGCCATTTACTACAAAATTGAAGAAGGCTCGTGACATTGGCACAAAGGAGTTTTTTGTGACTTTCGATGGACCCACATCGAGTGCCTGTGTATAGGACAACAATGTTACATAATCGGCAATAGAGTCAGACATTTGATTTAGTCCTACCTACTAAATTGCTACAGATTTTACCAATTTGATCTTTTCTAAAGACATTACAGTAGGTGCTAACACCATGTATTTGTTTTACAAAGTATACACTGATTTCAATGTCCCTCACACTTAAGAAACTACAATAAAAAAGAAAGTCATGTCACAATGACTTTATATTACATTTTGTTGATTCTTGTGGGGACAAGGCATTTTTTGTAATCAAATAACCTTATGGATAGATTTGTAATCTTTGATGTACTAGTCCAAAGGATCAGGCACTAGTGAATGTGGGAGTTGAATTAATGAGATTAGTGCCATAAACCTTAATCAAGTAAAAACAAGTACATAATACATAAGGGCGTTCAAAACTTGGAAGTTGCAGCATCACCTAATAGCTACTGAAAATGCAATTGAAGTCTAGACTGATTTTTGAATTCTTAGGTGATTTTAATTTTAGGACTTTTGATTGAGCAGTTCTTGCACTGAATGTGCAAAAGTTTCTGGACAAAATCAATTTCAAACTCATTGAGTAGTACCAAGCTGGTCTTGAAAGCGCAAGTCAAACCCATCCTCCACCTATTTTCTCTAATTGATCCCTAGGTGTCATAAATTATGCTGCATCTAGAGTTTTCTTAAGGTTGTAAGAATCTGGGTGCTTTGTGATTGAAGTTTCTGCGTGGTAATGGTTTGCACAATTTTTTTGGTAGCTGAGGCATCTCACCAAGAACCAGATGCTAATGTTTCTATAGTGAGATAGTGATGGACCAATTGGTGCAGTGTTGAAATAACCGTTTGTGAAAAAGATGGGAAATGGGACCTTTGCAACCCTTTACAAAAAAGGTTTTCATTTGGGAATTGGAGGCTACAGGTAAGAATAATTCCAGCAACTCCATCCCTGAACTACTTATCATCATTCAATGTTGATATCCATGGTCACATAATTGCATGCTACAAGGTGCAAGTTGCTGTTGTGCAAAAATTAATGAATACTATCATGACTAAGTCTTAGCTTGAAATCCATTTTGTTTTTGTAGTCCCTAGGTTTAGTTTACTGGCATGCATGCCATAGAAGAAGGAGCAGCCAAATAAAATAATCTAAAATCCCATCAATCATTTTCCTCCTCATGAGATATTTGATAACCTTTGCTGTGAACTCACATGCATTTTTTCTATATGAATCTCTTAAATTCAAACCTTAGTATTATTGAGCCATATGTTGTAGCTTCTTGATGCTTCAATTTCTGGATTTATTGATTTGTGCAATGTAGTTTACCACAAGGTTATGGTTGAAAACATGATGCATTTAACTCAAGATATCCTTGACATGTGTTGTGTGAATGTTGCCCACTACTACATAGCAAGGTGCCATTGATAACTACATTTCTTCCTTCAAACCCTAGTGGTGTATTGTATGTACAAACTACAGCTCTTAATGTAGGAAGCCCTTCTAGACAATCATGTCTTCAACTCATGGGTGGTTCCATGATGAGCTTCTTTATGTAAAACACCAGCAATTAAACATGTCAAATTCAAGTTGTGTAACTGAGTGCAAATGATCAGCAACTTCTTTTGCTCACATATTCTTTGTGTTTTGGTGTGGAAAAATGCATAAACTTTGGGCGTTGCAGAAGGAGTAGATGGTGTTATTGTTGAAACTAGAATTGCAGATGTAATATTGCAAGTGTGAATGTTCATGCTTCAATTCATGATTCTCCATTTCATGTTTTTTAGGTTTTCAGGATCATGAGCTGATGATTCGTATATGTGGTCTATGTATTCAACTATAAGATTGAGAACCATCCAGCCGTTGTGAAGCAGATGTAGACAAAACTATTTTTGGGACCACATTGTTAGGGTGCACTAATGGTAAACTTTGTACATGCAATAAAATATGGCTCTATTGATGTACAATATAATAAAGCTTAGTCTTTATTAAAGTGGATTTGTATGCGAGCATTTGGCCTTGTTGGTTGCTTGGTGATTAGAGGACACCAGTCAATGCTGGTGACCACCAAGGCACTGATGTGATACTTTTTGTTAAATAAAGTGAAAAAAGTTTGGAAATAAAGTGTACTGCTTTTTGTTAAATAATGTGGAAAACTTGAAGGAAAGTAGTGGGATACTTCTTGTTAGTAATGAAAAAAATTGGGTTACTTTTTATTAAATAACATGAAAGACATTTGAGAAAAGTGAGATACTTTTTGTTAGTAACTTGGAAAACTTGAGAGAAAAAAATACGATGCTTTTTGTTAAATAATGTGGAAAACTTGAGGGAAAACAATGAGATACTTTTTGTTAATAATGAAAAAAATGTGGAGGTACTTTCAATTAGATAACACGAAAAATTTGAGAGAAAATGTGGGATTTTTTTGTTGATAGCTCACAAAACTTGAAGGAAAAACTACAATATTTTTTGTTAATAATGTGAAGAACTTGAGGGAAAAAAGTGGGATATGTTGATCTACAAGTGGTTTAGCCTACCTATCATTTGCATGGAAAAGTTGAGAAAAAAATTGAGAAAATGAATGGAATAGGCTGGTTTAACATCTATGTCATAATTGTGAAAAAAATGAGGGTAGAATAGGGATAGTATGACCATAGTGCAGTCTAACCTCCATGTTACAAATGTGAAAATTTCATAAAAACATGTGGGATGGCATTAAGGCAAAAATGTGGATACGAGTCAATATTTCTTTGTTGTTTATCATGCTTCTATATCCCACACTTTTGCCACATCTCTAACCCATAATCTTCCCATGTCTTGCTACAGATTTGTCACATATAGTCCATGATATGAATCATCAAAAACGTGGCAACAGTGAGGAAAATCTATGGGAAAAATGTGGAAAAGTACTCCAGATGTTGTAGTGCAAGCAACAAGCGATGATGTATACCACACAGCAGAATAAGAAGGTTAGTGTCAAGACCTGTGAGGTGAAGATAAGGCACACAAAGAAGAAGAAGAGTCCCTGTTGATTCCTTACATCTAGACACGCCCACAGTGAGGGCCGCAGATACACACTACAAATACTAAAAAGCACAGTAAGAACGTTGGTGTAAAAGCAATGTGAGTGAGGCTGGTAAAGGTGCGGAAACCCCCAAAGAGAAGAATCAAACCGACAAGTAAAACACCGAAACCGCGTTTTGGCGGGGGAAAACGTGGCCCAAAGTCGCCACTTTATGAGGAAGGAATATTTGAAATCGCCATATGTAGAGAATATGTTTCTTCATGTACATAAAATATAGGTAGCAGGATGCCTAAAGGTTTTTACTTCCTAATCTCCATTCTATAAATGGCTCAAAGGTTAGTAATAAATGCTGAACATTATGGCCTTGTATTTGCCCCAAGGCTGAAAAAAAGGATACCATCAAATTTGGGAGGCCAATTTGCAACCCTTTGTGGCCAATGTTCCAGCATTTATTATTATCCTGAGGTCAATGTTGTAGCAACTTGGGGCCAATTTGCAAAGTTAGCCCTGACTCCTAGTGTAAAAGAGGGCCGAATTGAGGAGGGCATTACCAAAATCGGGCCTGCAATCGGCTATCCACCTTGTGTGCCCTTATTTTGATACTGCCCTCAAACTAGGGCTTCACCCTACACTTACAATTTCTCAAATGGTGCACAAATGCATCTATTTTAGAATTTTGGTTTTAGTTGTGAGGGCACCATAGTAGTACCTTGGCAGCTTTTGTCAAGTAATTAATTAATTAATTAATTTTGAAGTCTTCATTTCCACCTACAAATTATCTTGAAGTTTTTTTGGAGAAAATTAAAATTTGAAAGCAATCTACATTTCTGAAAATTACATAGGTAGCGTCAAACCTGCCAAGGTAGTAGTAGGGTAGTATTTTATACAAGTATAGGTCCCTTACATGGCCATTTCTGGTACTGACATTTACTTATTGTGTGAAAAGCGAAACAGTTATGTTACAAATGCTGAACAGACCAGGCGATTTCAAGCTTCCCCTTTTCATGTGTGTTAACACAATTTGTAGTGTATGTGGAAGGCACCTTATATCCATGAATTTCTATTTTAGAAATTGTGTAAGGGATAATATGCCTACTCGTTGAGGGTGGGAGGGAAATTATGCCTACTTAGAAGTGTAAGAACCCGTCCACTATGGGGGAGTAGGTGTAAGAACCCTCGCATTCATACACCTTGTGATTTATGTAGGTTTGCTTCATGATATATTTTACCAAATCACAACAGGGTTTAACATGCAAAAAGAGGGCACATTCCCCAGACCCTCTCTCAGCTTGCAGCCCTCTAGGCTCTCTCGGTTTGGTGTTTCTGGCCTTGGGAAGGGGGGGAGGAGGGGTCCCTTATTCCTGTAAAATCTGCCCCTTTGGGCACAAAACTTATAATTTCAAGAATCAAAAATTGAAAACCTAACTTGACCCTTTGAATTTGGAAACAATAAAAAAAATCCTTAAAGCTCTTTGCTTGGAATTGCATTTTTGTGCAAATGTTAATGTCAGATTTTTCCTTGCAATTCAATTTACCCATTGCAACCAACTTGGGGAACCATTACATTGAATTTTCCGGGGATGTTAGAAAAAAAAGTTGTGCGATTCATGTGTAGTTCACAAAGACAAGGTTTGACTAATAAGTTGAGAACTAAAACCCTCGTTACAACAACAAGAAAATGAAAGTTGGTTAGTGGGTAGTTATTACATCCTCCAGGCTTTTCCACTTGTGAGTTTGAATCTCAAGAATAGCTTGCAGAACATGTAAATTTTGTTGTGTGCAAAAACATGAACCATGCAGATCACAAAATGACAAGCCTGCAAAGTTGGATGGGGTTGGGGAATATAACAACCCCGACCCTTATTTCATCCTCATATATAACATAAAGATATCCTCCACCTAATACCAGTACTAGACTGGTATGCAAGTCTTAAAAAATAGCCATTATGTACCAGCACCACCTGCCAAAGTATGGGAAGAAAAAAGAAAGAAAAAGAAAAAGAAAGCCTATCAAGACCAATCTGGTGTGTGCAAAAGTCCATACAAGTCCAACACTGATTGAAAACCAGTAGTTGCACAATCACCTAGGTATACCATTATATAATGACAGTGGAAGAAGCTAGTGTGACTAGGAAGAGTCCAAAGACCATAAACCTTTCACACATACATCACAACTTTCACCTTTTACTACCTTGGCAGCTTTGACACATGTTTGTTCAATAACAAAGCAATTAATTAATCTTGAAAATTTCATTCCAACAAATAGAACATGCTTGAAGATTTCAATATTTCCCATTCACAATTTCTTGTTATTTGAAAAAAACAGTTTTTGATGTTTGCAACATTTCTGAAAATAATATAATTAGTGTGGAAGGTGCCAAGGTAGTAGGGTATGTGATGATGACAGCTTAAGGTATTGTGACTTGCTAGCCTGAGGAACAAAGGCCCAGCTCCTAGCTGGGCTCCACAACATCAAC
>Ga0116231_10013645_pt1 | contig 11288 bp, 8 predicted proteins | sample S1TSphgellanicum_2_FD_89695 | JGI IMG/M metagenome (GOLD analysis project Ga0116231, IMG submission 89695) | Host-associated microbial communities from peat moss isolated from Minnesota, USA - S1T2_Fd - Sphagnum magellanicum MG | ecosystem: Host-associated > Plants > Peat moss > Unclassified...
TCCACCGCCTCGGTCGTTTGCGAGATCGTTCCACCGAACTGCAACAACACCGCGCCAGTGGCCCGACGCTCGTCACTGCCGCAATCGTGCTCTGGAACACCGTCTATCTCGGTCGTGCCCTCGACGCATTGCGACGCCGTGGCGAGGCCATACTAGATGTGCTGCTCGCCGCATCGCACCGCTAGCGTGGCAGCACATCAATCTCACCGGCGACTGCCTGTGGGATGTCGATGAGACCATCGGGTCAGACGGTTTTCGAACCTTGCGTGGCCACCACCCGCTCGCCGTCCAGGCCGCATGATTCAAGCTCTGTTCCTTTTAGCGTAAATCCAGGGCAGTTCTATGGCCTAACCCCTACTTGACGTGGTTCGAGAGACGCAGCTCCGAAGCGAGCAGCCTGTCCGCACGACGACGGACTGAACGGCCGTTGGCGGCTGCTTTCTTGCCAAAGCCGCCAGGCAGCCCTTGCGCGCCGCTGCCGTGCCGCGGGCAGATGGCGCCGAGAGCCGTCAGGCAGCCGAACAGCGGTGCGGCAAGCCGCGGCGAAACCGAGCCGCCGGATGGCGCTCGGGAAGGCGGGCCGCGCGGCCCGGGAACAGTTTCTCGCGCAGAGTCCCAGGCGCATACTCACTTTGCGCAAGGCCGCGCTTCTGGAGAAGGGGAGTCACCTGCTGGATGAAGTCGACATAGGTCTTTGGCGAAATCTGATATATAAGGTTCACCCCGTCGATGCCGGCATCGCGCCATTCTTCCAGTGAGTCCGCAATCTGCTCGGGTGTCCCGACGATCCGCGTATTATAGGACAAAGCGTGCCCCAGATCGCGCACGCGGGCTTTGTGGCCGGGGTTCGCTTCCTCGAAATAGGCGATGTAGCCCTGAACGCCCTCGATCTTCAGCTCGGAGACCGGCCTGTCCGGGTCCATCAGCCCAAGATCAATCCCGAGATCCCGGCTGATATGGGCCAACAACCCATCGGTGCTCACATATTCGTCGATCTCCCGCGCAAGCTGGCGCGCCTCGGCTTCGGTGCTGCCGACGACGAAGGACAGGCCTTGGATGTATTGCAGGTCCCCCTTCTGCCGCCCAGATGATTCGACCAGCTTATCGACCGTCTCGATCAAGGCGCGCGCACCGCCCGGGTTGAGGCTGACGATAAAGGTTGCCTCGGCATTGGCTGCCGCGAAAGCTCGCCCGACCTTGGAGGAGCCCGCCTGAAACAGCACAGGCACGCGCTGCGGTGAAGGCTCTGTCAGATGGGGACCCAATACCCGGTAGCGGTCGCTCTCATGCCGGATACGATGGATCTTCGTTGGGTCGGCATAACGGTTGGCGGCCCGGTCTCGCAACACGGCCCCATCCTCCCAGGATCCCTCCCAAAGCTTGTACACCACATCCATGTATTCGGCCGCCCAGGCATACCGCTCATCATGCGGCACGATGTGGTCGAAGCCGAAATTCTGCGCCGCGTTGTCGCTGACGCTGGTGACGATATTCCACCCCACCCGGCCGCGGCTGAGATGGTCGAAGGTCGATACGCGGCGGGCGAAGCTGAAGGGGTGATCCTGCAGGATCGAGCTGGTGAAGGTGAGGCCGATATCCCGCGTCGTGCCGATGAGGGCGGCGGCCAGCGTGGAGGCATCATTGACCGGGATCTGCACCGCCTCCTCGATGAAGCTGTCCCAGCTACCGCGATAGACCTCATCGACGCCCAGCACGTCGGCCAGGAAGAAATTGTCGAACTTGGCGCTTTCGAACAGGCGCAGTAGCTCGGCCCAGTAGCTGAGATCGTTGAACTCGGCCTGGCGGCTGTCCGGATGGCGCCACAGCCCATGATAAATATGGGACACGACGTTCATCGAGAACCCGTTGAAGATCAGACGTTTTGACATTGCTATGGCGCCTTCGTGGGAATGATCACTCGGCGGCTTCACGGAAGCGCGGTGCCGGCGTCAGACTAGCCGGTCCGAGCCCCAGATGATCGCGCAATGTTTGTCCCTCATACTCAGTGCGGAACAGCCCCCGCCGCTGCAGCTCGGGCACCACAAGCTCCACGAACTCCTGGTAGCCGCCGGGGGAGTAACCGGTGGAAACGATATAGCCGTCCGCCTCGCCGCCGCGATATCCGGCCTCGATCTCATCGGCGATCTGTGACGGCGTGCCGACCACATGCGGCAGCAACACGCCTTGGGCGTAAAGCTTGCCGATGTCACGCAAGGTCAGGCTCTGGTTTTTGCTCAGCCGGCGGGCGACATCGAAGATACCCTGGCAACCCGGCACCTCCAGCTCAGCCACCGGCTCATCCAGCGCGTATTGCGAGAAATCGTGGTCAGTATGGGCCGAGAGGGTGATCAGGCCGGACACCGGATCGGCCAGCTCGTTGTGAAACTGCTGCTTCTCGCGCGCGATCGCCGCCGTTTCGCCCACGAAGGGGATGATCGAGGGGAAGATCTTCACGCTGTCCGGATCACGGCCGAAACCGGCAGCCCGGCGCTTGATATCGGCATAATAGGCGCGGCGTCCTTCGGCGGTGGGATCGATCTCGAAGATGATCTCCGCCCAGCGGGCGGCAAAATCCCGGCCGCGGTTGGACGATCCGGCCTGCATGATCGCCGGACGCCCCTGGGGCGAGCGCGGCACGTTGAGCAGCCCCTTGCTCCTGAAATAGGGCCCCTTGTGATCGACGAGCCGGATCTTGTCCGGATCGGCAAAAAGGCCGGTCGCCTTGTCCTGGACAAGCGCGCCTTCGCCCCAGCTATCCCAAAGCTCGAACGCCGTCTCGACAAACTCCTCGGCGCGCGCATAGCGGAGATCGTGCGCGAGATGGGTATCGAAACCGAAATTCTGAGCCTCCGCCTCGCTGAGTGAGGTCACGACATTCCAGGCAATGCGGCCGCGTGAGAGATGGTCGAGCGACGCGAAGCTGCGTGCAATGTCATAGGGCGGGTAGTAGGTGGTGGATTTCGTCAGGCCGAGACCGACGCGGCTGGTCGCCGCCGCCATGATGGCCACGACCAAGGCGGGATCGAGCGATGCGACCGCCTGCGTGCCGCGCCGCAGCGCATCCCGCACATCGTTGCCGTAGCGGCCGGGAACAGCCAGCAGATCGGCGAAGAAGACGAAATCGAATTTTCCCTTTTCCGCGATCCGCGCCAGGTTCACATAGTATTCAGGCGTGAGCCAATCCGGATCCTGCCGCGGGTGCCGCCACTGCGCATGGCTATGCGTGAGGTGGGAAGCCCAGAGAAAGCCGGCCAGATGGAGCTGTCGTGTCATCGATTGTTTGTCCTTCCCGTCATCTTCGTTGTCCGGTCATGTTTTTGGATCGGGAGACAGGACCATCCACAGATCCTGGCTCGTTACAGTCACCTGTCTCGCTACAGTCAGAAGTAGGCGTTCGCGGGAAATGCCGCGCCGTTGACGACGTGATTGCCGATCGCGGACGCTTTGAGGAAGGTGGGGTTGTGCGTCGCAATGGTGCGCGCATTCCGCCAGTGCCGGTCGAGATTATAGCGGGTCTGCGTCGCCGAGGCGCCGCCGACATCGAACAGCTTGGCGGCCGCGGCATATGAGAACCGGTCGACCGCAACCTTGGCCTGGGCGGCCGCAAGCTGCGCCGCTTCGGCGGCGGCGGCATCCGGCACTCCATCACGGACGGAGTCGACCGCGACCTGAAGCGCCTCGGCAGCCCTCAGCACGATCGCCTCCGCCGCGAAGGCATCCGCCGCGATCTCCCCCACGACCTGGAGAACTTGGCTGTCCTGGCGGGGGGATTGCGGATCGGAGGCGTGATCGAAGTTCCGCTCCCGACGCTTGACCAGGGCCGTCGCGTCGTTGCGCACGCTACGCAGCACGCCGGCGGTCAGTCCCTGAAGGTAGAGCTGGAGAAAGGCGCCCTGATAGCTGGGCGGCTGCGGCGCGGACTGATCACCGAAGTCGACGTATTCATCCGGCTCGATGCGGACATTGTTCAGCCGTGTGGTGCCGGTGCCCGTCAGGCGCTGTCCGAACCCATCCCAATCGTCCTCGACCGTGACACCCTCACGCCCGATGGGGATCACGACCCCGCCGAGCCGGCCGCCCGGTGCTGCGGCCCAGATCTGGGTATGATCGGAATAGATCGTCCCGGTGGAGTAGAATTTCGCGCCGTTGAGCCGGTAGCCGTCACCGTCCGGCGTGAAGGCGGTGTCGAAATGCAGGCCGACCGATTTCCGGCCCTGTTCGCTGACCGCATTGCCGACGATCGCGTTCGACCGGATCAAGGCAAGGCTGCGCGCGCGCGCGACCGGATCGGCGCTCTGAAGCTGCTGCTCGACGAACCAGAAATGCGCCCGCAGGATATGAGCGACGTTGGCGTCCGCTTCCGCCAGGGCGATCAGGGTCTCGAAGAACTCCCGCACCGTCGCGCCACCACCGCCCTCGGCGACCGGCAGCCGGAGACGGCCGAGCCCGGCCTCCTTCACCCAGCCGATGACCTCATGCGGACGCTCCAGCGTCCGCTCCCTGTGTTCGGCCCCTGCGGCAATCCTCTTCAAAAGTGCAGTCAACTCGGGTGACCCCGGGCGTACGGCAGTGGTGGTGGGCATCTGTGTTCCTCCTGCAAATCCGGGGGATCCGTGCCCCCGACCAAGCCGTCAGGGTCGTGACCCTCGAAAACGGACTGCGAACGATCGTGCATTCTAATAAAATGCACGGCAAGACGTATTTTAAATTGACGGACGTTTTATAGACGTACAATTATCTGGACGCTCAGCCCCTTCGATACGCCCGCAGAAAGGATCGCCCAGACATGCCCCGCAGGCAGCTGCATCTTGGCCTCAACACGCTCTCCGCTGGGATGCATCCGGGCGCGTGGTTGATGCCGGAGGCCGATCCGCTCGGCTACATCAAGCGCGATCAATGGCTTCGCCTCGCCCAGATCGCAGAGAGAGGCACGCTCGACGCGATCTTTCTGGCCGACGAGCCTGGAATCAACCTCGGGCCAGACAATGCGCTGCCCGGGCCGTTCTTTGCCGCACTCGACCCCATCGTGCTGCTGTCGAGCCTCGCTTCCGTCACGACGCATCTCGGCCTCGCCGCCACGATCAGCACGAGTTACGAGGAGCCGTATAATGTCGCCCGGCGCGTGGCCTCGCTCGATCATGTGAGCGGCGGGAGGGCTGCCTGGAATGTTGTGACAACTGTCGATGGCAGCGTCTCGGGCAATTTCGGCACCCGGCCCCATCCGCCGCGCGAAGAGCGCTACGAACGCGCCGCGGAATTCGTCAGCATCGTGCGGAGTCTCTGGGACAGCTGGGACGACGACGCCCAGATTGCAGACAAGGCAACCCAGAGCTTCACCCGCCCCGGTGCCATTCGGCCCATCTACCATCGCGGCAAACATTTCCATGTCGACGGGCCGCTGAATGTGCCGCGCTCGCCGCAAGGGCACCCGGTTCTCGTCCAAGCCGGCGGATCGCCATCCGGCCTCGATCTCGCAGCCCGCTATGCCGATGCCGTCTTCGCGGCGGCGGCAACCCTCGAAGATGCCTTGTCCTATACGAAGGAGTTGCGGCGCCGGACGGTGGCGCACGGACGCCCGGCGGATGCGGTGCGCGTGCTGCCCGGCTTTTCCTTCGTGCTGGGGGGCACTGAAGCCGAAGCCTGGCGGCGCAACGCTGAGCTGAACGAGCTGGCCGGCGAGAAACGACGCCTCTGGCTTGCCTGGCAGATCAGCGTCGATCCCGACGAGCTGAAATGGGACGAGCCGCTGCCGGAATGGCTACTGACAACGAAAGACTCCGCCTCCGGTTCACAGGGGGCGCGCAATATCGTCGTCAACCTCGCGCGGCGCGAGCGGCTCACGGTTCGCCAGATCCTCGACCGGGTTCTGACCTGGCACCGCCTGGTGATCGGCAGCCCCGAACAGCTGGCCGATGCGATCGAGGACTGGTTCGTGGCCGGCGCCGTGGACGGCTTCAATCTGATGCCAGACGTGAATCCCGGCGGCATCGAAGATTTCGTCGAGCAGGTCATTCCCATCCTGCGTCGCCGCGGCCTGTTCCGGTCCCAGTATGAAGGCACCACGCTGCGCGATCATCTCGGACTGTCGCGGCAAGACCAGCTCTCCTCCGCCGCCTGATTAGCCTTTCGATCATTGGAGTTTCCGATGGCTTCAGATGGTTCCACCGAGGCTCTTGCGCCATCCGCGATCGTCGCCGATCGGCCGGCCGCCCGCTTCCGGCTCTGGCCGGTGCTGGATCGTATCCTGCAACCGACGCTCGCCATTGCCGTGTTTCTCGCGGCCTGGGAACTGGCGCCCCGGCTGGGATGGGTCAACCCCACTTTCCTGCCGCCCTTCTCCCAGGTCATCGTCTCGGGCATCGACTACACCCTGGCCGGCAAGCTCGGGCCGCAGGTGCTCGTCAGCCTGGAACGCGCCGCGGGAGGCTTCTTCCTCGGCGTCGTCACCGCCGTGCCGCTTGGGTTGATCCTCGGCTGGTTCAACAAGTTCGAGCGCTACCTCAACCCGCTTCTGCAATTGCTGCGCCAGACCAATCCGGTTTCGCTCTTTCCGGTATTCATTCTCTTCTTCGGCATCGGCTATATGACGAAAGTCGCCATCATCTACTGGGTGGTGGTCTGGCCGATCCTGCTCAGCACCATGGCCGGCGTGCAATACGCCGACCCGGCGCTGATCCGCTACGGCCGAACCCTGGGGCTGTCGCATACCAAGCTCTTCACGAAGATCGTTCTTCCATCAGCCGTTCCCTCCATCATCACCGGCATGCGGCTGGCCGCGACCTACTCCTACCTGATGCTGGTCGTGTCCGAAATGGTCGGCGCCAGCAGCGGCCTCGGCTACATGATCGTGAATGCGCAATATCTCATGAGCATCAATCTTCTCTATGTCGGCGTCATCGTTCTCGCCTTGCTCGGTATCGGCACAAATTACGCCCTCGTCGCACTGGAGCGCCGCCTGACCGCCTGGAAAGGCGAGGCCGTGCGTTAACAAGCAAAGCGCTTCTTTTTGAAAAAGAAGCAAAAAACTTTCATTCATAAGGAAACCTCGATCATGACTGTTGAAACGACATCAGGGCTGACCCGGCGTGGCCTGCTTGCCGCCGGAGCGGCGATCACAGCCGCTGGGCTGAGCCCCAGAAAGGCCCGCGCGGCCAAGGATGTGCTGCCCTTCCGCATCATCGATTCGCACCAGCTACCTTGGAACAACGGCTTCGAACTCGTCGAAGTCGCCGATGCACAAGGCTTTTTCAAGGATGAGGGGCTTTCCTTCGACCGCGTGCAACTGCCGCCCGACCAATACACGGTCGCGATCGCCAGCGGACAGACCGATTTCGCGCCCTATGCGGATTATGCTTATTTCATCAACGTTCGCGACAAGGGGCTACCGGCGAAGGAGGTAGTTGCGTCGTCTCTGCTGATCGATCCGCAGATCCCCGGTGATGGGCTGTTCGTGCCGGAGAACAGCCCGATCCATAGCCCCGAGCAGCTCAAGGGCAAGACCATCGCCATGACCAATCTGAGCTGGTCGAGCGCCTGGTTCACGCTGGACTTCCTGGCCAAGAAGGGCGTCACCAAAGATGACGTGACCTATATCGCCGTCCCGCCCCTGCAGCAGGAGCAGCTTCTGCTGCGCGGCGATATCGATGCGCTCTACGCCTTCGGTCCGCTCGACGCCCAGCTGCGCCGCAAGGGCGGCTACCGTCAGCTGTTCAAGCTGTCCGACCTGACGGGCCGCCGCATCGTGCGCGGTGGCAGCATGGCGACCGAGGCCTTCATCTCGCAGAATCCCGAGGTGGTCCGGCGCTATACGGCCGCCATCGCCAAGGCCGCCGACTGGGCCAATACGCATCAGAACGAGGTCGTGCAGATCGGCATCGATCGCGGGCGGATCGACAAGGATCTGGCACCCTGGATCTACTCGAATGGCGGATCGGGCGATTATTCGCATCTCGCCTGGTCGCCGCATGCGCTGCAGAACGCGGAGGATGTGGCCTTCTGGCTCGGCCTCGTGGAGCGTCAGGGCATCGTCCAGCCCGGCCGCCAGACGGTCGCGGCACTCTACACGGACAAGTTCAATCCGTTCGAGGCCGCCTGAGCACCGCGGCCACCGCAGCCGCGGTGGCCGCTTCCCCGCCTTGGCATGAGGACAAGCCCGTGACGGTTCCCAAGATTTCCTTCGAGAATGTGTCGAAGACCTTCCCGATCCGCCACGGGTCGGATGCGCATAATGACGGCGCCGCCACCTTCACGGCTTTGCAGCATATCAACCTGACCGTCGCAGCCGGCGAGTTTCTGGTCGTAGTGGGTCCGAGCGGCTGCGGCAAGTCGACATTGCTCGACATCACCGCGGGCCTGACGGCGCCCACGGCCGGCATCGCGCGCCTGGATGGCAAGCCCATCACTGGGCCAGGCCTGGATCGCGCCGTCGTCTTCCAGCAATATGCCCTGCTGCCGTGGCGTACGGCGCGCGGCAATATCGAACTCAGCCTTGAGGCCGAGGGCATTCCGCGCCGGGAGCGGACTGAACGGGCCAGGCAGTTTCTTGACCTCGTCGGTCTGCTGCGGTTCGAGAACCGCTATCCGCATGAACTGTCGGGCGGGATGAAGCAGCGCGTCGCGATCGCGCGCAGCCTGGCGCATGACCCCGCCGTGCTGCTGATGGACGAGCCGTTCGCCGCGCTGGATGCGCAGACCCGCGAATCCCTGCAAGGGCAGCTGCGTCAGATCTGGGAGAAGTCCGGCAAGACCGTAATCTTCATCACCCATGGCATCGAGGAAGCCGTCTATCTGGGCCAACGCGTCTGCGTGATGACGTCGCGGCCTGGACGCATCAAGCGCGTCGTCGACATTCCCTTGGGCGCACGGGCCGATGAAAGCGATATCCGCGCCAGCCAGGATTTCGTGCGCCTGCGGCATGATATCTGGACTTTGCTACATGATGAGGTGACCGAGGCGCAACGGTTGGAAGTGGCAGCATAGCGTGGGCGAAGCTCGACGCCAGATCAAGCTGGGCGCCTTCCTGCACGAGACCGGACATCACGTGGCGGCATGGCGACTGCCGGAAGCCCAGGCCGATGGCGGGGCTAATTTCGCGCATTACGTGGAGCTCGCGCGAATCGCGGAGCGTGGCCGCTTCGACATGCTCTTCCTGGCGGACACGGTCGGTCTCTGGCAGGGGCATGAGGCGGCCTTGAATCGGACGGCGCGGGTCGCCTATTTCGAGCCTTTGACGCTGCTCTCGGCACTGGCGGCGGTGACACGCCATATCGGCTTTGTTGCCACCGCCACGACGACCTATAACGAGCCCTATCAGATCGCCCGCCAATTCGCGTCCCTCGATCTCATCAGCGGCGGGCGTGCCGGCTGGAATCTGGTCACCTCCTCGAACCCGACCGAAGCCTTCAACTTCAGCCGCAACGCGCATCCCGCGCATGCCGACCGCTATGCGCGCGCCCGCGAATTCGCCGATGTCGTGCTCGGCCTGTGGGATAGCTGGGACGACGAGGCCTTCATCCGCGACAAGGAAAGCGGCGTCTTCTTCAAACCCGGAGGAATGCGCGAATTGAACCATGCCGGCGCCGCCTTCCAGGTACGCGGGCCGCTGAATGTTCCCCGGTCGCCGCAAGGGCACCCCGTGCTGGTGCAGGCGGGATCGTCGGAAGCAGGCCGCAGCCTGGCTGCCGAGACAGCCGAGGCGATCTTCACGGCGCATCAGACCTTGGGCGACGCACAAGAGTTTTATGCCGATGTGAAGGTCAAGACGGTCGCCTCTGGTCGCCACCCGGATGACGTGAAGATCATGCCCGGCATCTTTCCGGTGCTGGGCCGCACGGCGCAGGAAGCGCAGGACAAGTTCGAACGCCTCCAGGCGCTGGTTCATCCCGACGTGGGGCTCTCCCTGCTCTCCGGGATGATCGGCGTCGATCTGCGCGGCCATGATGTCGATGGCCCGCTGCCGTTCATCCCGGAGAGCGAGGGCGGCAAGAGCCGCGCGGTGCTGCTGTCCGAACTGGCCAGGCGGGAACACCTCAGTATCCGGCAGCTCTATCTGCGGATCGCCGGCGCGCGCGGCCACAAGCAGGTGATCGGCACACCGGCGCAGATCGCGGACCACATGGAAGAATGGTTCGTCTCCGGGGCCGCGGATGGCTTCAACGTCATGCCGCCGTATCTGCCCGGAGGCCTGTCCGACTTCGTGGAGCTCGTGACCCCCGAATTGCAACGACGCGGCCTGTTCAGACGAGACTATGAAGGCCGCACGCTGCGCGAGAATCTTGGCCTCCGCCGGCCATCCAACCGAACACAGGGGTGATGCTGGTGGTCAAGCCGCAACTGACCGAACTGCGCTACGATCCGAAGCTCCGTGCAGCGAAGTCACCCGCCCCTGCCCCTGAGCGCGATGTCGTCATCATCGGCGGTGGCTTCGCCGGTGTCGTGACCGCAATCAAGCTGCTGGATACGGCCCGCAGCCCGCTCCGCGTGACCATCATCGAGCCGCGCGCCGCCTTGGGCGGCGGCCTCGCCTATTCCACCCGGGAATCCGCCCATCTTATGAACGGGCCGGCCAAGCTGTTCAGCCTGCATCCGGAGCGACCGGAACACTTCGTTCATTACCTGACGCAATTCGCCGGCGACTGGAGCTGGAGCGACCCGCTGGCCGCGCAGATGGCCAATGCCTTCGCACCACGCTCAGTCTACGGGGATTACCTGCGCAGCGAACTGGCCCGCGCCGTGGCCCGTGCGGCACCCTGGGCGACCTTCGCCCATGTCGCCGCCGAAGCGACCGAGCTGCGGCGGCGTGCCGGCCAGACCGAGGTTGTGCTGGCAAGCGGGCCGCCGCTTGCCGCCGATCATGTTGTCCTCGCGCTCGGCGCCAATCCGAGCCAGCCGGAGCTGCCCATCGATGCCGCCGCCCGCGCCTCCGGCCGCTATATCGCCAACCCTTGGGAGTTGGAGAGTTTCGAGCGGCTGCCCCGCACGGGCCGCGTGCTGCTGATCGGCACCGGGCTCACCATGCTGGATGCGCTGGTGACGCTGGAGAAACGCGGCTTCCGGGGGCGGTACCTCGCCATCTCCCGCCGTGGCCTGCTGGTGTTCCCGCGCCGGGAGGTGACCGCGCTGCGGGATTTCCTGGCCGAATCCCCGCTGCCCAGCACGGCGCTGGGCCTGCTGCGCGCCGCACGGGCCGAACTCGCCAGCGTCACCCGCGCGCGGCCCGATTGGCAGTCGCTGGTCATGGCCATCCGGCCGCATGTGAGTGCCCTGTGGGAGCGGGCGAGCGAGGTGGA
>Ga0116231_10013648_pt1 | contig 11287 bp, 5 predicted proteins | sample S1TSphgellanicum_2_FD_89695 | JGI IMG/M metagenome (GOLD analysis project Ga0116231, IMG submission 89695) | Host-associated microbial communities from peat moss isolated from Minnesota, USA - S1T2_Fd - Sphagnum magellanicum MG | ecosystem: Host-associated > Plants > Peat moss > Unclassified...
ACCCTGAAAAATTAAGAAAAGAGAATCAATTCAAGAATATGCTTGTTTGGGGGAATCTGTTTACTTTGGCCCTGTTAATTTTCACAACAATTTGCATCTCTTTTTTTTTTTTTTTTTTTTTTTTTTTTTTGGTTTTCAACTAGTTTTTTCTTTTCGTCTCTTTTCATTTCATTTCTTTTCTTTCTTGGTTGGGGCGAAATTCAGGGTTTTCCTTTCAATTGTCGCCAATAATAGTAATAATAATAATAATAATATAAAAATCACTCACTCATACCATAGTATAAAAACACCAAAATTCATTTAAATTGCTTCTAAATATTATAAATATCCCCCATGCTTAGGAGAAATCCGAGTCTCTTGAGTCCAAATAAAACATCTCTTGGGCTTCCTTACTTACTTACCATGGGCCCCTAAGAGACCTTACTCAAGAAGGTGAAGGTACCATTGTAGGTGTTGGTTCACTTCGGGTTCAAGGTGTCCCTAGCTAACCATGGTGGTTAGCTTGCTCGGTCAGTCTTTAGCAGTGTTGTCCTGGTATATATGGTGGGCATGCAACCCGGGTATGTGGTACTCATATTGAAGGTCATACATACTAGTTGTTGGGTATGACTTGAGACCATCATACCCACCATATACCATTACCAATTTAGTATAAGCTTGAGATCATCATATCGGGTATACTAGTGTGACCTATGCCATCGGGGGCCAAAGTGCAAACCCATTACAAAAAATAGGGAAACTCAACATGTGAACATTGTTTTGCGATGTATGTATAATTTTTTGAATAGCCAAATATGAAAGGATATCATGCTTGAAATTGAATGGTAAAAAGCCTTCAAGTGTTACCATGCTCTCAACTAGATAGCTACTTTGCCTTATACCAATATTAGGTTTAGGGTTTCCCAATAGCACCATACTTTCAACTCATGTGGTTTGCCCAAGGTCCTCTCCTTCTCACTTATATAGATCGGGCCAAAGGGGGAGGCACTACATCTTCACATTAAAAACTTCTAGTTAGTTTGAGGAGGTTTTTCTTTTTTTTTTCTTTTTTTTCTTTTTTGGGTGATGGGCCAATCAAAATGGTTCATTGCCCCTCCAAAAAATTAAAAAATTAAAAAAATGTTGAGAGGAAATCCATCTGATTAATAGAAGTAACAATAGGGTACTACTATTTGTTAAGGGGATGATGGAGCCCTTTCAGTGTTTATTATGGTGCCGAAATTATGCCAGTTGGAATTTTAATTTAAATATTTGGAAATATGAAAAATAAAGCTCTAATTTCTGAGTTTCTTGTGAAATTACCGAAATTTCAATATTTTTGAAATTTTTGAAAATTGCAAAAAAAAATTGGGTTTTCTTTTTTGTTTTGTTTCATCTGTGGTTGCATGTAAAAATAACTTTTTAATTGGACTTTAGTGATTTACACCAACATCTTATGGTTCTAGCTTTTCAAAAAGAACCTTGAGTCCTGGTTCCATTTTATTTTTTAAACTCCAGTGCATTGACAACTAATTATGTTATTTGTAGAAATGTTGAAATTTTCAAAAAAATCATTTTTTCAAAGAATTTTTTTTAAATAATAATAATATTCTAAAATATTCTGGAATTACTCTTTTTCTTGACATCAAATCTTCAAAATTAATTAATTATTCGACAGACACATTTTGAAGATGCCCCTTGACTATGGTAATCTATTTAATTTGATGGAACTTGCCATCAAAATGGTGTCAAGTATCAACATGTGCATCATGTGGTATCATATTTGGACCAACCCAAATAGAAGTTGAAAATATCACCAACCCACCTTAATGTTTTGAAGGTAGAGATGCCTCCAAAAGTTGGCATGGTGGGCATTTTCAGTAAATACCCTTTTTTATATTTGAACTTGTTTCATTACTTTTGTGTGATAATTTTCCTAGGCATTTTCATATGCTAAACTTGTTCATTAAAGTTAACATAGTGTGGGCACCAATTTGAACCTTTGTTTCTTGTCTCAAGCCCAATCAACATAGGTACATTTGTAAAGTAAGTTGAAATGTGCACTAATTTTTGGAAATTGGGGACCATGTCATCATTTGACAATTCTTCATTATTTGAAATAATAAAGGCGAGGTACAAAAGCAATGTGATGAAGCATTGTGCTCCATGGGATACTAGAATTGGGGTTCAAATCCTTTTGTGAACTAGTTTTGGACTAGCAAGTAGTTTCATCCCCTATTTTTTTCATCATGTCATATTCAACTTCACTTGTGGACATCATGATAATGTCCACTACCGTGATTTTGGAGCCTTGTATGGAAATAGTAATCCACTATTTTTCTAAACACCGGGGGATCTAAGTATGAGTTTGTGAAAACAAACTATTTGATGAGTGTAATATTAAGTGCATGTGATTGGATCATCAACATGGATGAGGTTGGTTATGTCTTTATGATCTAATTGTAAAACGTTTCATTAGTCATGGAGACCCCCTTTAGTTTTTGGAGTTTGGAGTGAAGGCAACCATTTTTGCTTTCCTAATGTGAAGGTGACAAAAAAATGTAAGAAGTTCTAATTGTTGTATCATAACAATTACATTTTTATGAAATTGTTCCATATGGTTAAGTGATGTGGAAACAAAATAGAAATTTCATAAACAAAATTTCAGATTTTAGTTCCTTTGATTATGAATGTCAAGTGTGTTAAATTGAAAAAAAAAAAATCTTTACTTTGAAATTCATTAAATTGTAAAATGGAATGTGAGCACAGTCATGGCAATCCCTTTGTTGTGACCTTACCTTTGGACTTGTGACAAGCTTTGGACTTGCGACCAAGGCTAAGGCAAAACCAGCGAAATAAGATGGTTATGATGCCAAGGCATTGCATGGGTGAAATATTTCTTGAAGTGACTTGAAAGTGTGTGACAACATGTGAAAGTGAGAAACCTCCAACATTTTCCCATGTGTTTTTTTTTGGGAATTTTATTTTAGGAATGGGGATTTTCACATAGTTTCAAATTTTTGGGGCAAGGTTTGGGGATCAAATATTAAACCTTGTTTAAAATTAGTGATTTTATATCATTATAAAATTCTTGAAATGAGCTATAATGGATGGAGCAACATGCCCCCCAAAAAATCATTTTAAACTTGTAAGACAATTTGAGAAGTCAAAACAAAAATGTCTCTAATGTTTCCAATTGTCCATAAATGTCCCGCACATCTATAGTGCAATGTGGAAAGAAAATTGTGTCCAATTAAAAGCTTGATATAATATTGGAAAGATCTCTTCAAGGATTAGTATAAAATGTGGTTGCATGTCCAATTTGGTTGCATTTCAAGGGAGTTATGACTAGATGAAATTTGAAAGCAACTTTTGTTTCAATATCAAACATGTGTCTAGGGAGTCCCAAGTGGGAATTTGTCATTTCATGGTAAGCTCAATGGAAAGTTATGAAGAATGATATTTTTTTTCAAGTCTAAAACATGGTAGTCTAAATCACAATGAGTCCAATGTGAATTCATGGCTAGTTGATGAACCAAAATCCAAAGGGGTTCACTCTTTGTATATTTTATAAAACACCTAAAATAAAAGGATATTTTTTAATATGTTGTAAAAAATGGAATATTATAGTTATATTTTAATCATATTTTCAATGGGCATCTTATTTACATTTTAATACTCATATTTTAATCAATTATAGGCACCTTGTTTACATTGTAATAAATTATATATTTTCTCAATAAATTGCACTTTTTTTTGCACATTGTTGGGAATAAAATGGGAATGACCTCTACATGACCAAAATTGGTTCCAATCACACTAACCATTTAACTATTTTTTTGGTTTATGTAGTTAATGTGATTGAGAGGATTGAATGCAAAGCATTTCATTTTAATATGTTCCTCAAGCTCCTACAATATCTTTTTGTCTTGATACAAAAAATTAATGAATACAACCAAGGTTTATAAGTCTTTTTAATGCACTACATAGAATAGCTTACATTACCATAGTACTTTGGTTGTTTGAGCAATTCAATGCCGAATATTTAATTTATTTTGAAATTTTCATTTTGAGTTTTTAAAAAAGCAATATAATAAAATTCATCAATTATTATTTTATAGTACATGGATATAAAGCATTATTCATCCATTTTAATCTTCAAATCTTTGAAAGCAAGAAAGAACTCGTGTCAGATATTTTCTTGAATTACCATCAACTTTTCAAGCTTCTTGTTTTCTAAGATTGTGTTAAATTATGTTTTGATAAAAGCAAGATGGAGTGATATGAACAATTGTTGAGAAATATTTTGTTGGTTTAGAGCATGGATGTTGCAAAGATTTTGTTGAATGTTTAATGAAAGATGGAAAACCAAAAGTAGCATCAAAATACACTTATTTATATCTTCAAGAAAATCACAAGTGAGGAAAGAGAGATTGCATTACAAGATGAAATAGACTTACTCTATGCATGTATGGTTTTAAACAAAACCATTTTGAAATTAGTGGAAAAGTAGTTAGTAGGTAGGCCACGAAAATATATTTATTGTTATTTGACCAAGAAATCAAAACAAAAAGTTAATGGAAAGGCAAGTGAAGAGGCCAATGGAGAAGCAAGTGAAGGACAACACACAAGAACTGGAAACCAACAAAAGAGAAGGGTGGAGTACACCAACTAATTTGTCTTGAATCTTTGGCCACCCATCATGGCTATTATAAAAAAACATGGTAACAATTCTCGAGCCCTGCACTTCCTAAAAATAGCTTACATGAAGCCTAGAGTCCCAAATCCATATGAAAAACTAGGGAGGCCAAGTTTGTGGGATTGGTTTACACCCCACGGTGATATAAAACCAAACTACATTCATGCACAACAACTTGGGACCGCCATAAAAAAGACCAAATACAACATGTTGGTACTTGAAGAATATCCATAGCTTCAAAATACCTTGGTTACCATGTTCCATAAAATGAGAAAGGCATGTCAACCACTTTCTACCTCCACAATACAACCCATAATGTGGGGCATGATAGAATCTCTCGCTTGTGAAGTCATACACAATGCACCTGAAGGTTTCAAGGTCACAAGAGAATGGATTCATCAATTTTTGAAACAATACATGAACTAGACTTTCAAAGTGGAAACAACTACAACAAGTAAATTTCCAAATGATTGGGGTCAACAAGGGTGAGAAATGAGTTATAAGGTTGCTTACCTTCTAAAAACTTACAACATTCCTATAGCCCCAATGGGTCAAGAGTGACCAAAATGGATTACACCTTGTGCCAATAGCAAAAAATAAACATGAGAAAATAAGGGTGCAAAACACATGAAGGTATCAAGGATTGAGGACTAGAAACAAGTGATACTCATTGTTTCGTCATTTGTGGATGGATTGTTCCTGCCCCCTCAAGTTGCTTTTACAAGTATCATGCATAGAACACTACCTTTAAACAATGAAAGAAAATTCATGTGCATCAACAATGGATGGAATTTCACCTTTGGTGGGAATCATTTGTCAACCCTTGAGACCATAAAAAAATTTGTTCAAAAAAATTTGCTACCATATTTGCATTCACAAATTGAACAATTAAGTTTGCCAAAACATCAAAAAATGGTATGGTTGTTGGATTGTTAGTCTATACACAAAAGCAAGGAATTTATAAATTGGATGAAAAAAAATCACCCCAACATTATGGTCATCTTCATACTAGCAAATTACACAAGTGAACTACATCCTATAGATTTGATTTTACACGAACACTAAAGTATGCATTCAAAGTTGAATTCAATACATGGATTACATCAATCATTAAAAAATATATTAACAATGGACAAGAACCATGTGATGATTTCAAGATGAGTAACTTCAAACCAAGAATGTGTAACTACTTGCATGTTGCATGGATGAAGGTGAAGGAAATGAAGAGCACAATTGTGAAAGGATGGGATAAGATAGGAATCACAAGAACATTTGGAACCGAGCTCCAACTTGCTACATTAGAGGCCAATACTACTACATTGTTGTTCACGATCACTCAAAGTATTGAAGAGCAAATGGAAGAAGATCTAAATGCAAACCCGACACTTCTAATATCAACAATCATGGAAGAAAGTTTGCAAGAAAATTTTGTCTCCATTCAATCATCTACATGTCCAAACACATCAAAATCACAATTGCGAAAATTGGTTAGGAAACAGAAAATAATATGAAGAATTGTAGTGTCAAAATTAATTACTATAACAATTTTGTTAAAAACTATGTGGTAGGTATTTTCCTTTCAAATTACCTACTCCTTTGGATGATGTCTCTCATCGCATACAAATACAAATACAACATCAGATTTTGAATCAGTTTGAATAAGAGTTTTCACAATTGTCACGCCAAAACATTTTTAGTCTAATTGCCAATCTTGGTTGAAACATTTTTCCCACATCTAAAAACATTTCCTCCAATCTATAATCCAAGAACTAGATAATTAATTTTGTGTGTAAATGGATTTTTTGTGATGCACCCCCAAACTTCTTAAGAAACCCAAATGTGGGTCCCAAAATGAAACAACAAAAAAAAAAAATTGGGGCACGTTCCTTAGCTTGCAACATTTCAAGGGTAGGAAGGCGTGCTAGAGCTCCCGGATGGGACTAGGATGAACTCACAAGTAAGAGTTTAAGTTAGAATCAACCTACACAACCAAAAAAAGAGGCATTAATGCAAATTAAATGTAAATGATGTGGCTGACATAGTAAGGACAACCTCAAACACAAGTTTTACATGGCTCACAACCTTTGGGGGGAGGCACCACTCCCCTCTTTATAGTATACTCAATGATTATCCATGGGGGCTACATCCGAATGGCATTTTTTTCTTGGGACTTATAAGTGAGAATTCCAAAATTGGGACTTTTGTTGTCCCAAAAACTTGGATGCTCATATCTTCTTCAAATCAAGCCTTTTTGGAACATGCAAGGGGACTAGCTTATATCCCTCAAAAATATATTTTCAACGGTGTATTTCATTCCCTTATCAAAAATCATTTGACCTTTGCTCTAAAGGGATTTGTGGTTGGGAGTCAAATTCCCAATTTGACTCCTAGCTTTTCTTTTGATCATAATTCATGCACATAAGGTCTAAATGAATAATAGGACACTTTAAGCATTTACACTTCAATACATTTCCAATGGTATACTAGGGGCCCAATTTGGTTCTTGTTTTTTCTTCCAACCAAGGCTTTGAACATTCGAAATTCTTGCACAAATGCAACTCCCAAAGTGGGAGTGCACTTGGGAGTCATTGGGCTTCATCCCTTGCACTTTCCCCCAGTTGTGAACCCAATGTTAGGGTTGTGACATTTTGTGGAGCTTGAGAGTGATAAATTCTTTCACCTCCAGATTGGAATCCAGTTTGTCAACCAAAGCAAATAGAAAAATAGACTTGCCAGCACCCGAGGACCCAACAACGAAGTCATCATGTCCACAAGTTTGCAACAAACAAACAACAAAAAAAATTCAAAATCCAAGAGCTCACAATAATAAAACTACCACAAGAATCCTACACAAGCCTGTCCAAAGTTACTACAAGAATTTGCACAAGATCTAGAATTGCTACAGAAATTTTAATAGCAAAAATCATGGCTGTACCATGTTGATTACATTGCAAAAGGTCTTGGGCAAAACAAGTTCACAAAGGACATGACAACAAATTTGGATAATTCTTGAAGGTTTTTGAGTTCAAAAGTTGTTCTGATTTTTTCTATGGGGGAGCTATAGTCCACACAATTATTGCATTTGGTTTAACCAAGCCTTAATTTTTCACCATATCCACAAACTACCTAAGAGTCATAACATTCTTCCAATGTTAAAGCTAGTAAAATCATGGTAAATTGGTCTACTCATGTTACCTACACACAAAGTCACTACAACAAAAGGTGTCCTTGTACACCAAGTGATTTCACTAGATTTTGAGGGAATTCAATGGTTGTAATGAATGGGGACCAATGAAAAAGCAATGAATTCACTACTCTAGTGAACGGGGACTAGTGAAGTGCACCCACGTGTTTTAGTAGTGAGTGCACACAAACCAATGAAAGTGTGAGGTGTTGTGAGAAACTGGCCAACAATAAAAAGTTTAATAACTTCAAAAACAAAGATTTGCAACCTTAAAGATGGAGATGGAAGAAGAGGAGTTGGGGGAGTAAAATTGTGGACCCATTACATGGTGGTGTTATTATTGTCGGGGACAAGCTTATGCACATGCGCCAATAAGATAAGGAGAGAAAAAGCCAATAAACAAACCATTGAGAAAAAAGTTAAACATGTATTATGTGTGCAAATCATGAACCGAAAAGTTGCAACTACCAATGATGTCTACTACTCTTTTCTATTGTTGTTGTTGCGGAATGGAAGCTAGATATGGCGGCAACCAAACCTTCAACTTAACAAATCTTTGAAACAACACAATTTTCACAAGTTTGTCCTACCATTAAAAAATCAACATCAACTTTTAATACCAGATCTTCGCATATGCCTTTTTTTTTTCCTCTTCTGAAAACAGATCTCTAGGCTTGTCACCCACAAACAATTCACTAAAAGCTAAAGACCAAGAGCTTTGAAAATGCAAATTTTCATCGATAAGGGGCTAAATCAAGATTTATTGGAACCAAATTACTCTAAAAAATCTCCTTTACCCAATGCAATCCTCATCCCTGCTTGATTCATGACCTTGGATCTTGTTTACATGAAATGTTTTGATAGTTTACAACATTTGAAAGTTTTGGCATTGCGAAAATTTTAGAATTGGTCAATTTAAGGTTTGAAAATTTTTGACGAGTATTGACTAATAATTATTGAAATTTTTAATGATTTAAATTTTCAATTATTTAACGCCAAAACAGCCAAGATACTATGGTATACACTAATATGGAAACCCAATTCACAAAATAATTAATTAACATTAAGGTGAATTCATAGACATTTTGGTGCCTTCAAATTGTAATGAAATCAACTTTTTCCTTTGGTGATTGGTGATCAATTGCTATAAATAAATTAATCTAATTCTAATATAATGAATGACTAACATTTAGATTTGGCCAAATTTAATTCATTTAACTAGAACAAGTTTTCGGGGGCACATCACATTAAAACACTTGTTAACTAATGGTTTTGCTATATACTATTGGTTTCAAAACCACCATTATAGGTTCATGGAAGTTTGATCCAAGCCTTCCCATTATTGAAATTGTTTTTTTCTATATGGACATAAAGCAAGTTATCATGATAAATTATCTTCCAATTTTTGGTCTTGATATTTAATACATTTTGTTCCTACATTTTTTTTAAAACCACTTAAATTATTAATCTGGCCAAAATGTTAATAGCATATTAAGTACACAAATCATTGGTAACTAAATCAACAAATGCCATATTGGAAATGCAAATCATTCTAATTTTTGACCTATGTATTATTTGTCAATGATGTAAATTGAGTTTTAAAAGTGTTTTTTTGTAAGCTTGCATGAAATATGGCTTCATTGAAAACTACCCATTACTTGATTTTACTTCAAAACTTATTTTAAAATATCTCATCAATTCAACTTTCTCATCTTGGGACCAAAAGTTGAATAATATTTCACCTTTGAAAGTTAATTTTAACTTTTCAATGTTTCAAGTACAAGGGTTACAAGGGTTAAAAAAGCCCCCTTTGGTTCATTGATCAAAGCAAACCAAGTCATGTATGCATACATTATGAACAAAACCAAACTCATTCAAAAACAAAGAAATGTCACAACCCTTGTTTTGAAATTGTAACAAAAGCATGAAAGAATGTGAAGTTGAGTAGAAAACAAAGTTGATGACTTAACTTTTAACTACAAATGAATTATCCATGAGACTTCAAACAAAGTCCCATAACATCAATGAGTGATTTTATTTTATTTTTAAATGAGGGAAAATGTTGTGACCTTAATTTGAGTGCATAGTCCACTCCTAAGAGGGACAACAAAAAAATCCTTCTCAAGATGAAAGAAATTAAATGCTTCCAAATGGGATTGAACCAACTAGGAGATTAAGTATGACCTCGACATTGGAGTCATGACTGATACTAAGGCATGAGAAGGAAAACAAGTTAAAATAATGTCTTGAAATTCAAACACATTCTCACAAATGTGTGAAAATGCAAGACAACATAAGATAATGAATCTTAAACATTCCCAAATGATAATCAATTTGTGAATTAGAATTTCAAGGTGTCCCAAATTTTTGAAATGTGCCCCTTTTAAACCATTTGAAAAGTCTTTTAAAAAGATGTTTAAAACAAGGTTAAATTCCCCATTTGGAGATCTGAAACACAATTTATGGTCAAAAAATGGTTTTTGACTATTAAAACAATTAACAAAGAGGTCAAAAGGTCAAATGACCTTTGAATGGAATTTGTGATACAACATTGAAAAAATTTCTTCAAGGGTTTCATTTTTTCTTTTCAAAGTTCCCATATAAAAGTTTATATATTAGAATTATGAACCCACAAAATCATAGGGTCCTTCTTACATAATTTTATGATTTTGGGATTTTCAAATTTTCAAATTGGGAATTTTGAATATTTTGAGAATTTTAACCATTTTGACGTAGTCCCTACCATCAATCATAGAATATATTATAAGGGAGGAAAATGGCAACTCCTTTCAAATCTAGATCATGTGTGTTTTTGGAATGTGAGTTGTTTGTGCCTCATTTGTGCACCATTTTGGCTCTAATTTTCAATAATCATTATATTTCTTGATTTGTGTCTATTGATTTCATCTTGAGTTCAACATATTGAATTCATCTTAATTTCATCATGGAACCCCATACCTTTTTTTTGTCCAATGAATGGAGCTAGGAGCATGCCCAAGACTTTGGGGACACATTAGAAAAATATGTCTAACTATTTAATAACTTCCCAAATGGGGGGGACACTAATTTAAAAAAAGGTAAAAAATATAAGGTGCAATATATTGGTTGTTGGGTAAAAATTATAAGTTAATTAGTTAAGAAATAGGGTACATTCTATTCAAATAGTCCATTTAATTATAATACATGGTATGTAATAATCTGAAATAATGGATTATAATTAACATAAGATGGTTTATATATATATTAGAAATTTAAATAATAATAAGGTGATAAAAAAATAGGTTGGATAATTATCTAACCCCCCCCCATCCCCCCCCCCCAATAACCAAACTCTCTTTCCCATCTACACTTATCACCACTACAATAATTTTTCTTTCAAATTATAACATTTTATTTTTATTTTTTTTCTTCTTTTTTTATTTTTC
>Ga0116231_10013650_pt1 | contig 11285 bp, 12 predicted proteins | sample S1TSphgellanicum_2_FD_89695 | JGI IMG/M metagenome (GOLD analysis project Ga0116231, IMG submission 89695) | Host-associated microbial communities from peat moss isolated from Minnesota, USA - S1T2_Fd - Sphagnum magellanicum MG | ecosystem: Host-associated > Plants > Peat moss > Unclassified...
CATCACGGCGAACGGTATTGCGAACGGCACCTTCATGGTGGCGATCAACCGAATTGGATCTGAGGGACTCCTGACGTTCTACGGCAGTTCGTTCATCTCTGACCCCTACGGGCGAATTCTGGTCCAAGCACCCCGCGACGAGCCCGCGGTGCTGGTGGCCGATCTGGACTTGGATCAAAGGAACGATTGGCTTACCTTGTTTCCTTTTCTTAGTACACGGCGCCCCGACGCCTACGGTCCGTTGACCTAGGCCCATGTCACGGTCGTCCGCGCTGATAATCGACCGTGCAACTTGGTATGGCTCTGGTGGCGTTCTTTAGGGCCCGCCCGTCAGCCTCGGCTAAATGACGTCATCGACGTGTGGCTTTCGGACCCTGCGTACGCGATGCCGGGGCGGACAATCTTCGATCGAAAGTCTGTTCATCGGTCTGTTCGACCATTTCGTTCACGGTACTTCGACGGTCGAGGTCGTCAATCCGTTCGCACGCGCCGTCGGACTGGATCGTTAGGCGCTAGGGATTGTAAGGGCAGTCGTCGATGTCGTCGACGTTGAGGTAGTCGATGTGGTGGACGTGGTCGACGTAGTAGACGTAGTGGACGTCGTAGACGTAGTGGAGGTCGTAGACGTTGTCGTAGTTGGCGAAAACGTCGTAGTGGTGGATGACGGAGTGGTCGTCGTAGTCGTACCGGGTGAAGTACCCGGTGACGGCAGCACGGGCGAGCTATTCCCCTCGATCGCGGTTTCGCCGTAGTTCCAATTCGCGAAACACCAATCAATCGCGTAGTTCCACGCGATCTTGCCAGTGGGCCACTTGAGAACGAAGGACGTTTCCTTGTCGCCTGCGCGCAGTGGGAGGGTGACGCGCGCACTAGGCGTAATACACGTTGCTGCGTGGTCGCCCTGATTGAGATTCTGGGTGAATTCAATCCCGAACGATGCCGGATGCGAACGTGACAACACGACCGTCGTGGGCGTGTGGTATGTGTAATACGTCAAGTTCTCTTTGTAGATCTTCAGCGCCACCGATTTATCCATGGAACTGAAGAGCTGCAACGTGGCGTAGCCGGCGAGGGTGCATGAACCGCTCCCCGAGTAGTGAATGACGAAGGGGACTCCCTCGGTGCCACCAGATCCTTCTGCGCCACCCCGGATCAAATGAATATTGTCCGGTTGACAATTGGCGGCGGCCGCAGCGTCGCTCGTAGCGAAGTGTGTGATCTGCGCGCCCGCCAGGGCGATGAGAGCGCACGCCGCGACGAGGACCGCGAATTTTTGTCTCCACGAACGGACTCGTCCCACTCCTGCCCCCTAATCTCTGGGTGCGCCTCTTCGCGTTCGTGTCCAATTTGACCAAGGACACAAGTTTCGATTTCTACTTACAAAACTCCTGAAATTGAAAGTAGTTCCGTGACGAGCGCCACGTGTGGATGCTCTTCACGCCTTGGGGAGTCTGGTTGGCGCCCGTGGTTTTCCGCGGACCGACTTGCCTATTATCTATCTAGTTGATAGTTTTAATCATAATTAATCAAGCCCAAACTAGGGCGCAAGTATGGAGGCTTAGAAGCGTGACTGATGTGAATTCTCGACGGAACCCGATTTCGCGGCGTGATGTCTTTCGGTACGGACTTGGCGCGTCGGCACTCGCGGCGTTGAGCCCGTTAGTCCAGTCGCCAAGTGGTGCGGCGACGACCCAACAGGACAAGCTGGCGGTGGCGAGGATCGCCCACGCGACACCCAAGCGCGGCGGAACGTTGAAGTTTGCGCGAAGTGTGGCACCCACCACACTCGACCCTGCGAACACCATCATCGCGGGCGACATCTATACCCTCGACAAGATCTTCGAGCCGCTCTACATTACGAACGCCAGTGGCGTGCTCACGCCGTGGCTCGCGACCGGGTACACGACGAGCGCTGACAATAAGACGCTGACCTTCTCGCTGCGACCGGGAGTGAAGTTTTCTGACGGTAGCCCGCTCACCCCGGCTGACGTCGTCTTCTCTATCAACCGGTCACGCAAGAATGCCGCGGGTCCGCTCTCGTTCCTCGACGGAGCGATTTCGTCGATCGAAGCCAGCGGCTCATCCAAGGTGGTCGTGAAATTGAGCGAACCGTGGGCCCCGATCATCTCGGACCTCTCGGTGTTCGCGAACGCGATCGTGCCAGCCAACTTCGGCGGTAAGTCGGAAAAGGAATTCTTTGCGGCCCCGATCGGAACGGGACCTTTCCTGCTCTCGTCGTTCACGCCTGACGCGACGTCGCTGACACTTAAGGCGAATCCGCATTACTGGCAGCCGGGAAAGCCGTACCTGGATTCCGTCGAGTTTCTCTACGTGGACAATGACAGTCAACGCGTGCTGCAAATCGAGGGTGGCCAGGTCAACATCGTCGACACCGTGCCCCCAGCGGAGGTGGCGTCCTTGAAGAGTAACGCCAGCGTGGTGCTCGAACAGTTCCCCGCCTGGGAGGTGGACCTCCTCGTGTTCAACGAGAAACTGCCACAGTTCGCGGACCGTAACGTACGACGAGCCATCACGTACGCCATTAACCGTCCCGCACTGGTGCACGCGGCGAACTTCGGTACTGGTGAGCCCGGGGGTTCGTTCTTCCCACCGAGTCTTCAGTACTACTCGGCGTCGACACCGGTGCTGGAATACAGCTTGAGCAAGGCCAAGGCCACACTCGCGCAGTCCAAGTACCCCAAGGGCTTCGCTACGAAGCTGCTGGTCGACAGCGGGAACCAGAAGTTCGTCACTTTCGCGCAAATCATCAAGAGCCAGTTGCAACCCCTTGGTATCGATGTGACCATCACCGGGCTCGACCACTCGGCCTTCGAATCGACGTTCCAGAAGTTCGACTACGAGATGTTCATTGACTACGCCATCAACGACATCAGTGACCCCGACGAGATGGCGTCCTTCGAGATTGACGTGAAGGATGGTGGTTCGTCTTCGTACTGGTCGAATTACGACAATCCAAAAGCCATAGCCCTGGTTCATGAGGCGGAAGCGGAGTTCGACACGAACAAGCGGGCCGCACTGTACGCAGAAATCCAATCCATCGTCGCCGAGGACGCGCCGTTCGTGGCGCTCGACTATCCGCCGTACATCTACGCGACGTCAAAGTCGGTCCAGGGGTTTTCCGTCAACCCGGGTGGCGCTTACCGACTCGAGGATGTCTGGCTAACTTGAGTAGATGGCGCGATATATCGCAGGACGGCTCGCTGCTGCGGTGCTCGTGGTGTTTGGCGTCAGTGTCGTCACGTTCTTGTTCCTTCATTTGGAACCAGGGAGCGCGGCTCGAACACTGCTAGGCGAGCACGCGACACCGCGCGCGATTGCCGCCTTACAGAGGGAATGGGGACTCAACGCGTCGCTGCCGAGTCAGTTCGTTCGCTACATCAACGGGATTATCCACGGCAATCTCGGCACGTCGTACATCTATCAGATCCCGACGTCACGACTGATCGGCGAGCGGATTGGGCTGACCGCCGCGCTCGTCGGTCTGGCTGCCCTTTTTGCGGTAGTGATGACGGTGCCGCTGGCGACACTGGCCGCCGCGAAGAAGGACCAGTTCGCGGACCACGTGGTGCGTGGCCTTTCGGTGCTGGGCCTGGGATTCCCTTCATTCTGGTTCGGGATTGTCTTGATCGAGATTTTCTCGGTCCATCTCCACGTTCTTCCCGTAGGCGGCATCGGCTCGGGCTTTGGGGGGTATCTCGAGTCGCTGCTTCTTCCCGCCATCACTGCCGCGATCGGCATCGTGCCGATACTGGTGCGTAGTTTGCGAGTAGGAATGATCGAAATCCTTGACGCGGAGTTCGTGGCCACCGCACGGGCGAAGGGACTTCGCGAGATATTCGTGTTGTTCTCGATCGTCGCGCGCAACGCTCTCATCCCGACGGTGACGCTGCTCGGGCTCAACATCGCGTACCTGATCGGATCGACCGTCATCGTCGAGCAGGTCTTCGACCTGAACGGTCTCGGGTCGCTCCTCTTGAGTTCGATCCTCAACCGTGATTTTCCGGTGGTTCAGGCGGTCACGATTGTGCTCGGCACGAGCGTCGTTCTCATCAACCTCGTCACTGATTTACTCGCCGCTCGTCTAGATCCCAGAATCAGGCTGCGATGAGTACGACGTCGGCCCCACGGGAGGATTTCGACGAGACTCCGATAGCCCGCCGCTCTACGGCCAACGGCTTTTGGCGGCGTGCGCGGCGAAGTCCCACGTTCATCGCGGGCGCGTCAATCACGGGAATGATTGTTCTTCTCGCGCTACTGGCGCCCGTGATAAGTCCGTACGCGCCCGACCACCAAGATCTCTACAACATCCTCTCCGGCTTCTCGCACAAGCACCTCCTCGGTACTGATCAACTCGGTCGCGATGAATTATCGCGACTTCTGTGGGCCGCGCGCACCGACCTACAGGTCGGCTTCATCGCGGTTATTTTTCCGTTCCTCTTTGGCTCGCTACTCGGCACGCTCACGGGCTACTTCGGCGGTTGGTTCGACAACATTGTCATGCGAGTGGTCGACGTCGTCATTGCTTTTCCCTTCTACGTGTTCGTCATCGGACTCGTCTTCGTGGTGGGCGAAGGAACGAAGGGTATCTACATCGCGTTCGCGGTTGTCGACTGGGTCATCTACGCACGCGCCGTGCGCTCGACGACCCTCGTCGTTCGCGAGTCCGATTACGTCGCCGCAGCTCGAGGTGGGGGACTCACGAACGTACGGATACTTTGGCGACACGTGTTACCCAATACGATCACCCAAGCCGTCGTGTACGTGATGAATGACATCGTCCTCGCTATCGTGGCGGTCGTTACGCTGGGCTACCTCGGGCTCGGCATCCAGCCACCGACACCGGACTGGGGTTCAATGATCAGCGACGGGCAGCCGTTTCTCACGACGCGCTGGGAGCTCGCGACGCTGCCGGGCATCGCCGTCGCCCTTACTGGCCTTGGTCTCTCACTACTCGGTGACGGACTCGCGGACGCGTTGAGGCCACAGTCGTGAGCGCACCACTATTGGAGGTTCGCGACCTCACCATTTCGGTGATGCGTGGTCGCGAGCGATTCAACGCTGTCGAAAGGGTGTCATTTTCGCTCGACGCCGGCGACGCGTTTGGTGTCGTGGGCGAGTCAGGCTCGGGTAAGAGCCTGACCTTACGCGCGATCATGGCGCTTCTTCCAACTGGGGCTCGAGTGGAAGAGGGCGCGGTCCTGCTCGATGGCCATGTGTTGACACAGAAAGGTCGTCACGCGCGCGCGGAGCGTCGCGCGCGCGTCGCGATGGTGTTTCAAGACCCCTTGAGCGCGCTCAATCCAGTTCGAACCATTGGCGCCCAGGTCGCGGAGGTTCCCCGCCACGTACTGGGCCGATCGAGGGCGACGTCGCGTCAAAGGGCGTTAGAGCTCTTGGGTCTGGTCGGCATCCCCGAACCCGCTCGTCGAGCCGAGGCGTATCCCCATCAATTGTCAGGGGGAATGCGACAACGAGTGGCGATCGCGATGGCACTGGCGTCCGAGCCGACCCTGCTCCTTTGTGATGAGCCGACGACGGCACTCGACGTCACCGTGCAAGCGCAGGTCCTCGATCTGATCGACAAGCTTCGTGAGGAATTCTCGCTCGGCGTGCTCTTCGTGAGCCATGATCTTGGCGTCGTGCGTGAGCTCTGCCAGCGCGTGGCGGTGATGTACACGGGTCGTCTGATGGAGTCGGGACTGACGCCCGAGCTACTTCAGCGACCACTGCATCCCTACACGCTCGGATTACTAAAGGCCGTCGTCGACCTCGACGACGAGGTCGGTGCGGTCCACCCCATAGGTGGTTCGCTACCCGATCCACTCGACCTTCCTCGCGGCTGCTCGTTTCATCCGCGATGCCAACTCGCGAGCGCGGAGTGCCTGGTCGCCGTGCCACCGCTCGTGCGCGTGCGTCCCCCCGAGGACGACGCTCCGACAACGCGTGAGAGCGCCTGTCTGCACGCTGACTTGGTGAGTCTGCCGTGACCGAAATTGTCCCACCGTTGCACGAACCTGGGTCGTCGGACGCGCTGCGAGTGAATTCACTTTCGGTCAGTTTTTCGAATGGTCGTCGTCGACTCTCGGCCCTTGAGGACGTTAGTCTCGAGCTCGCCCGAGGAGAATCACTCGGCATCGTCGGGGAGTCAGGTTGCGGTAAGACGACGTTGGCGCGATGCATCGTCGGTCTTCAACGATTCGAAAAGGGAGAAATCCTGATCGACGGCTCGCTCGTGCGAAGAAAGCGCACCAGAGCGCAGCGTCGCGCGGTCCAGCTCGTCTTTCAAGATCCCTATTCCTCGCTCAACCCTCGCATGACGATAGGCGCGATGCTCACGCAGTTGCTCGTGTCCCACGACCTCGCCCACGGGGACGACGCGACCGAACGAAGCCGAGAGCTACTTTCGTTGGTTGGTCTCACGCCTGATGCGATCACTCGCTATCCGGGTTCGTTTTCGGGTGGCCAACGCCAGCGCATTGCCATCGCGCGCGCACTCGCCGTGGAGCCGCACGTCATCGTGGCCGACGAGCCCGTTTCTGCGCTCGACGTCTCGGTTCAGGCGACGATCCTCGAACTCTTCGCCGACCTACGAGATCGATTGGGCATAAGCCTGGTGATGATCTCGCACAATCTTGCCGCGGTGCGTCAGGTCTGTGACCGGGTGGGCGTCATGTATCTGGGCAAATTCGTTGAAGTCGGGGCGACGGAGGACGTCTTCGCCGACCCTCGCCACCCGTATACGCGAGCCCTGTTGAATGCGGTGCCCCACGTACGGCGTGACCCGCCGAAGAATCGTCTTCGACTCGAGGGCGAACCTCCAAGTCCCTTGTCGCGACCAACGGGTTGCTCGTTCCATCCACGTTGTCCGCGCGCCGAAGCTCGCTGCTCGACGGACGAGCCGAAACTCCTGGCGGTGAACGGCCTTAACGCTCGTATTTCGGCGTGCCATTTTCGTGATGACGTAATGCCTGCCGAGTTGGCGAGTACGTCGGGAAAGAAGGAGTAATCATGAACAGCGATCTCGTGTCGATCCCCGTCGACGCTTCCACCTATGCGTCGATCGAACGACGATTCGCCCAGTTACTGTCGACTCCTGACCTCTTCGTCTTACAGGGTGAGGCGATCGTGGCCCTCGAGGCGGTGGCGCGAGGCTTTGGACGTCCCGGCTCGCACGCGCTCAACATCGTGACGGGACCGTACGGTTTGGTCTTCGGCAACTGGCTCGAACGTCAGGGTTCCGAGGTTGAGAATCTCGAGGTTCCCTTCAATCGCGCGGTGTCGCTTGATGAGATACGCGACGCGCTCGCGCGTCAATCCTTTGACGTCGTGAGCATCGTCCACGCCGAAGCGGCGACCGGTGTGGTGAACCGCCTCGAGGAGATCGCGGCGGAGGTGCATCGCGCGGGTGCCTTAATCGTTGTCGACGCGGTGGCGTCGGTGGGTGCCGAATCACTCGAGATCGACGACTGGGGTCTCGACGCCACCGTCGTCAGCCCTCAAAAGGCGCTCGGTGGGCCCGCGGGTGTCACGGGTGTGGCGATCAGTGAGGCGGGCTGGAACGCCATCTCGGCGAATCCGTCGGCGCCCCGTGACTCGGTTCTGTCGCTGCTGGATTGGAGAGATCAGTGGCTCTCCGGTGATCGAAGCGTGCTCCCACTCATCGCGAATCATCTCGAGACCCGCGCACTCGACGTGACCATCAATGCGGTCGAGCACGAAGGGTTGTCGAACGTCATTGCCCGCCATGCGGCGGCGCGCGACGCGTGCCGAAGGGGACTTCGCGCGCTCGGTGTCGTGCCGTGGGTGCAAAATGACGTCGAGGCGGCGGCGGTGGCGACAACGCTTTCACCGCCCGACGGTGTTCGCGCACGGGAGTTGTTGGACGCCTCGCGCGAGAATGCCCTCGACTCTCTCAGCTCAGTATTGAACCTCGCGCCAGGACCATTGAGTTCCGAAGCGCTTCGCATAAGCCACACCGGTCCTCGGGCCTCGATCACTGATGTACTTTCGACGATCGCGGCGCTCGGCCAAGGACTCCAGTCACTCAACGTCAAGTGCGACATTGGTTCAGCGCTGGCGGCGGTGCTTGAGGTCTAGGCCGTAGCGCATTCGATAGTCTGCCCCGAGTGGTCGTAGACATTGCCGTCGAACCAGTGATGAGCGACGACGTGGTGCACGTCGTCAGAGCGCATCGGGAGTTCACCGCGCAACATACACCCGCGGAGTACGTGTTTTCTCTTGACGCCGAACAGATAGTGGATTCGGACGTGATTCTTGTCGTCCTGCGCGTCGATGGTGTGGCGAGAAGCATTGGTGCACTTCGGGCGCTCGGATTGGAACACTTTGAGGTGAAGTCAATGCACACGCTCGAATCCGCACGCGGCCAAGGATACGCACGTCAAGTTCTCACCTTCTTGATTGAATTGGCGAGGACGAAAGGTGCGTTGCGCTTGAGTCTCGAAACTGGCACTGGCCCAGCTTTCGAACCCGCACGCGCCCTGTACGAGAGTGTCGGATTTGTGGAGTGCGGACCCTTTGGGCAGTACCCGAGTCACGAACTGAATTGCTTCATGACGCTGGAATTGGAAGTTTGAGGCGTCGCGACGCATCGTGACGGCAACTTTCTAGGGAAGTATGGTCGTACCTGCACTGCCGGTGAGAAGATCAGGTGCGTCGTCGAAACTCCCAATGGCCGCTCGTCCCACGGTTGTCGTTCACACGGAGACGAATGAAAAATCGATGGTTACTTGAAGGTCAGCCGAAACACCGGATGGTTGGGAGCAATTCGTTGGAGGTCACTCTCAGGAGAATTTGCACTCACGCCGTCGAAGAACACGCCGACCTCCACCTTCCATCGCTTGAGGTAGGCCCTTAGTATTTCTGTCTTCTCACGGTCGCCCAGTTCCATCGCGTCGAAGGGCTGCGTCTTTCGGCCGACGCGTAATTCACCGGTCTTTTGGAAACGTAGATTCTTCACCCACTGCGTCTCGCCACGGGGCGCCACCAAGTAGTGCTGGTCGTTCACCGTCAAGAGGTTGACGGGGTTTACGTAATTCACCACTCGCGCGTCCACGCACGACGAGGGTTCGCGATCCCCATACGCTCACACCCAATCCAGTGAGCACTTGTACGAACTTGTTGAAGACGTGTTTCGTAAACCAACCCGGTTTCACGTAGCGGGGACTCGTTGGACCGCCAGTTGAACTCATTCTCATTTCTTACCGCGAATTGTCCCGTCTGACCAAGTATTTTCTTGTCGTCTATCTACGCAAAAAAGGACGAAAGTTGGCGTGAACCCGTTTACGCGTCTCCTTATACGAAAGTGGATGCTTAACCAAAACATCGACCTCGACAGGCCGTTTCACGCACTCGCGGACCGGAGAAGGCGGCTGATGGTCGAATGCCTCATCCACGGGCCCGTCACCGTCAGGCGCTCCGTAGTGCCACGCCGCTCGAAGCGACTCTGGACGCCGCCGTCGATCTCGTACGGACCTTCTCGAATTCGTAATTGTTGATTGATGATTCTCGTCGCTCGTCGTTTTCGTCGTACGCGGCGCAGCGGGTCACCGGAACTCGATGCTCGGTCGAACCCGTAAGGTGAAGTCAGTGGTCGAGCGATTCGAATTGGTGTTTGACGGTGATTGTGGGTTATGCCACGCCTGTGTTCGTTGGTTAGAGCGGCACGACCGAGATCATCGCATCACGTGCGTCACGTCGATGCAGTGCACGTGGAGTGATTGCGCCTCGCTTCCCTTCGCCGACACCGTGGTTGTTCGCGACAGCGATGGTCGCACGTATCTCCGCTCCAGCGCTGTCGCGAAGGCACTCAGTAACCTGCCGGGTCTCTGGGGGTCGCTGGGGAGAGGCGTGTTATTCGTGAACGAGTACGCGCCGATCCGTCGCTTCAACGACGGGCTCTATCACTTGGTTGGCAGGAATAGAGGAGCGATCTCGAACGTCCTGGTTCGCCTCGGGCTTCTTGACACGAGTTGCCGCGTACCGTCGTCCCACAAGTCCTGACTTGGTATTCTCGTCGCGCAGTATTCCGGTCATGCGTCAGACGTGGCGTGACATTATCTGGTGTCACTGGCCAGTTCCCCCCGAACACGTGCAGGCACTACTTCCTCAGGGTTTGGTTCCCGATCTCTTCGAAGGAATGGCGTGGGTGGGGCTCATACCCTTTCGCATGAACGAGCTCCGCCTGACCGGCCCATTTCGCCTTTTCTCGACACTCGCTCGAGTGCGCGACTTCGGTGAGGTGAACGTGCGCACGTACGTAAAGGGTCCTGACGGACGCACGGGAGTGTGGTTCTGCACCCTCGATTCCGATCATTGGCTCGCCGTGAAGACGGCGAATGTTTTCTTCGGGCTTCCTTACCGGTACGCCTCCACGCGTCTCGAGCGCACTGGCGATGTCGTGAAGTGGTTCGATCATCGTCGCCACGATGATGCACGGGCGGCGCTCGAAGTCCGTGTTCACGACGTACCATCGCGACCTGCGTCGCCAGGACTCGAGCAGTTCCTCGTCGAGCGTTACGCCCTTTACACGATCTGGTGCAAGACACTCTTTCGCGGCGAGTTGCGTCACGAGAGATGGCGCGTTCGCCCGGCGGCCATGTTGCGAGTCCTCACGGAGACGGTTCGCGCCGCAGGATTCGAGGTGGCGGGTGAGGCGCACGTTCTCGTGGGTGAGCCAGTCGACGTTTCCGTGTACCGACTCAAAAGGGTGAAATTTCATCGCCCGACGTGAGTGCACGACGTTACCGTCGTTGCCAATCATTCAGGGTCGAAGATTCTTCAACAAAAGGTGTCAACGTTGGCGATGGTTGGTAACTACCTGGCGTCACCCTATCCAACAGCCATTACTCTCGCGTCGTTACGATTGCAACGTGAGATCAATGCGGTTTCGGACCGCTGGCGTCTTGCGCGGATCGACCTTGGGGGCGGTAGCCGCGCTTACCACCCTTATCTATTCGACCGCTGGCGCGACGCCTCTTATTCCCGTGATAACGACGCCCGTCGTTATCGACGCGGCAAGTGACGGAGCGCTGTCGCTGTACGCGGTGAGTTGTGTGAGCGTGGGCAATTGCACGGCGGTCGGTTCGCTTGCTGACACTTCGACGAACACCTACGCGCCGGTTGCGGTGAGTGAGACGGCGGGCACGTTATCTACCCTCACAAGATACTGAACGCATCTGTCGCGACATCGTGAACACTTCTGGTGGGAGGTGTCATGGTCAAGAACGAGATCCTGGTCGCGTCGG
>Ga0116231_10013654_pt1 | contig 11283 bp, 11 predicted proteins | sample S1TSphgellanicum_2_FD_89695 | JGI IMG/M metagenome (GOLD analysis project Ga0116231, IMG submission 89695) | Host-associated microbial communities from peat moss isolated from Minnesota, USA - S1T2_Fd - Sphagnum magellanicum MG | ecosystem: Host-associated > Plants > Peat moss > Unclassified...
CGTCCTTGAAGAACATGCGGTAGTAGCTGAATCCATCCAGATCCACGCTCCCCATGGGGTCCAAGTACACCTCGCCGGCTTGGGCGGCCAGATAATATTGCGGCTGATCGAGGGAATCCGCCGCAGCCACGACGCGCTTGCCGGAGGAGCGGAAATCGCGGATCGCGGCGCCGATGTCCTGCAGCTTCGAGAGCCCGCTCGCGTTCATCGAATCGACGTCGAGAACGATGAGCTTGATGCGTGGGTCGGTTTTCGCCGCTTCGATCGCGTCGATGACGTCCCGCAGCAGGGTCTCCGAAGCGGTATTGCCGGAGGCCTCGCCGACCGCGCGCTGCAGCGGATCGATGGCCAGCTGCTCCACCAATTCGCCCTCCGGGGCAATCACCAGCGCGGCGGACCGCGGCACCGACGGAATCGAATTATGCAGCGCGGCCAGAATGAACCCTAAGATCACCAGCATCAGCAGCAGATGCAGGACCTTGCGAAGTCCGTCGAGCAGCGTCCAGACGATGCCGAAGAAGCGTCTCACGTCAGGAGCCTGCCGGACTCACGAAACTTGCTCAGATAGGCTCCAGGGCCGGCCGGGCTCAGATCTTTTCGTCGATTCGGGCGGCCTTGCCGGACAGGTCGCGCAAGTAATAGAGCTTGGCGCGGCGCACCGCGCCGCGACGCTTGACGCTGACCTCGCTGATCGTGGGGCTGAAGGTTTGGAAGACCCGTTCGACCCCCTCGCCGTGTGAAATCTTGCGCACCGTGAACGAGGAGTTGAGACCGCGATTCTTCTTGGCGATCACCACGCCTTCGTAGGCTTGCACCCGCTCGCGATCACCCTCGATGACCTTGACCTGAACGACGACCGTGTCGCCGGGGTTGAAGTCGGGCAACTTGCGCGTCGCGCGCTCGCCGTTCAGTTCCTGGATGACCTTGTTCATTGCTATTGCCTCGCACTGTCGATCTTGAATTCTTCCAACAATTCCCGTTCCTCGTCGCTCATGCCGCGGCGCTCGAGCAGCTCGGGCCGGCGCATCCACGTTCGCCCCAGCGCCTGTTGCAATCGCCAGCGCTGAATCGCCCGGTGATCGCCCGAGGCCAGCACGCCCGGCACCCCGCGCCCGTCCACGACCGGCGGGCGCGTGTAATGCGGCCAGTCCAGCAGATCGTCGCTGTAGGACTCCTGCAGCGCCGACTCCATGCTTCCCAAGGTGCCGGGAAGCAAGCGCGCGATGGCGTCGATCACGACCAGCGCCGGCAATTCGCCGCCCGACAGAACATAATCGCCAATCGACCACTGCTCGTCGATTTCCGAGTCGATGAAGCGCTCATCGACTCCTTCGTATCGTCCCGCCACCAACAACAAGCCCGGCTGCGAACTGATCTCGCGCGCCAACGCCTGATCGAACTTGCGGCCCGCAGCGCCCATGTACACGCGGCGGCTCCCCGGGGGCAGCGCAGCGCTCGCGCAGCGCACGGCGTCGCGCAACGGTTCGATCTTCATGACCATGCCCGGTCCGCCGCCATAGGGCCGGTCATCTACGCTCCGGTGCACGTCGACCGTATGCTCGCGCGGATCGAAACACGCCACCGCAAACACACCGCGCTCGTGCGCCCGGCCCACGACGCCCTCCTTGAGAGCATCGCGAATCAGCTGCGGAAACAATGTCACTACCGCGATCCGCATGAGCCGACTATTCCGCCGCGTCCCAGTCCACCACGACCCTTCTCGCCGCCAGATCAACCCGCCGCAGGTACCGTGGAACGGCCGGCACCCAGTGCTCGCGCTCGCCGCGCACCACCATCAGCGACTGTGCGGCACTCTCGACGAAATGCTGCACGACACCCAACGCGACACCGCGGAGGTTCACCACCTCGCAACCGATCAAATCGGTGCGGTAGAAGTCACTCGCGCGGAGCGCCGGGAGCGCGGCGCGCGGTATGCTGATCTTCGCACCTCGCAGCGCGGCCGCTTGATCCCGGTCCTCGATGCCCGCCAGCTTGACGGTCGGCACCCCGCCGCTGCGGCCCCGTGCTTCGATGCGGTATTCCACCCAGGCATCCTGCACCCAGACCCGCAGGCTGCCATGGTCCAACAGCCGCCCGGGGGGATCCGTGTGCGATCTAAGCTTGACCCATCCTCGAACGCCGAACGGCGCCCCCACAAAACCGACATGGATGAGCGTCGATGAGTCGCCGCTCATGACGCTGCTTACGCCTTAGGCGGCTTGCGCCTGTTTGCGATAACTCGTGAGGAGGAACTTGACCCGATCCGACAGGTGCGCCCCCTTGCTGACCCAATGCTCGATCCGGGCCACATCGAGGCGCAGCTTGACTTCCGCACCGCGCGCAACCGGATTGAACAGCCCCACGCTTTCGAGGCTGGTACCGCCCTGGCGCCTGCGGCTATCGGTCACCACCACGTGATAGAAGGGCAGCTTCTTGCCGCCGCGTCGAGTCAACCGGATCGTCACCATCGCTTAAGGTTCCTATCAAAACTTAGCCGCTTATTGTAATGACAATCAGGGCCTAAGAGCAACTCGTCTATCCCACTCTTAAGGCGGTAGCCGGCCCGCCATGCCACGCATCATGTTCTTGAGCATGCCGCCCTTGAACATCTTTTTCATGGTCTTTTGCATATGATCGAACTGCTTGAGGAGCCGGTTGACCTCGGGCAGCGGCACACCGGCCCCGGCGGCAATGCGGCGTTTGCGCGAATTGTCGATGATTTCGGGTCGCCGCCGCTCGCGCGGCGTCATAGAGTCGATGATGCCCATCTGCCGCTTGAGGTTCTTTTCGTTCACCGCCCCGGCCGCCGCGGCCGCATTGGCCTGCAGCTGGGCCGGCAGCTTGTCGAGCAGCGCCGACATGCCGCCCATGTTGTGCAACTGGCTCAGCTGATCGCGAAGGTCCGACAGGTCGAAGGACTTTCCCTTGCTGATTTTCTTGGCGAGCTTTTCCGCTTTTTCCTGGTCGGCTTGCTCGCGGACCTGCTCGACCAGCGACAGCACATCACCCATGCCGAGAATGCGCGAGGCGACGCGCTCCGGGTGGAACAGCTCGAGCGCTTCGCTTTTCTCGCCGGTGCCGACGAACAGAATCGGTTTGCCCGTGATCTGGCGTACCGACAGGGCTGCACCGCCGCGCGCATCGCCGTCCGCCTTGGTCAAAATCACGCCGCTCAAGGTCAACGCTTCATTGAAGGCCTTCGCGGCATTGACCGCGTCCTGCCCAGCCATGCTGTCGACCACGAACAGGCGCTCGTGCGGCTTGATGGCCGCTTCGAGTTGCTGGACTTCCGCCATCATCTCCGCATCGATGTGCAACCGGCCGGCGGTGTCCACGAGCAGTACGTCGTAGGCCTGCAAGGTTGCCTGGGTCAGCGCGCGCTTGGCGATCGCTACCGGCGCCTCGCTCGACTCCGCGGCTGCGAAACCGGCGCCGACCTGCGCCGCCAGCGTCTGCAGTTGCAAGATGGCGGCGGGTCGATACACATCGGTGCTGACCATCAGCACCTTCTTATGTTCTTTCTCGATCAGCCAGCGCGCCAGTTTACCCGCGCTGGTGGTCTTGCCCGCGCCCTGCAAGCCCGCCAGCATCACGACCACCGGGCGCTGCGCGCGCAAGTTCAAGCCCGTGCTCGGCTCGCCCATGAGCCGGGTCAGTTCCTCGTGCACCACTTTGATGAAGGCCTGGCCCGGGGTAAGGCTCTTGGCCACTTCGACGCCGACGGCCCGCGTCTTGATGGCGTCCGTGAACGACTTGACCACCGGCAACGCGACATCCGCATCCAGCAGCGCGAGACGCACCTCGCGGACGGTGTCTGCGATGTTGTCCTCGGTCAAGCGGCCGCGCCCCGACAAAGTCTTGAGCGCCGCGGATAGGCTGGAAGTCAGTCGGTCGAACATGAGGAGCCTAGTATACTTGTGAGATCATCCCAGCGTCATCAAGGTCAAGGCACCGTGATTCTCGCACTGACATTGTTCTTGATATACGCCGGCGGCGCCTGGCTCATGCTGCGCAGCGTGACCAATCCACGCCTGGAACCGCTGGCTTGGGCGCTCATTTTGGGCGCCATCGTGGGCCACAGCGACGCCATCGTGCATGCGACGCGCATGCATGGCGCATTTTCGATCGGGCTCCTGGAAGCGATCTCGCTGCTCGCCTGGACGCTCGCGGTGCTGGCCTGCCTGATTTCGATCGATCGCCAGAATCGCGTGCTCGGCGCCATCCTGTTTGCGAGCGCCGCGGTAGGCTCGACCATGACGGGCTTCGGTCAGAGCTACGCCGAGGAGTCGGCGCCCGGCTGGGAGCTGAGCGCACACATCTTGTTGTCGATGGCCGCCGCCGCCTTGCTGTTCGCGGCAGCCGTGAACGCGTTGTTGTTGGTGTTCCTCGAGCGCCGCTTGCGCAGCCGGCGGCTCGCCGATCTACCGGCCCTGCCGCCTCTCGACACCCTCGAACGCGTGATGTTCCGCTTGATCGGAGCGGGATTCGCCTTCTTGACGCTGGCCTTGTTCACGGGCTTCGTGTTCGTCACGAATCTGTTCACGCAACTGCTGCTGCAAAAGACGGTGCTGTCGTTGGTCGCCTGGCTGCTGTTCGGAATATTGTTGATCGGCCGCATACGATTCGGTTGGCGCGGCCGCTCCGCCGTGCAGTGGACGTTGAGCGGATTTGCCGTACTGGCTGTGGCCTATTTCGGGTCGAAATTCGTGCTCGAATACCTCTACGGCGAGCACTGGGGCTAGGCTCCAGTGCCTGGCAGTCGCCTGACGCCCCGCGCGAATGCGAGAGCCTAATCTAGGATATTACTTCGCCGGCCTGGCGGCGCTCTTGGTGCTCGCGGCGTTCTTCGCCGGCAGCGAGACGGCGCTCATGAGGTTGAATCGCTATCGATTGCGTCATCGCGCCAGCGAGGGCCACCGCGGCTCACGGCTGGCCGAATCCCTGCTGGCGCATCCCGACCGCTTGATCGGCCTGATACTGCTGCTAAGTACCACCGTCAACGTGGTCACACCCATGCTGGTCGGATTCCTGGCCCTGCGCCTAGGGGGCGAGTTTTGGGTTGCGTTCGGCGCGTCCATCCTGGCGCTGGTGATGCTGATCTTCTGCGAGGTCGCGCCCAAAACCTTCGGTGCCCTGCACCCGGAGCAGCTCGCGCTGCCCGCGGCGTACATCTACACGCCGCTCATGTGGTTGCTGTACCCGTTCGTGTGGGCCACCAACCTGTTGGCGAACGGCGTACTGCGGCTCTTCGGCGTGGCGCGAGAGCAGGCCGCGCATTCATTGAGCAGCGAGGAACTGCGCACCGTGGTGGCCGAGGCCGGCGCCATGATCCCGCGCCGCCACCAGCAGATGCTGGTCAGCATCCTCGATCTCGAGAATGCCACGGTCGAGGACATCATGGTGCCGCGCAACGAGATCGTCGGCATCGACGTGGATGACGACTGGGACCGCGTACTCGAGCAATTGCGCCAGAGCCAGCACACGCGCCTGCCGGTCTATCAAGGCGACATCGACCGCATCATCGGCGTGCTGCACATGAAGCAGGTGGTGCACGAACTGGTCCGCGGCCGCCTCGAACGCGGCGCCCTGATGCAAGCGGCGAGCGCGCGCGAGGCCTACTACGTCCCCTCCGGTACAGGGCTCAACACTCAGCTCTTGAATTTTCAGCGGGGCAGGCACCGCTTGGCGTTCGTGGTCGACGAATACGGCGACATCCAAGGATTGGTCACCATCGACGACATCCTCGAGGAAATCGTCGGCGAGTTCACCACCGACCCTGCCACCATGATGCACAATGACGTGCACGCCGAGGACGACGGCAGCTTCGTGGCGAATGCATCGGCCACCATACGCGCGCTCAACCGCTCGATGCGCTGGAATCTGCCGATGGACGGACCGAAGACGCTCAATGGCCTGATCCTCGAATTTCTCGAGACCATTCCGGAGCCCGGCACCACCTTGAAACTCGCGGACTACACGCTCGAGGTGCTGCAGACCGGCGAGAGCGCGATCAAGACGGTGCGCATCCGTCCACCGCAGGCGTGAACTCGGTGCGCAACATCAGTGCCCTTCGAGTGCGTCGCGCAGCCGGCTCACGCCGCGCACCTCCATGCCATCGGGCGGCCGCTTCGGCACGTTGGCCTCCGGCACCACGGCCAGCTTGAAGCCGTGTTTGGCCGCCTCGCGCAGGCGTTCCTCGCCGAACGGCACGGGCCGTATCTCTCCGGCGAGCCCGAGCTCGCCGAACGCGATCAACGAGCTCGGCACCGGCTCATCCAGAAAGCTCGAGCGCGCCGCCATGACGATCGCAAGATCGCCCGCGGTCTCCGCCAGGCGCACGCCGCCGACCACGTTCGCGAACACATCCTGTGCGCGCAGCTCGAGCCCGCCATGACGATGCGCGACGGCCAACAGCATCGTCAGCCGGTTGCCGTCGATGCCCACCGCGACCCGGCGCGGGCTGCCGCTGGCGCTCGCATCGGCCAATGCCTGGACTTCGATCAATAGCGACCGTGTTCCCTCGCGCATGACCGTGATGACACTGCCGGACACTGGTACGGAATGCCGCGACAGAAAGATGGCGGACGGGTTGGTCACTTCTTTCAGTCCTTGCTCGACCATCGCGAAGACGCCGATTTCGTTGGCGGCGCCGAAGCGATTCTTGACCGAGCGCAGCACCCGGTAACGGCTGCCGGTGTCGCTTTCGAAGTAGAGCACCGTATCGACCATATGTTCGAGCACGCGCGGCCCGGCGATCTGACCTTCCTTGGTCACATGGCCCACGAGCAGCACGGCGGTGCCGCTCGACTTCGCGAAGCGCACGAGTTCGGCTGCGGATTCGCGCAATTGCGACACGGCCCCAGGAGCGGCCTCGAGCCCTTCACAGCGCATCGTTTGAATCGAATCGACGATCAGCACGCGTGCGCCGAGATGAGTGGCGGCGGCGGCGATGTCTTGCACGCAGGTCTCCGCAATCAATCCGGCCGCTGCGTCTTGCAGTCCCAAGCGCCGGGCCCGCAGCGCGACCTGCTTCAGGGATTCTTCGCCCGTGGCATAGAGCACGGGGCCTGATCGGTTGAGCGCAGCGGCCGCCTGCAGCATGAGCGTGGACTTGCCGATGCCGGGGTCGCCGCCGATCAAGGTCGCGGAACCCGGAACCAACCCGCCGCCCAAGACGCGATCCAACTCGCTGGAGCCGGTCGCCAATCGGGGCAGTTCCTCGACTGCTTGGCTCGCCACGGTGGTCGACAGCTCGGCGCCCGGCAGCCGTACCGTGGCGCTCGAGCGGGGTCGGGATGTCACCCTCTCGGCGATCAGCGTGTTCCACTCGCCGCACGCAGCGCACTGACCCTGCCACTTCGGCGAAGACGTTCCACAGTTCTGGCAGAAAAATGCCTCCTTGGACTTCGCCATTGGCCTCATCCGATCACTCCCGTCCCGTCCGACTCAGTCTCCGCCTTTCGGATGCTCGAGCGTTGGCTGACGTTGACGCAATGAATGCAGCCTGTCGAGCAATCTGGCAGGCCAGCGGGGATCCATGCAAGGCCGCTCCAACAACGCGAAGACCAGCGCACCGACCAGAAAGACCGCGGCCAGGGAGACGCCGATCACCAGCGTACGCTGAGCGAGGAGCGGTAGAGTACCCAGGGAGAAATGACTGAAGGCCATGTCGATCATCGTCAGTACCGTCCCATGGGTGAGATAGACGCTGTAGCACATGCCTCCTCCGATACTCACCAGCGGAAGGGCGAAAAAACGTCGAACGAAATGACCTTGCAGGACGGCGGTATAAACCAGGACAGCGCCAAAGGGAAACAACCTCAGCGTCCAAGGCGAGTCGTCCCACAGCAGCGGCACCAGCGTTGCCACAGCAGCCAGGTCCCACGCATAGGGCGATATCCGTTCGAGCGGGCGGGTGACGTAAATGTCGCAGAGCAACAGGCCCGCGACGAAGTACTGGAGATTCCCGGCGAGCGACAGAGCGAGTCGCGGGCTGCCGAGGTCGTGAGTCTGCGCCAAGGTGCTGACACCGAGCGTGACACCAACGAGAAAGGCGCGCCGCCAGGCTGCGGACCGGATCCTGAATACGGACGCAAAAAACGGCGCGAGCAGATAGAACTGCACCTCCACCTCGAGCGACCAGGTGGGCGGGCTCACCGGCGACATCGACGCGAATATGAGGTTGTGCAGGTAGAAAAGGCTGGCGGCAAAGTGGGGTAGGAGCCCCTTTAAACCCTCGTGCATGACGGCTAGGAGAAGGACGAGACGCAGCACCAGAATTACCGCGTAGGGCGGCTCCAGCCGGGTCAAACGTCGCAGCAGGTACGCTCTGTAGCTGAATACGCGCCGCGAGCGCTCCGGCGATTCGAGCAGCGCGTTGCGCGCAAAAGGCAGGCCGAGAATGAACCCGCTGATGGTGAAGAACAGGAACACGCCGCGTGTGCCGTAATCCGGCAGCATCAACAGCGAGGGCCATGAGACGCCGCGCGGCTCCGCGACTTGAAGAAAAATGTGGTGATTGAGTACCAGGAGGATCGCCAGAAGCCGGGCTCCGTCGATCTCGGGGATGAAACGGCCGCCCGATGTGATGCGCCTGAAACTGCCGAGCTGTGGCTGCGAGCTGGACCCCATACCTATACCGCCAAGCTGCGTCGCCGATGCCTCGTCTCCGGCTCCCTCACTGCGAAGAAAAGGTCGCGCGCGCCACGAATGCGGCGGAAAAGAAACTTTCAACGGCCATCGACGATGCCCAAGCTGATGATGTGAACATGGATAGCACGTTTGGCGCGGCTGCTGTCGGGCTAGCTACAGTACCCACTTCACCCTTCGACGGCAAGAACGAGGAAACCTGCCCCGGTTAGGCATTCCCGGCGGCGAACTCTATGCGAGACCGCCGCGGCAATCGTCTAGTGTTCCACTCGCCGCACGCGGCGCACTAACCCTGCGACTTAGGAGAATACGATCCACAGTTCTGGCAGAAAAATGCCTCTTTGGACTTCGCCATTGGCCTCCTTGGGTCGATTTGTGAGCTTAGCATTGCTGTAGCAACAGGCCGATCACCTATACTAAATGGCTTACGGTTTCGGATTATGTTTATTGCATGCGCAAACCCGGCCTGATTGCTGCAATTGGTGATTTATGGGCACGTTTGGGCGCCTCGAGCGCAGATGCGCCGGGCCCAGCGGCGGCTCCGCATGCCGGCACCGATATGGCGCGGCTGCTCGACAACTTCGAGCAGCGCTTCGCCGAGCTCAAGGGCCGCAAGCCCAGTGAGAAAGTACTCGGCGAGCTTTATGCCTTGGGCGGCCAGTTGGAGCTGACAGGCCGGAACCCCCAGGCGACGGCGGTGTATCGTCACCTCGCGCGTGTCGACACCACCTATCGCGACGTGGCGGAGCGGCTCAATCGCCTGATGGATGCGGAACGCAGGCCCAAGCCGGCGGCGGCCCGGTCCGCCGCTGCGAAAGCTGCCGACTCCCCTGAGATGGACGCTCTCGCCGCTGCAGCCAAGTTCGCGGCGGCGCCGGCCGCGAAAGCGGCCGCCGCAATGGTGCAGCCGGAACGCCTCGGCCGATATGTACTGGAGCGGGAAATCGGGCGCGGCGCCATGGGCATCGTCTATCTCGGGCGCGATACCGCGATCAACCGCTCGGTCGCCATCAAGGCCATACCGCTAGCGAGCGAATTCAGCGACACTGAATTGGTTGAAGCGCGCGCGCGCTTTTTCCGCGAAGCCGAAACGGCCGGCCGCCTCAATCATCCCAACATCGTGACCATCTACGATGTCGGTGAGGAGAAGGGCCTGGCCTACATCGCCATGGAGTACCTCACCGGACATCACTTGAGCGATTTCTCGAGATCCAATAATTTGCTCGAGCCGCGCAAGGTCCTGGACTTGGCGGGGCGAACTGCGGCGGCCCTCGGCTTCGCGCACAAGCAGCAGGTGGTACACCGCGACATAAAGCCCGCGAATCTCATGTTCGATCCGAATAGCGACGTGCTCAAGATCACCGATTTCGGCATCGCGCGTCTCACCGGCGCCGGCAGCACGCGCACCGGCATCGTGCTCGGCACTCCGTCTTTCATGTCGCCCGAACAGCTCGAAGGGCGAACTGTGACAGGTCACTCGGACTTGTTTTCCCTGGGTGTTAGCCTCTTCCAGCTGTTGACGGGTCAATTGCCGTTCACAGCCGATTCCATGACCGGACTGATGCAGCAGATCGCAGAGGCGCCGCATCCGCCGGTGCGCGCATTGCGGCCAGATCTGCCTGCATGTGTCGAGAGTGTGATCGACCGTGCGCTCGCAAAGAATCCGGATGATCGTTATGACTCGGGCGCCCAGATGGCTGCGGCCCTTGACGACTGCCGGACGCGGATGCCGAGCGGAATGCCATGAGCGACAGCAAATGAAACCGACGAGCTTGAGGGGGAAAATCGCCAGCGTTGCACTCACCGATACCGGCAAGGTACGGGAGCATAACGAAGACATGATCGGCACCGAAGCAGACCTCGGTCTATTCGTGCTCGCCGATGGCATGGGCGGCTACAACGCGGGTGAAGTCGCGAGCGGCATCGCCGTCAAGACCATCATCAATCTGGTCCGCGATGCCCTGATGCGCGAAGACCTCATGGCCAAGGATCCCGAATCTGGGCTCACACGCCCGAGCATCATCCTGCGCGACGCGATACACCGGGCCAACAAGATCATCTACCACACCTCGAAGACCCAGCCTCAATGCGAAGGGATGGGCACGACCGTGGTCGCCTGCTTGTTCCACGACAACAAGATGTCGATTGCGCACGTGGGGGACTCGCGGCTTTACCGTCTGCGCGACAACCGATTCGAGCAAATGACCCTGGACCACTCCTTGTTGCAGGAGTTGGTGGACCGCGGGTTCTACTCGCAGCAGGAAGCACAGCGCGCCACCAACAAGAATTATGTTACGCGTGCGCTCGGGGTGGAGCAGAATGTGGACGTTGAGATCAACGAGCAGCCGGTGCAGAAGAGCGATTATTACGTTCTCTGTTCCGACGGACTGTCCGACATGATCGAAGACGAGGATATTCACTTAACAATCAGCACCTTTAGTGCTAATCTTGATACTGTTGCTAAGCAGCTCATACAGCTATCGAACGATAATGGTGGCCGGGATAACGTATCGGTCATCATGGCGCACGTCGAAGAACCGTTCCCGGCGCAGCGGCGTATTTTTGACAAGATATTGGGATGGTTCGGCTAGCTATGCACCGAAAAGTAGCTAGCGAAATGGAGTCTGAATGGCA
>Ga0116231_10013655_pt1 | contig 11282 bp, 10 predicted proteins | sample S1TSphgellanicum_2_FD_89695 | JGI IMG/M metagenome (GOLD analysis project Ga0116231, IMG submission 89695) | Host-associated microbial communities from peat moss isolated from Minnesota, USA - S1T2_Fd - Sphagnum magellanicum MG | ecosystem: Host-associated > Plants > Peat moss > Unclassified...
AGTGATTTCGTCAGACGTGCGGTCATAAAGCTTGGTTGTCCGGGGGCTCTCGTGGGCGGCCATAGCTTGCGCGTTTTCGAGGGAGCCACCAGCCTCTAGATACGCTGTGATTCCGGTCGCCCGGAAGGTGTGGCAGCCGATGAGAACTGGAAGGTTGGCGCTCAATGCCCGACGCCGGACCATGCGATAGGCATCAATCCTGTTCATTGGGCGCGTGCCGACTGTGCCGGTCCGCCCGAGGCCGGCTCGAAAGAGGGGCGACTTGCCCGCGTTCTCGATACCCGCTGCCTTCATATACTCGTCGAGGTAGACCTCGAGCTTGTGGTGCGCCGGCATCTCGTGCTGCTTGCCGCCCTTTTCGTGCAACCGAACCCACCATCGCTTGCCGTTCGCGAAGTAATCTTCGACGCGCATTCCCACGACTGCGCCGACCCGCGCGAAGGCGAAGGTCATGATCCCGATCAACGCCCGATCACGCAGACCGATCACGGTCGAGGTGTCGATGCTGTCCAGAAGCTGCCGCGCCTGGTCTGAGGTCAGCACCGGCGTCTTGCCGCGCTTGACGACGTGCTTCGGCCCGCGGACCGCATGGGCCGGGTTGGTGGCGAGCACCTGCCCCGTGACGAGCCAGTCGAACAGCATCCGGATCGCGGCGAGATGCTGCTTGACCGAGGGCTTCGCCATACTGGCTTGGAGTTGTTCGACATAGGCCGCGATGTGAAGCGGCTCGATGTCGTCCAGGCCGCCGATCTGGTGGTGCTCGCTCCAGGCGAAAAAGTGGCGGACCGCCCGGTAGTAGGCCATCCGCGTGTTCTTGTTGCGGATGGTCGCGGCGAAGAACTCCAGGAAGCGTCGGGTGGCTGTCTCGCCGGCGTCGCCGATGGTGGCCGGCACAACCAGGGCGGCCGCCGCGGTCACGGGCTGGCGGGGCGGCTTGGCGGGCTTGACCGGGACGAGATCGCTCATGCCCTATAGTGTAACATAACGTCCTTTATGTTGCACTAGCCGTCGCCTTCTGGCGGAACGAAATTTTTTTGATGGAGTCCTAAGCGAAACTGTGCAATTATAATAGTTGCACAGCCAAAGGCGACGCAATGAGCACTAAACCGACCATCCAGGACCTCGAGGCACTCCTCAACAGTGAGGAGGACGTCCCGATACAGATTTTGCCAAATGGAGAAATTCGCCAGGTAGGTCAGACGAGTGCTTCGGCCATCGGCAACAAGAAGCCTCTGACGATGAAAGAGAATCTGGGCGGTGAATACGGAGCTGAGTCGTGAACCTGCAGCGCATCCAAAACGAGTTTGCCGCAGCTAAAAATACGTTCGCCTTCGTCGAATTGCATCCGACCGTCGAGGGTGGAGTGTTCGCTAAAGCCGCCCTTCAGACGATCAGCAATACATATGTGTTGTCGATCCGCTTTCCGGATTCGTATCCAAACGAAATGCCCCGCGTCACGATCGATACGCCGCCAATCACAACTTCGCCTCATCGCTACAACGGTGGTTACATCTGTTACCTCCATCCTTCGATGTGGAATCCTGGCATCCACGATTTGACTTTTGTAATTGGCCGAGCGGCGAAATGGCTCAACAAGTATGAGGTCTGGCGTGTCAAAGGAATCTGGCCCGGCGCAGAGATCAGGCATTAAAGGCCAGTCGTGAAAATTGATTTCAAAACTTTGACGATGATGGACCTTCGAAGCGGCCCCGGCGAAATCCTTGATCGGGTCGCTAAAGATGGAGACGTCTTTGTTGTCGAACGAAACGGCCAACCTAAGGCCTGCCTCGTTCCAGTATCATTCCTCCTTCCAGATATCAGTCCTAATAGAATAGCCTTCGAACTGCGAAAGATGGCGGACAGTAAGCAAGACTACCGCCTAACCATAAATGAGAAGAAAGAGCTCGAAATTACCTTTTTGGAGGTCGTTTCTGGTGAAGAGATGCCCGTCAGTGTGGTGCTGCCTCACGGATATCCCGAAAGTGCGCCCAGGGTATATGCGCTCACGCTTCCCAAACATACGCCCATGCGCTGGCCTGACGGGTCCCTCTCGATCTACGGGGCCGCGGCAGTTTGGAGCCCGAAATCTCACAACGTCCTAAGCGCATTGAGCTTGGCGAGAGCCTGGCTGAAGAGATTCGAAAAGTGGCAAAAGACTGGCGATTGGAATCAGGGAGAGATTGGGTGACCACAGATCGCACTTTTGAGAGAATTGACGCCCTATTTGACCTCTCTTTGTTCAAGGACATCAAGGTTCTGATCGCGGGCTGCGGTTCCGGAGGCGGCAGTGTTGCCCTGCAGTTAGTGATGTCTGGCGTCAAAAACTTTGTATTGATCGACGAAGACACGATTGGTGTCGAGAATGTTATCAGGCATGTCTGTGGTCGCCGGTATGTTAGCTGGAAAAAGGTCGCCGCTTTAGCGGATGTTCTAAAAGACAGAAATCCCGAAGTCGATATACGTTCGATAGATGCGAACCTGATGAAATTCCCCGGCTTAGGAGATGAAATTCTGCAGTCGGACGTCGTTATCCTCGCCACCGACAATGAACCGACACGCTATCTTCTTAACCACCTCTGCGTTGAACACAAAAAGCCGTTCATTGTTGGCAAGGTCTTTACGCGTGGAATTGGCGGAGAGGTATTTGCTTATCGCCCGGGGGAAGGCGGCTGCCTCGCTTGCCTCGAAGCTTTCTTGCAGAGGACGATTTTTCGCGAAGGCATAAAAGAGATCGATCTAGTAAGCGAAGAGGAACGCGAAAAAGTCTACGGAATGGAAATAGAAGAAATCAAGGACTCGCCTGGCCTCGCGGTGGATATTTCTTTCATAACTTCATTTCATACACGCTACGCGCTTGATGCCATTGCCAGGGGACTGTCAGAGCCCCCTAAATATATGACTCTTATCGACGAAAACTATCTTGTTTGGGGCAATCGCCCCGTTCACCCATTCAACAAGAACTTCCAAATACAGCGGTTTAGTTTGGAAGCCCAAGATCAATGCGCAGTATGCGGCCACGGAGGCTAAAACGATGAAGTTTATGAACAGCGGCTCTCCATTCTCGGTCGAGATCTCCAAAGCCGCGCTGGAGTCCATTTTCGACGATTGCGACAACTTTGATGCCGATGAGACTGGAGGCCGTCTCTTGGGCACCTATCGGCAGGATGGAAGCAGCATAGCTGTGAGCGTGACCGGCGTCCTCCCAGCGGGGCCAAATGCCGAGCGAACGCCCACTTTCTTCCTGCAAGACGGCGACTACCAGGAGAAGATGTTCAGAGCGATCGAAGTGGCCCATCCCGACGTTGAACATCTGGGAAACTGGCACACCCATCACGTCAACGGTTTGCAAACGCTAAGCGGAGGCGACCACCAACTCTATGGGAAGATTGTCAATCATGCCAACCATAATACGAACTTCTTTTATGCCTTATTGGTGACACGGAAGAATTCGCGAGATTCACCTCGTTACGACGTGAAGCACTTCTTCTTTCGGCGCGGCGACGCAACCGTCTACGAGGTTCCGCATAAGAAGGTGAGGGTGACAGACGTGCCGCTGTTGGAGCCCGCTTCTCAACCCGCCAAGCAATCGCCCAAAGAACGCGGGGCTAGCAAGATAAATCCAGAGAGAGCAACAGATCAGCAGTTTTTCGAAGAGTTCTATCCCGACATCAAAGCCATGTTGTCGAAGACGACTGGCTCCCCTTATTGGAAAGGTTCTTTCGCCCTGGTAGACGGCACTCTGACAAACGTCGTTGCCATGGAGGAGACACCTGATCATGGCTTCGCCTATTCGATCGCTGTGTCATGCCAAAATCCGGCCGCAAGCGAAGTCCCCGCTATGTTCAAGGACCGGCCGTTTCCCAATGCCCGGCAGGGCGTCTTGACGTTGGAGCGAGAGCTCAACCGCGCAATATTTCGAGGAAAAGGGGGCTAGTCGATGAACATCGTTACGGCAAATGTCGGACAAGGAGCCCTCGCGGTCATTCGGCATGAGGGCGAAGCCATTATAGTCGACACGCGTGTGCCGTCTTCGGGCGATGACACAGTCGTGCACGTGAAGACTTTGCTCGCCAATGCGCTTAAGGACCACTGCCTTCGTGGACTGATCTTCACCGGCTTTGACAAGGACCACACGGAGATTATTGGAGCGACAATAGTTTTGCGAAAATATCGGCCGGACTGGATTATGTATCCCGGGGTCTACAAAGATAGCGAAGAAGCGACCAAGGTTTTCGCGCTTATTGAGGAGCAGGAAAAACTTCGGCGCGGGACTAAAAATCCTCTCGAACGCGTATCGGTTCGGGTGGACAACCTCGCCGCGCGTCAATTAAGAGGTCTGTCAGACAAGTTCGATTTTGAGCTTTTTTCCCCTCATATCGCAGACAAAGGTCATTCGAACAATAGCAGCATTGTGTTAAAGGTGACTGGTCGAGGGTCACGTGGGTTCTCCTATCTAATCACGGGTGACACCGAAAACGATCGTTGGGCTACCATAGAGAAATTGTATGGCAACGGGCTGAAGTCGCAGGTGCTTGCCGCTCCACATCATGGCTCTCGAAATGCAGTCCATCCTGCCTCCTTGCTAAAGATTGACCCGCACACGGTGCTGATCAGCGCTGGCGTCGGAAGCCAATATGGCCATCCACACCATGATGCCGTCAGGGTCTATAGCCAGGTTGCAAAGTATGTCTTTTCTACTAACATGGAAGGTGGGGTTTCGCTTCTCACTAGGCCCGGCGAAGGCGAAATCTCTACGTCTCTGTTGAAATAGATGAGCGACCACGCTTCCTCTGATCTCTCGTTTCCAGAGGAGCCTACTCGACCAGAAATCGCTCTGACGCTCTCCGGCGGCGGCGTACGAGCTGTGATATTCCATCTCGGTGTCTTGCGCCGCCTTGCAGCATCGGGACTACTCGAGTCAGTCGTGGCTTTGTCGACAGTTTCGGGGGGTAGTCTTGCCGCTGCTGCTATCTTTTCCAAGTCAGCCATGAAGTGGCCATCATCAAGCGAATACGAGTCAAGACTCTTTCCTGTACTTAGACAGCTGATTACTCACTCCGACTTGTTCAGCTTGCGGGCGCTAGGCTGGAAGGGCATCTGGAAATTTAATTACAGAGTATTTTCGGACCGCGCCGGGATTTTAGTCGAGCGCTTGCGCAGTGGCTGGGGCATCACCGGAGACTTACGTGATTTACCCGACAAGCCGTCTTGGCAGCTAAATTCCACCAGCTTCGAAACGGGTAAGAATTGGCGATTCAGCAAGCGCGCGATGGGCGATTGGCAAACTGGCCAGCACTTCAATCCACCATTTAGCATTGCCGAGGCAGCAGCGGCTTCCGCTGCCGTGCCTTACGCTATTGGAGCCTTGCGACTCAGGCTGCCTAAATTGGGTTGGCAACACATCGACCCAGCGACCCGTGAACCCGTTTCTCGTAAAGAGGCTCCATTCGAATTTGTGCGCCTTTGGGACGGCGGAGCTTACGAGAACCTTGGACTCGAAACATTCTATAAGCCGGGCGAGCCGCTTAGGGAGGGCAACTTTCTCATCTGTAGCGACGCGTCTGGGCCTCTTACGAAACCAATCAAGAATCCTATCAAACTTCTTTTGAAAGGACAGCTTTCTTCACCTCGTTTGTTTGACGTGGCAAGCGATCAAATAAGAGCTCTTAGATCCCGCATGTTGGTGCGAGACCTAAAAAATAATTCGATCAATGGTGTTCTTCTACGAATGGGAAACTCGGTCAGGGACATTGACACCAAGACAGGAAAACATAGAGAATCGCAGTTCTACGACGCCTTTCTGACTGATGAAGAAACCAGTCTGTCTTTGGCTCACCCAACTGACCTACAAGCACCCTCTGAGGCGGTGTTCGACAGAATTGCAAGGCATGGATTTGAAGTTACTGACTCGACCCTGCTGGCCTATGCACCTTCTTTAATTACTTAAGCCTTCACGGTTGCCCTATGTCTCGTTCTTCCGGATCAAAATAGTTGTGCATTGCATCAAAGGTAGTTTTTCGAGTTTCAGTTGTCCGATCTTGCGAAAGTAACGCCATCAGCCATCGTGCAAACTCTGGTGGATCGGCCGTCGACGGCACAGCATGCCTGGCTCTGGCAAGGGCTTCCGCTTCCTCAAGGTCGGCCTCTCGGACATCATACATGTTGTGACATAGTCGGCGGTAAGCATTGAGAAGCAGAACAAGCACTTCGCGTGTAGAGGCCGGCGTTTCCCTCAGCGGCTCCTTACGTGCCGAGCAAACGGCGTAACTCGACCGATTGTAAATCGGCACCCAACTGGGACCCCCTTTCGCGACTCCGCGTAACACGTTGATGTAAATAGGCTATTTTCGTTCGGGGTGGGGTCCCGATCGGCGCCGATTGGGACCCCACCCCAAACGAGTTTCATCAAGGATCTCAAAGCCTTGTAGCGGACTACGTAGGGTCCCAGTTTGGTGCCGACTCACAAATTGGCCATTCAATGCCCATAGCTCCGACGCGCGGCCCGCGATTTAGTCCAATATGTTTTTTTCCTCACCGGCGCGTCCCCAAGACCCGTGGTCCTGCGGCGAAAGCTATGCGCCGCGCCGCTGAGGAAAAAACGCTCTAAATTCTCGCGTCTTAATAAATCGCGGTCTTCGGGCTTTCCGGTTTGAATCGAAGGCCTTCAACCAACGATAATTGCGCCTTTGGCAGACCGCCCGTGTCACTCGACCAAGGAACATACCCTTTAACAAAGAACTCTGAAGGAGCTTCTGCGATGTTCGGCAAAACGCACGCGAGCCCTGCTTCATCTCGCCTGATGGGCGTGAGATTGCATCGGCAGTTTGCTTGCCTTGCAGTGCGCTCGCCATTCGCGTGGCGACATCCCAAATTCTTTTCGGAAACTGCGGCTGAAATGTCCTGCATCGCTGAAGCCGCGGGCAAAGCAGATTGCCGATATGCTGCCATGGCTGCCGTGCTCAACAAGGTCATTCTTGCACCGTACCAGACGCCGACGCAAAACGTAGGCCGTGAAAGTGTCACCCTTTGCAGCAAAGAGCTTTTGTAAATAGCGGCTGGATCGGCTAAGCTTTTGACCAAGCTTGCCGATCGACAGATCAGGGTCGTCAAGCCACTCTTCAATGGCCTGATACACCTGCCGCAATTGCAATGGCCCTTCGCTGGCTTGCCTGGACTCCGACAACACGCTTCCCACCAGCAATTCAAGGCAGGCGTTTTCCAGATGCTTCAACTCAAATGCCGCCAGGTCGTCGATCACCCGCGCGGTGGATTGCAGCAGGTCCAGAAAGATACGCTGCATTCCGCTGTGCTGGCGCACGGAAGTCACCCCCACCTGCAACGGCTCAATCAGCCGGCAGCCGATGAGGCGGCCAGGGATCGTTACCAGGAGAAGCCGAAACGACGTGCTGAAGCGCAGCGCAGCGCGGGCGCCGGTTGGGCCGAACAGCACCGAATCGGAATCGAGATGGGTGAGGCTGCCATCATGATCCAGGCACGCGTCGCCATCCACCACCACGCCCACCCAGATACCCGGCGGCTGCCCGGCCTCGCGCCCTGAGATGGATTGCGGCCCAGCCTGCATGACGGCGAATTCGGTGCCGCGGTCGGATGTGGTCCACGAAATGTTGCCCTGCATCGCTTCGGGCGTCAGGCGGTCCGGGTTGCTGAGGCGCAGCCGCTGCATCGCGCCCTGCCAAGCCAAATCGCGGTCGCGCGGCGGCAAGCCATCGGTGTTCAGGGCCCAGTTCGGCATTGCGTCGCTGCCTTTGAAAATGTCGCGTGCCCGTTCAGTGCCACTCCATGCCGCCGCAAAGCGGCCTCTCAAATCCTGGCATCGGCCAAAGGCCCAGCAAATACCGGGCCATCAAGGCGCGGCGTATGTTCAGGCAGCGGCCGGCGGGATCATCCAGGGCGCATGACAACAACATTATGGGCGTTTCAGGCGAAGAAGCAGGCTTCAGGCTTCAGCTAGGGTTTGGCCCACTGCGAAACCGCCGGTCACTAGCGTTGGAGAATATATGAGCCAACCCGCCCTGCTCGATTGCCGGCCGTTGCGCGAGGAGTTTGGCGTCGAAATACGCGGCGTGAACCTCAACGAGATCGGGCCGTCGGTCGAACAAGCGATCGTGGAGGCCTTTCAGGCGCACGGTGCGCTGTTGCTGCGCGGCCAGACGCTTTCGCCCGAGCAGTTCGAGCGTTTCGTTGCCTTGTTTGGCGAGGCGGAAGACCACACTCTGAAGCAATACACTCTGACAGGCCACCCCAAGATCTTCATGCTCTCCAACCGCATGGAGAACGGTAGGCCGGTGGGCGCCCATAATGACGGTATTGGCTGGCACACCGACCACGGGTTCAAGGCCCTGCCGGTGATGTGCACCATGCTGCACGCCTTGCAGGTGCCGCCGGAGGGCAGCGACACGCTGCTTGCCGATCTCTGCGCGGCCTATGAGGCGCTGCCGGCGCCGCGCCGCGCGCAACTGGACGGGCTGCATCTGCTGCACAGCTACGAATATCTGATGACGACCCGCGAGCACGGGCGCAGTCCGCTGACGGATGAGGTGCGTGCGGATAATCCGGATGTTGAGCATCCGCTGGTGCGCACGCATCCCGCGAATGGCAGGCGCGCCTTGTGGGTGAGCGGCGGTACGCGGGGCATTGTGGAGATGCCCGGCGCCGAGGGCCTGGCGCTGGTGGAGGAGCTGCTGGGCTTCGTGACCGAAGAGCGTTTTGTCTACCGGCACAAATGGCAGGTGGGCGACGTGCTAGTATGGGACAACCGCTGCACCCTGCATACCGGCACGCTGTTCGACGATACCAGATACATCCGAGAAATGTACCGCATGTGGGTGAAAGGGGACCGCCCCTATTTCGACCCCGCGCCCTATCCGGCAGCCGCCCGTGAAGCCTGAAGCGGCTGCCCCGTTTGGTGCCAGCTTGGCGGCTCCGGCGGCGCCCTGGCGCGCTGCCTGGCACGAAGCCCGGCTGGTATTTGCCTGCACGCTGGGCAATTTCCTGTGCGTCAGCCCCACCGTGACCGCGGTGTTCGGGCTGGTGCTGGTGCCGATCGCCACCGAATTCCATTGGCCGCGCGCCCGCGTTTCCGGCGGGCTGGCGGTGCTGACGCTGACCAATGCGGTGGTGTTTCCGCTGGCAGGTCGTGCGGCCGACCGGTTCGGCGCGCGGCGAGTGGTGCTGTGCGGCAATCTGATGCTGGGGCTGTCGATTGCTGCCCTCTCCTTGGCCGGGCCAAGGACGGCGGTCTTCTACGGGCTGTTCCTGCTTGTGGGCATTGCCGGCGCGTTCAGCAGCGGCATGCTGCTGGCAAAAACCATATCGGAAAACTTTTCCCGTCGCCGCGGCCTCTGGATGGGGTTTTGCGCTGGGGTGGGCAATGGCGGCGGCTCGACCGTGATGCCACTCTTGGCCGCCGCCGTGCTGGCCGGCAGCGGCTGGCGCGATGTGTTCCGCACGATCGGCGTGCTGGTGATCGGCGTGGGTTTCCCGCTTCTGTTCCTGATGCTGCATGATCTGCCACAAGCGGCGAAGGGCGGCGCCGATACGCTGCGCGCGCGCGCGCCGGACGCCAGGATGACGCTGCTGACTGCACTGCGCAAGCCCGAATTCTGGATGATCATGGCCGCCATCGCGGGTTCTGGCGGCTGCATGATCGCAGTGTTCGCACATGTGGTGCCTATCCTCACCGACAAGGGCATCCCCCTTGCCGACGCGACACTCGTGCTATCGGTCTTCGCGCTCACCTGTGCCGTGTGGCAAAGCTCGGTCGGCTGGCTGCTGGACCGCACCGAATCGCCACGGCTGATGGCGCCACTTTATCTCGTCGCCGCCATTGGCCTGCTGGTGCTGCAGCATGCGGCAACCGTGCCATGGATGATTGCCGCGGGCGCCATGCTGGGCGTGGCGCTGGGCACCGAATTCGGCATGCTCGGCTACCTGGTCTCGCGCTATTTCGGCGTCGCGTCCTTCGGGGCCATTGCCGGCATCATGTCCGCCGCGGTTCTACTGGCGCAAGCGGCAGCGCCCTATCTGATGGACGTGGCCTTCGATCGCAGCGGCAGCTACGCGCTACCGCTCACCATCGTGGAATGCGCGATGGCGGCGGCCGCCGCGGTGATCGCGCTGCTGCGGCCATACCCGCAAAAGCTGGCGGGCTGAACAAGAAACATGCGGTTTTTATCCCGAGGGGGGGATCCTCGTCATGCCTGTCCTGATCTCGCAACGAGGCACAATGATGTTTTTGGCAAAACGATTTCCGCTCCCCACCCTTGCCGTTCTTGCCTGCGCCACCCAAGCGATGGCACAAGCAGCACTGCCGGCGCCCGCCTCGCCCGGCGCCACGCTCGAGGAAGTGGTGGTCACTGCGCAGCGGCGCAACGAAAATTTGCAGAATGTGGGTATCACCGTGACTGCGGTCAGCGGTGCCACCCTGCGTAACCTGAACGTGCAGAAAACCACCGACGTGGTGCATCTGACGCCTGGCGTGTTCATTTCCGCCAATGGCGGCGGCGAGAACGCGCAATACTCCATACGCGGCGTGACGCAGAACGACTTTGCCGATTTCGCCGAAAGCCCGATCGCGGTTTACGTGGACGACGCCTATATTCCCAATCTGCAAGGCCAGAATTTCGGCCTGTTTGACGTCTCCCGGGTGGAAATCCTGAAGGGTCCGCAAGGCACGCTGTTCGGCCGCAATGCCACCGGCGGCTTGGTGAACTACGTGATCAACAAGCCCACCAATACCTTCCAGGCCTATAGCGACGTCACCTATGCCAGCTTCAACCAGGTGCGCGTGGATAGTGCCGTCAGCGGCCCGATCACCGATACGCTCTCCGGCCGCGCCTCATTCTATTGGGACAGTCACGACCCGATCTGGAAAAACATCCTGAATCCAACCGCCTCCAACCTACGGCCGTGCTGCGAGAATTTGGGTGGTGAACAGGACGCGGCCGGCCGCGCGCAACTGCAATACAAACCCAATGCCGATCTCACCATCCGGCTGCTGGGCGATGTGAGCAACCAGGATACCTCCACCGCACCCTATACCGTGGTCTCCACCGTGCCGATCGTGAACGCCAAGGGCGTGCCGATCGGCGGCATTTTCGCCTCGCCGACCGAAGCGCGTACCGCAATCGGCCCGGGCGGGGTGAACTATACCGGCATCGGCGGATCGCCGCCGAGCCGTGCGCCCGGTGCCGACTGGTTCGGTTTCATCGCCCCCAATCCGCAGGATCTCGAGCTTTCCGAGGATTTCGCCAATGGAAATC
>Ga0116231_10013656_pt1 | contig 11282 bp, 4 predicted proteins | sample S1TSphgellanicum_2_FD_89695 | JGI IMG/M metagenome (GOLD analysis project Ga0116231, IMG submission 89695) | Host-associated microbial communities from peat moss isolated from Minnesota, USA - S1T2_Fd - Sphagnum magellanicum MG | ecosystem: Host-associated > Plants > Peat moss > Unclassified...
ATGGGATCCTCGGGATCTCATGGTGGTATTGGTTCAAACAAAGACATCTAGAAATTAGAATATGATTAAGAAAGGGATTTGAGATTTCCAAGGCACAAGGATTGACCAAATATGCATGCATTTCTTTTTATAAGAACTTACAAACACTTTATAGCCAACATAATTTCAATACAAAATGCATATAAAATTCAAACAAAATATGGATTCAAACTAGTAAACAATAAAAAATAAGGGAGTTGGCAAAGAAATGTTTCATGAGAAATTTACAACATAAACCCAATGTTACTAGAAAAATGGTTTTTATGACTAGGACATTTTGCGACTCAGTTCAAATTTAATCATGTAGTCCTAGATAAGAACAAATATAGTCACTACCATTGATTTGACTATAATCATCTAAATGACTAAATGGTTATGATTATGATTACATGACTAATAGTCATTTTGGTATATATAATTTACATTACTTACATAACTTAAGTACTATATTTTACCAATAAAACCTATATAAGCACATTACGTAGGTAATCATTGTTGTGGTATATTAGGCATAATGTAAGTACAACTTAAACAACGTACATAACCTAGATATAGCTTATATAACCTAGGTCTAATTTTACATATTTTATTTATAACACTATGTCACAACCTATGTATATCCCTACATAGCCCAAATATAACCTTATGGGTCCAAAAGACATATAATGAGCCAATGTGTTTACTTTGCATTTAGGATTATTGTTTTCTTAAGGTCCTTTTTCCCAAAAAACATGTTTTCCTCAAGAGGAATTTTCAAATGCTTAGAATTTTTTTATATTGCATTTATAGTTGCCCCAATATCATATGTTTTTTTACAATCAAATTTGGAGAAATACAAATTTTTGAAAATGCATAGATTTTGCCAAATTTTGTGCGAATGAGCTTAAATGAGTTAAAATTGATGTTAAAAAGTTAATTTTTTGCAATTCTTGTTATATTTGTTTATGTGGTGCCATTTTAATGGCATGTGAATCATGAAAAGTTGTGTTTATTGAAAAATATGGATATTGACAACTTTTAAATGAATTAAAAAAAATTCCAATATCAAAGTTTGATTTGAATAAAGGATGTTTAACATTTTCATTCAATGACACTACTTTCATAAAGGGCCTTTTAATTTTCATAATAAAATTTAGTTCATCCTTAATTTTTTAATATAATAATAGGGTATTATTAGACACATATAAAAAACATTCAAATTTTCATATTTTTTAATTTTTTGTTTATCAAAATTAAAATTTTAAAAAAAGTTAATGAATCCTTTTCAACATGTAAATGTGATGCAATGTATATGTTGTTTAAAGAAAACTTGTAGTTTATAACATAACTCTTTGATGTGCAATAAGGAGGTTGACATGGACTCCATCTTCAAGTCCATGGACTCCACTTTGGCTCCCATGGCCTTCATCCTGGCCTCCAAAACATTCCTCCACTTGTTGTCTAATAAATGGTGTGTGGTAGTAATCACCCCCTTGTTTTTCTTTTTAGGTTTTGTGCTACCCTTAATACCGTACCCAGAAGAAAACACAACAAATTGAACTACCATGTCAAGTCAGCCACGGCTAAACATTTTTTTCTAGCACAATTGTTGCCCTTAATAACATACCAATCAAAGCCCCCCATTATGGATTGGCTGTGACCAACAATTCAACAATAAGTTTGCATCTCAAAGTGCCAGCAATGACTATGTTAATCACTTACCCATGCACACCTCATATATCACCACATTGCAATCCTACCCACCAACCAAAAAGACAAATATTCACCTTGCCATTCTTGTCATTGGATGGTGGACCATCTCTCATGTTCATCTCCCCATCAACCTAATCTTCATCACCTAAATTGATAGCTACAACCACACCCTACACGCCACAAAAATGGTGTTGATTTATCAATACAATCTCACAACATCTAAAATTGTGAACCAAATTTTACCTACCACATGAAGATGTGAGAAATGACTAGGGTTTCACCACCATCTCATTTGGCCATGAATATCCCACCAACAATCCACTAACATACCACTATAACATTTTTACAACCAATGATCCAATTGACATCAACTCACTATGGGTGTTGTGTGCCCAAATGGCACATCAGGTGATATGTTCATGCCTTCCTCATCATCATCCTCATCAGACTAATTGCATGCCTACATGTAAACCACAAAACAACTTACAATGAATTATTGCAATCTCCAACTTGGGCATTTTCAAACTACCCACACATGATCCCACCTATTGCCCCACTCATTCATGAAACCAACTGGTGCTAGGAAATTAAACATTCTACCTTCGAATCCATGGATTGTCCAAGTGACATCCTTCTAAGTGCAATGGGATTCTGTACCATTATTCACACTTCAATCATGCGCGAGCTTTCCATAACAACAGTTGGGGTTTTCCAGTAGGTCATCAATGCCTTCCAACACTCCTTAAACAATGTCTGGTCGTGCACTTTCCCCTTTCACCACCCACTGGGATTTCCATGTTGCCCTCATAGATTTAAAATGTTTAATCAAGTATCTTTCCACAATTTTTGGCCTTAGAGGTGGGTCATAATAAAATTGTTGTTCAAGCCTTTCGTAAATTGCCTCCCATTGCCTCCTTGTGTGGTATTTCATATGTCATACAATTAGGTCAAAATGTCAATACGTAGCATCCTTGACTGCTTGTTGACATAACCCTTTCATGTGAGTGATTTCACCTATTTCATTTGTGGGAATGCAAGTCTTTTTGGGAGTGTGCCCATGCGCCATAACATCTTTCATCTTTTAGTGAGGCTACCACTTTCTGCCAACATTGTTTCTTCTATTATGTACGTAGTGCACTCCTTGCATTTGGCTAGTTTTGCATAAGTATAACACACCCTTATCCACCCGTGGTGCCCCCATTGCCACCAATCTATATTTTACCACTTGCAAATGCACTAGGACCTAAAACATAGATTGTTTCAAGCCTTTCTACAACTTGTGGAACATGTGGTTACATTTGAAAACCAGGCCCACACCAATGTAGGTTTGTTATAAATAATCTCAACCCACATTTGTCCATGGACAATCACCTAGATCTGATTTATAGACTAAATGCCATCTTGCATATGCCAAACTGCCAATCTAAATGCATTTAAAACATCTCAAGTTTCAAAATCTTGAAAAATGAACTAGTAAAGATGCAAACAAAAGTTGGATCCATGTAAATCAAAATCAATAGACCTAATTTTGTCACAATTTACGAATGATTTGGGAAAATTAGCAACCATTTATTTCATTTGGAGGGATTAGGTCTTTAAGGCCATGCAAGAACATAAGACATCAATATCAAAACTCCATAGAAAGAACACCATGTTAAGAGGACTAAAATTAGGGTAGAAGTATTAGGGCAGCAAATTCAGTATTTAGTAAAACCAAAAGTAGTACAAACACATACCCTATAATTATATGTTATTCATTACCTGCATTTCCCCATAGAACTAGGGTTACTCTAAATCCCAAAATGTATTCATGTACATTCTAACCACCGATTTGTCCATGGACAATTGCCTAGACTTCATTAGTAGAGATGCCATCTTGCATATGTGGAACTACCAATTTAAACATGTAGAAAACATTTCAAGTTTTAGAATCCTTCTAGGTTATTCAAGCAATACGGGCACAAAATTTGGATCAATGTGAAGTCACCATCATCAGACCTAATTATGTCACAATTTTGTAGATGACCTAGGAAAATCAAGTACCAACTATTTCATTTGGAAGGTTTAGGTCTCTAAGACCATCTAGGAACATTGGACACCAACACTAAAACTCCAAAGAAAGAACACCAAGTTAGGAGGATAAAAATTAAGGCAACGGTATTAAGGCAATAAATAGTCATCGACTTAAAGCCAAGGTACCTTGAAACACAATATGAGGGTATGTTTATTATATTTGGTATTGTTTAGGGTTGAGGGTTTGACTAGTTTGACTCACCTAGCCCTAACCAAGGTAAATTGTAATGGCATGTCCCAATTGAAATACAACAACATATGCCAAACTGCCAATCTAAACCCATTTTAAGCATATGAGGTTTTAGAATCTTTCTTAATGAACCAATAACTATGCAAACATAATTTGGATCCATTTGAAATCAAAATCATCGAACCTAATTAAATGTTAGAATTTGCAGATGACCTAGGAAAATCGGGTACCAACTATCTCATGTGGAGGTTTAGGTCTTTAAGGCCATCCATGAACATAGGATAACAACACTAAAAGTCCATAGCAAGAACACCAAGTTAGGAGGACAAAAATTAGGGCAAAGGTATGAGGGCAACAAATAGTCATCCATTAAAAGCTAGAGTATTGGTTATTCATCAATGTTACTAATACTCATTCAGAGGGTTTAAGTCTCTTTAATGCCATTTAAAAATGTATTACAACAATAACAAAACTCCACAAGACACCATGATAAGATGACTAAAATTAAGGTAAAAGTATTAGGGTAGCAAATTCAGTATCCAATAAAACCAAAAGTACTATGAACAACAATGCCCTATAACTAAATGATATTTATTACATGCAATTCCCCATAGAACTAGGGTTACTTTGAATCCCAAGATGTATTTAGGTACATTCTAACCACCCATTTGTCTATGGATAGTCACCTAGACCTCACTAGTAGAAATGCCATCTTGCATATCCCCAACTACCAATCTAAACATGTAGAAAACATTTCAAGTCTCAGAATCTTTCTAAATGAATTAAGTAATGTGGGCACAAAATTTAGATCAATGTGAAGTCAATATCATTAGACTTAATTATGTCACAATTTAAGGATGATCCAAGAAAATCAAGTACCAACTGTCCTATTGGGATGTTTTAGGTCTTTAAAGCCATCCGGGAACATAGGACAACAACACCAAAACCCTCCAACGAGAACACCAAGTTAGGGGTACAAAAATTAGGGCATCATACTTATAGGTTAGCGAATATTCATCCACTAAAAGCTAGAGTATTGGTTACCAATATTCATTTGGAAGGATTAAGTCTCTTTCATGCCATTCAGGAACGTACTACAACAATAACAAAACTCCATAGGACACCATGATATGACAATTGAAATAAAGGTAGAAGTATTAGGACAAGAAATTTAATATCTAGTCAAACTAAAAATATTATGAAGAACAATTCCTTGTAATTATATGATATTTATTTCATGTATTTTCCCAAAGAACTACTAGGGTTACTTTGAGTCCCAAGATGTATTCAAATATGTTCTAACCACCCATTTGTCCAAGCATTCACCTTGATTTGATTAGTAAAGATGGAGGTGCATATGCCAAACTGCCAAACTAAACACATTTTACACATTTGAAGTTTCTAAATCCCCAAGAATTAATCAAACAATATGGGCACAAAATTTGGATCAATGTGAAATCAAAATCATCAGACCTAATTAAACAAACAATTTACAGATGTAATGGGTATTAAAGTAACCAATTTAATTTGGAAGGTTTACATCTTTAAGGCCATTTAGGGACATACTACAACAATACCAAAACTCCATAGAAAGAACACCAAATTAGGAGGATTAAAATTAGGGTAAAGGTCTTAGGGTAGCAAATTTAGTATCCAGGAGAACCAAAAGTACTATGAATAAGAATGCCTTAAAAATGATATGTATTTCATGTTTTTCCCAAAGAACCAAGGTTGCTTTGAATCCCAAGATGTATTCAAGTATGTCATGGCCACCCATTTGTCCATGGACATTCACCTAGGTCATACTCATAAAAATGCAAGTGCATATTGCCAATCTAAACACATAAATTAAACATTTCAAGGTTTAGAATCCCTAAGAATGAATAAGCAATATGGGCACATAAAATGGATCAATGTGAAATGAAATCCAACAGACCTAATTAAACAAATAATTTGCAAGTGTAATGATTATTAAAATAACCAATTGTTTGATTTGCAAGGTTTAGGTTTTCAAGGCCATTTAGGGACATATTACGACAATACCATAACTCCATAGAAGGAACACTAAGTTAGGTGGATTAAAATTAGGGCAAAGGTATTAGGTAGCAAATTCAGTATCTAGGAGAACCAAAAGTATTATGAACAACAATGCCCTAAAATTATATGGTATGTACAATCATGCCCATAATACCAATTTCAATGTACATATTATAATTCAACAATTTCCAAAACATAGGAATTAATGGAAGTGAAAAAATATTTATAAATATATCTTTTGCAAGCAATACTTATGTCCAAGTCAACATACATAAAAGTGACCTTTAATATAAAAATTAGATACACATATACTTTGATGGTCCTTAATAATGTACAATACTACGAACATAGGTTTTTTGAAAATGTGCATTGGACATCCAAACAAAATAACTAACAAGATTAACCCTTGAAATGACATATATTACACAACTCATAACATAGGTAAATTCATATGGTTATATTCATTATGTCAAAATATGAATTTTAGGACTACATGAAAGCCATTTGCAACTGCACACTAAATTTACGTGACGATTAGTCCAAACCTCCTTGTATGTGCCACTAATCGCAAAAATGGTGCCATTCAAAAATGTTATTTGTGATTATTTTCATGAATGTAGTCATATTTTCCACAATCATGGGGGGCATATCCAATGACTAAGGTGTTAATTTGAATATATAAATTAAATTTTTTGATCGATTTCTTGTTAACAGATGAAAGCCTAAGATACATTCAAAAAATTTATTAGCCACTTTATGAGTTGCCACATGGTAGTCTTAGAATTAGAAAATTATTATTTTACCCAATTGTGTGATGCCATGTGGCAATCAAGGTTTAATGAAATAAAGCTAGCCTAGGACACCTAGTATAGGGGAGCTATGCAACCTAGCTTAGGCTAACCCAAAAATTTAGCTGGGTTATGCTAGCCATTTTGACTAGGAACTTAAGTAATATTTAGGTTGGAAGTGGGGAAACTTGAACCTTTCACCTTTACTTTCAAGGTTCAACTCCTTAATCATTGCACCATACCATTTTTTCCATAATGAAACTACTTGCCATAAATGTATTAACATTAACATTTTTTTAATTAGTATAACCTAGGCCTCCATAAATTAAACCTAGTTGGTTAACCCAGTATAACCTATGGTTATTCAAGTAGACTAATTTAAATTTAAACTAGATTAAATTAACATAAACTAAGGTCATTTAGGTTAAACTAAGTTAAACTAGCTTATGCCAAATTAATTAAATTAAACTATATTAAATTTGGCTAACCTTGACTAAACTTGACTAAACTTGACTAATCTAAGTTAAATTAGGCTACTTAGGCTAAATTTGGTTGAATTTGGCAAATATGGGTTAAACTAGGCTACTCAAACTAAATTTGGCTAATTTAAATTAAACTAAGTTGCTTGGGTTAAATTAAGTTAAACCAATTTAACTTGAATTTGGCTATTTAAATTAAACTTGGTTAAATTTAGTTAATATAAGTTAAACTAGGTTGTTTTAGTTAAACTAAATTAAATTAAGCTACTAAGGCTAAACTTGGTTAAACCAAGCAAAGTTAAGTTCTCTAAGTTAAACTAGGTTAAACATTGTTAAATTATGTTACATAAGATAATTTCATTTATTTTTGTCTAACTTAGTAGCCTTGTTTAGCATAATGTAGCTTAATTTAACCTAGGTTAAATTAAGTAGCATAATTTAACCTATGTAACATAATTAAATTAAATTTAGACTAAGTAGCATAGATTTAATTTAGTATAATCTAGTTTAATTTAATATAACTTAGTTTAGTTTAATTTAATTCAAAAAGGCAAATTTAACTTAAATTGTGTAGTTTAACTTGGTTTAATTTAGTACAACCTAATTTAACCTAATTTAGTTTAAATATCTTAGTTTACCCAAGTTTAACCTAAGTTGTTTAGTTTAACCTAGTTAGAACAAACTATTTAAAGTTATACTAAATTAAATTAAATTATGCTTTTAATAGTTGGTTAAACAAGGTTAATTGTTTCAACATGACCAACTAATTGTGTAATCCTAATTAGAGTCATAATTATTTATAGTCATATAGTTTTAATTATGGTGTCTCAAGTCCAAATATGATTACATGACTACAATTGGACTATATTTGCAAGTTGTCTTAATAATGAAAACCATGTTTTGGCATAGTGATTCCGATATTGATCACCATAAGAATATTGTCATGATTTGGATATACACACACATGAATGTATGTGGGATTGAAATGGGGTTTAAAAAAACAATCTAATGAATAATGCAATTTACCTAATATGGCTTGTTTTGTGGTTCACATTCACCATTTTACAAGTGTTGTGAAGTGTTGTATACATAAGGAATGACATGTATATTGTCATGGTCCCACAATACCTATGTTCAAACTATGGATCATACTATAGATAGTACATGAACACACCTTAATACACAATGTCAATGCCAATGATCAATGTTTACTATTTGAGATAATATCCAAGTTTAGTATTCTATGAACGTGAAATACCTATGTTTGGATTTCTTAAATAGTGATGATTATTTGCCCCTACCAAACTTATCAAAATAGGTTTAGAAGTAATTGTGAAATGCTTCCCCTCCAAAGTTTCAATAATTTTTCTTTTGTGCATTGCATAAATTCATTCATACCCTCTCTTTGTATTCAATGACTTTTACATGGTGTGCATCAAAGTTTGGAACACCGCCTCTCTTTTATCCCTCACCTTTGGCACCTTTGACATTATCATTTTCTTCCAATTCTTTAAAACATGCCAAACACACAAATACATTAGCACACTTGCATCCTGCCACACATGACTAATATAAGATAAAATAAATAGTCATTAGTGCAAAGAAAAAAAAAAGATGACAGTTAAAATGAAAAAGAAAACCTTAAGAAATTGAAGTTGATAATTGTACTTTATTGCACAACACTGTTAAGGGGTGTCATCTACAATGAAACATGATGACCTCCATGCAAGGTTCTCAAACACCATCATTCTTTCAATGGTAGTAACCATGGAATCAAGTCCCTTTCAATTTGCTAGCTTGTGATAACCCATGCCATCAATAGACCTTGTTGTTGATGATCAAACACAATGGCCATGAGCAAATGTTACCTTTGGACATTAATACCAAAGGCAACATCCATGGAGAATGTTTCATTGTGTCCAAATTCTAACATCCAAGCTAATTGCATTAATGGAGTTTGAATGTTAATGGTGAAAGGAATGTCTAACATTCAATCTTCCTTTCATGGCATGTGCCATTGGCCCAAGTGTTACCATGTTTTCAATTGATTTTTCCTTCCAAAACCTAATTTTTTGGAATTTATTTTAATTTTCAGTAGTAGAAATTATTTTTATATCAATATCTACCACATTTTGAATCCAAATCTTACCAAATAATGTTTTTAAAATCCGACTCATCAAGATCTTTCCAACAACACCAAAGGCATATTCCAATTCCTCAAAAAATTTCAACTACAATTTAATTTAACTTTCAGCAAACAAATCATTGTTTTCCCCCAAGATTGTGTGATTTTTGTGAGTTTTGAATTTCTTTTCTTTTTTTGAAGATGATATGCTAATAATGTGATTAGATTTGATTTGTGAATTTGTCCAAAGGGGCACACGATGTTTTTGCATTAATTGTGAATTTCTTGGAAAAAAATTGGATGTCTAAACACATTATCATTGCTTTGTTTGAAGCATTTGAAACATCAAGGCCAACATTGATAAGAAACTTGCAAGACCTTTTAAACAATATGGCTTAACCAAAAAAAAAGATATTAACGTTAAGGATGAAGATGCAGATCTAAATACCATGACATTTGCCTTGAAGTTAGTAGTAAGTTGTGAAACTTTGGGTGCGATGAAAAGTTTTCAAGGGACTTGCTTTGCACATGCCTTTCTAAAGCTTGTCAATATACAACTATTGAAGAAAGAATATTTAAGGGTTTGAAATATGTTTCCATTATATTTGCCCAAACAATTTTGCAAATATGTATTACATGGCTTATAAAATCAAGGAAGGAAAACATGAATGGATTAAAGCTTCCATTAATGTAAACTTTAAGCCCAAAAATTGAATTCACCATTCAAAACAAGGCAAAATACAAATTACTTTACCACATTTTTTTTCCTTTTATTATTTTGAATATTTGTATTCCAAAATGTTGTTTTGTAATTGGAAATGTGAATTGTACAAGTTTGCAAACAAAGCAATCATGTTTCAAGAAACCTTTTAATTTCAAGAAGCCATTGCCTTTTGTTACAACAAGTAGACTAGTCCTAACATCATTGGCTATGTTCCCCCTCCATTCACATCGCATATATCATAGATTATAGTAAACATTTTGTTTATTGCTATCACTATTTGCATCTTAAACCAATCCAAGGGTCATTGGTGTTGAGTGATGCTTTGAATGTAGTCATATCCATGTGAGCCTAAAGTTCAAGGAAGAAATGAACCATCCCCTTCATTCAATGCTTTCATTGATGATGATGATTCTAGTTTGATTTCTAAGTTGGAAAATTTTGCAAGGAAAATTAAGAAGGAAATCATTATGGTCATTGACTATTTCCTTTCCTTCTTGACAAGATATGAAGAAAGAAGAGCCCATAATATGTTAGCTTTGATGTTGGATTCTATATTAAAAGTTTGATATTGATGTTTTCTTTTATTGGTCGTGAACATGGGGTCACCATAGCTTTAAAAAATGATTAGAAATGCTTTTTTTTTATGCTTCTAAAATATTATCATCATTTGCATCCATGGCCCAAAGCTAAAAGTTATTTTGTTTACAAAAATGATGAATATAACAACTTGGACATTTTTTAAATGGTGGCTGTCAATAGTGAACTTCATCACAAACTTCTAATATCACAAAATTTTAACAAAATATGTATGAAAATCATTGATATTTCAAAGATATCAAATGCTTTTTGGAGTGGTAGAAAAAACATAAAACTATGTTTCCATGGGGTTTTAGCTAGACATATATTAGGGATTATAAGTTCTCAAATTGAAATTGAGAGAATTTGTTCCCTTGTTGGAATTTTGACCGATGTGACTTACAATCATAAAACTTTGAAAAAATAAATTTATCAATAAGAATTGACAAATGATGCAAAGGTAGTTTGTAAGGCTCCTTGTAATTTGGTAGAATTGATAAATTCAGAATTAGACTTAAAGCAAGAATTAGATGAATTTGCAAGCTCATTTGAGTGAAAT
>Ga0116231_10013657_pt1 | contig 11281 bp, 3 predicted proteins | sample S1TSphgellanicum_2_FD_89695 | JGI IMG/M metagenome (GOLD analysis project Ga0116231, IMG submission 89695) | Host-associated microbial communities from peat moss isolated from Minnesota, USA - S1T2_Fd - Sphagnum magellanicum MG | ecosystem: Host-associated > Plants > Peat moss > Unclassified...
CTGTCAGTTGGGTAATAACTGTCACAGAGATCGAAATTCCCAAATCAAAAAATTTCTCAACTTACTCGGGCCCCCCCCCCCTTTTACAAAGCACACCACAGGGAACGGGCAGTGATTGGAAAAAATTTCCAGGCATTGCCCAAACAGACAGACACCACTGTTGCTTTAATGTATAAGATTAAGACCCACTCAACAATTTTTTTAAAACTAATGATTTGGAGCCTATGGATATAATTTACAAGTCAAATGATCCATAAATGGACTTCAAAATGTTAATTCTTCTACATCCTTACAAATTGGAATGTGTCACAACTCAAATAGTTTCTTTAATTTATGAAAAGGGATTTATATTAATAGGATTTTACTTTTATACAACCTTATAATTATTTGAAACCTGATGTTTTACACCAAGGGATCTAGGACTTTTTGATACAAGTAACTTTTAATGTCATTATTGTGCACTACCTTATCAATGCATTCAAATAAAATTGTTCACACACATAAACCAAATAACATAAAATCACCCTAAATGGCACATCACCTCTAAATCAAAACACAACTCACTTGCAAACAATAGGAACCCAAACACCAAATATAAAGTGGAATACACATAGAATCATTTATCATAATGGAACTTGCATAAAAACACATAAAACTTGCAACAACAAACTTATGTGTTTTGGAATCTCAAATCATTAAAATTCATTTACAAACACACAATTTCGAATTATATCATACACCCAATTCACACTTGAATTAGTTTCAAGATAAAAACACACTCAATTACCCTATATTAGCTTAGGATTAACTTAATTATGATATAACTAGGCAAGTCAACTAACATTCCTAACATAAGATTCCATATAAAATTTGAAAATGGATTCGTCTTAATCAAATTTGAAATGAAATGATGACATCTCCTTTATGAAATTCATAAATGTGGTTAGCAATTAAAATATGGGCTTTTAAAAAAAATCAACATGGCATGTAAGTTGAACTTTTAAAAACACCAAAATTAAAGAAAATGGCAAGGTCAAAAAACTAGAGGAGAAACCTACTCTAAAAAGACATGCAATCACTTGCATCTTTGCTCCAATTGCCAATCTTGAAATCCCTATGGCAATTCTAGTAGTTTTTATTAAAATTGCAAAATGCTTGTTTGTATCTTTTTTGAACATCAAAGGAGTTTTTTTTTAACATATGAAATTTAATATATCTTTTGACACCCTCATTAAATGGCCTTGAATTTTTAGCATTGAAAGATGCAAGTAAATATAACTCAAGATATCCTTGCATTCTTTTGCAAGCTTAGGAAATATGAGGTTTAAATGTGTTAAGTTCCAAACAATGTGCATTTAGAAAATAATTGACTTGCACCTTTTGCAAGTGAATCCAAATAACAACCACATTTGTTGTTGTGGACATCTTTCAAAAAACAAACATAGCCATTTATATGCCCAAAATTGTTAATAACAATCTCTTATTAGTGTTGTCTCCCATGATTGAACACCACACCTAAACAAAAGAATCAACAACACCCACATTTGTAACCTAATCTTGAAGTTAAAAATTATGACTTATGCATGTGCTATGAAAAATGCTAGAAAAAATATACAATTTGTTGCAATTATTTTGTTGCACTTTGCAATAAGCCACTATGGAGTGAAAAGAATTTGTGCCATATTGTATACATTCTAAATCACATGATTTTCATAAATTGTGACATCTTGGATGAAAAGGAAAAGAGTCCCAATTTCCAATCATTTATAAAATATAGTCAATAACAATATGTATGATGTGGAAACCTATTTCATATCACAAACCCTAGTTTGAATTGGGAAATAGAATAATTTGAACAAGCAAGATAAACATTCGATAACCATGTTAAAGCTACATGCAAATAGATGTAAAGTAACAACAAAATTGATCATAATTTTTTTGAACACTTAATGTTTTTAATTAAATGATCCAAGATTAAAAAAAATTTATTAATGTGCATTGATTTTCAAATTTCAAATTGTAAAAATAGGTTTCAAGTAGGTGTCAAGTAGGTTTTATGATGATCTTCATATTTTAATTTAATACATATCTATTCATTAATTTATCTAGTGTAAAAGTACATTTGAACACATATTAAATCAATATGTTTCAAATGTACTTTTTATCTACTTTTTAATATCATTTGGTTTCCATTTTTTGGTACCAAATTCTTAAAAAACTTAATAGATAGCATGAATGGTACTTGACACATACTTTCACCCAATTTTATGCTACTTTTTAATAGTTATATGTATGACACAAAATTTATGTGGAAATGTTTTTTTTTTCTACATTTACTTCACCATGCTTTCACTAATTGGGAAGTTTGAAACATGGGAAAGGCTTGGAATATGTAGGATGCAACATGGAATATGAAATAATTTGGGGAGATCACTTTTCAAATGTGAAAAAAATTGGATGTGGTCACAACAAAAGAGCTACAAGAGCTATTTAATATGCTTAAAAACTATGGTCTTATATCTTTGAAAGATTGCAAAGTGCTTAAAAACTAGGGGGAGCAAAAATTTTGGATTGTAATTTTTTGTGTCAAATAGGTTCCATTATTTGAAAATTTTCAATCCTCAAATTTTGATGCAAATTGATAATGTTTCAAGAATCTTTTTGTAATTGAAAACAACTAGAACATTGTTGTGAATGAGTGTTGTTTTTCTCTCACTTTTTTTTCCTTATCAAATGTGCAATAAAGTTCATGTTAAAAATTGGGAAAGATTTTGATTTTAGCAATTCAAGGGCCAAAAAGAGGTTAAATTTTGTGAAATTATTGTTTAAATGTGCAATGTAAGTTTATTGTTGATATTTGGTTTTTAAAAATTTTCCTTCAAAATCATGAATTTTGAAAAAAACATTGAATGATTTAGTTATTAATTTTTATGTGATAAAAAATATAAATTCATGATGTACATGATAAGGTGAAAACATGGTAAGGGGAAAAATATTGGTCTATCAAAATTGCAATTTTTCTAGACTGTAGATGAATCTAAAATGTAAACTTGTATTCCACATTAACATTTTTGTTTTTTTAATTATCCATGTTGCAATAAACTTTATTAAAAACTATATTAAAAATGAACTCATATTGGACTTTTGAAATAATGGAACTTTCCCAATCACAAAGTAAAATTTGACATGTGAACTTAAAAAATATGCCATAGTAGGGTCAATTGTTTTATTCAAAAACACGACAACATTAAATGAGGAGTTGAAGAATAGATAAATTGAAACTTATCCTATAGATTTTTTTACAACAATTAATTTAATATGGCATTATCAGGTGTTATTAATCCATTTATCATTCAAAATCACTTGCTTTTACAAAGACTTAGTGTATTTCTAGCACAAACACATTTGGATTGACTTTTATTTTGGAATGAAAGCATAGGGAAATGTACATTGAATGCATAAGTTGCTAATTATCAAAATGCAAAAATATTTGTTAATATTAAAATTTGACTTCAAAAGGCCAAAAGTGAGTCACTTAACCAAGCTTTCACCTAATATAAAATCAAAAGGTGATTGAAAAATATTTATATCTATCACATAATTACAAATTGGGTATGAAAAATGAAAATTTTGGGTTTATAAACCAACAAATGAATGCCACATGTCAAATGAATCTTTGGAAAGGACTTTCAAAAAGAGCACCCTTGAATCCTTTATTGTTTTTGGACCCATTTGAATATTTTGGATCCAAATAGTCAATGGATCCAATTTTGAGTTTATGTTATTTCAAGCAGTAGGTAACCAATGAAAGGGTGTTGATTACAAGGCCCTAGGGATGATTGTTGGTTACCGAGGATAGTTGAAGTGTGATAACATCAAGACTTTCCAATAATTGGCGCCCTTGAATTAGTTATCAAATATAATGAATGATATAGGAACGATAAACAATTTTTTTATATATAGCCAATTAATCCATCTACTCAAATGTAGGTTATGGAAGGTAATTAGTGACAGAAAGTGTAGGTAATTATGTGTATGTAACAAAATATGTGACATAATTCATGACCTAATGGGTTCAAATATTATTTTTAAAACCACAAAAGGTGTGGACACTACTTAAATCTATATCTTTGTATCTTTGAAAAATCATTACAAGAACATAATAATTTGGATTATTATTTTTTGGGAAATGTGAATATCTAATTCATAAATATTTAAATAAACATAAATAATCCAACTACATTGTTGAGTCATAAAATTAGTCACAAAATGATGATGCCATGTAAGTTGGTTTGGGTGGATGAAAAGTTCATATAAGTTGCATCTTGATGTGACTACCATTGCAATTTAATGCCACATATTTTTTTTTGCAATTAAATTTTTATGCAATTTGTTCATAGTGACTAGGCCCTGTAATAAGTCACATGTGATAATTATGATTAAAAATTAGTTGTTTATTTAGTTTTTTATTTGTAAATTCCTTGTAGTGTATTTTGTTTCAAAATCTATAATCTAAGAAATTATACAATAAATGTTAAAAAATGCAATATAAGTCAACACATGAACACCATGTGTCAAATCCATTTTTTGGAAAGACTTTGGCCCAACTCTTGGGTCCTTTCATTGTGTTTGAACTATTGTTTTGAGGATATTTGATTCACAAAGTTAAATATGAGGGTTTAGGTCTAGGTTCTTGTGACTCAAATTTGAGTTAACACCTTTTTTTTTGGGAACCACCACAAGGATTGAGTTGTGAAATTAATCTTTTGTTAGATCTAGAATTAAAATTGTGAAAAAACATTTTTGAACATAAGGTCAAGATCCTTAGGTAGAAATGTTGATTTAAAAAAAAAAAAAAAAGTTAATAAGTAAGTTGAACTTTATAATAAATATTAATTTTAATTAATTGTTGAATTTTGTGTTTATATAGACCCTTATTTGAATTTGCTGTAAAATTTTGTTTCCATACAATCTTTGGCATTGAAAAACATATAGTGTGTACATGAAATTAGCCTCAATTTTTGAAATGCAACCAAAAGTTCTTGAATTAAAAAAATGTGTTAAAACTGGAACTAAAGAATAACCAAACTCAAACCCCAACCGAAAGAATGCAAATAGATTGTGCATTGTCAAAACTAAGACTGGAGGTTTTAAAAAGACAAAGATCTGCACAACACTAGTTTGACAGGTTAATGTCCATTGGTGTGCTATCACATAAGAGAGACGCTCCATTACGTGGATGATGTGGGAATACAGCTCTACTGGTGAAAATCAAACAAATCTTGAGGTAAATAGTTAACACAAAGTAGACATCATGATGTTTTTCAATGGGCATCAATAATAATTTACCTCACTTCTTCTAACTAGGGTTTAATCTAGGATCAAGTGATTGACCGAACTCTAAGCAAATTCTTATACCTGAAATCTTTAGGCTACACAGAGTACCAAAGATTTAAGGATTTGATATTTCTCTTGAAATAAAACTTGAACTTACATTATTCGTTTTGGGTGCTTCTCACTTTTTCATGAGAATTGCCAGTTCCAGTTCTTAGGTTTGTTTTTAAAAACCTGTTAGGTTTTCAAAAATAATAATTTCAAGCTTAGAAAACCATTCAGGGTTTCAAAACTTTTGTAAAAAAAATTCTTGTTGGTTTTCAATCAAGCTGGTTCTCATAAATTTTTGAGCATGCAATTTTCAAAGATGGTTCTCACAACCTGGTCATAAAAAGAATCTACTAATTTTTTTAATTTAAAAAAAAAAGTCCACTTAAAACCTAAACCTAACACGTGCTTAAAGCCTAAACCTAAAGCCTAATTGAAATTGACACTAATTTTTTTTATTACCTCTTTAAGTTCTTATACCTTTTCAAGCTTTCATTGAATCAATTCTCACCTCAACTGACAATAAAGTTTTCATAATGGGTATCACTATTGATGATACCCATAAGTTTTCATTTTGAGAACTGACCTAAAACCCATTAAGGTTCTAAGAAAAAAATTCAAAATTTGGGAATGGCCCAACACTACCTATACATTAGCCACAAATTGGGTTTCCAATAACAAAACCTTGCATATGAGATTTTGCCCTTTAGAGACAAAATGAAGGAAAAAACGGACAAAAGAACTTGACAAAATGAAGAAAGCAATCTTTTAGCTCAACCTTTTTAATCTCCAATCCACTAGTTTAGGGGCTTTGTGGAAGGTGGGCTCTGGTGGGCTCTAGCAGTTTCCTGGCTTATAAATTGTACACATTTCAGACCACATGTTTAAAATCATGTTCATTTGTCCTACCCACCGGCCCCTTCGCTACAAATGCCACTTTAAAATCCCCACATGACATATGCAGATATATTCAATCTTTGTCGAATGTGGCTCCAATTGGATGGGTAGCCTTCTGGGCCCACCCACCATGCTAAACACTACTCTTACCTACTTTGGACCTATTACAACTTGCAGAGTTTTTTTTTTCAAATTCCTCAAGCAGGTGCACTGGCTAGAATCCTCAGCACTAATTAGCAGTAAATGGCGACTGTCCTGGTGGACTAGTAGATCTTTTTTGGAATCCAGCCTAGTTCTGGCGACTTCTCAGTTTTTTTTTGTCAAAATATGGCGAATTTTATTTTTCAAATCTAAAAAATTTTTTTTGTAGGCCCCCCCACCCTTTTTTTTTTTTCCCCCGGGTTAAAAAAATTCCCCAAAAAAAAAAAAAAAAAACACTGATTACAAGCAGTGGGTGGAGGTAATAGGAGGATGGAGGATCTTTCATTTGCCATTGATGCCTTCTATTTTCTTTCTAAGTATTGTGCAATTTGTCAGCATGCTTTTGTCACATTATATGATGTTTGTTACTGACTTAAAAGATCCACCAGAAATTTCCTAAGTGTATCTTACCCTAGGACGGGCAGTTTCATCATTGAATAATCCTCAAAATAGGGGAAATGAATTTTTGTGAAAATATGAAGTTGACATGTTGAAAATAATCATAATTATCATAGGCTACACTCTGAATGATTTCATTACCTCATGTGACAGTATCATTAATCGGTAAAATTCAATAATTTCAAAATTTTAAAAACGAAGTATCTTTTTGTAAAAAATAATTATTTGTTTTGTCAATGTGGAAACTGACCCTAGGCTACAATATTTGGACAACACTGTTATGTAGTTTTTCCACTAGCAGCACAGCCAGTTTCAGAATTTTGGAGCAGGCTTTACATTTACACCACATGGACTAGTTTCTTCAGCCTTTTTTTTTATGTGTTGGTGCACTGTCGACAATTTTGGTGTTGCGCCTTGTAAAATATGACTATGGTTTAAAAAAAACTACCAATGGGTGATGCCCTCTGCCCCAAGGTTTATCCTATACTGATTTACCCCAAGGTTCCTAATTCCTGCCAATTGTCTGGGTTACATAAACCTTAAGGAAGCTAGAATGCATTGTCAACGAGGTATATTGCAATAGGCAAATGGATTCAGCAACAAACTGTTGAATAATTAATTAAATTTCAAATCTTAACTTCAGCAATTTGTTTTTTAATTCTGAAATTTGGCAGGTGATGTTTATGTTAAGTAATAAGTACAAGTTTGCTATCTTGGTGGCACAGTCTAACAATCAGTTCATTGGGTGGCAGTTTTGAGGTTCAAAACCAACAGTCCAATTAAACTACAGAATTTGATTTAATAATTATTATTAAAATTTCGGCACAAGTAGTAAATATTTTTTCAAAAGTTCGGCAAAACAAGAAATAATTCAATTTATGCTGAAACTGTTCATGTGCTATGGTAGTTGATTTTAATATATCAGCTGAATGAGGGTATATATCGCACTGTTGGGCAGTTTTCACTTTTTAAAGAGAGTCCTTGAGGCAGGCTTTCAAGAACCATCCCAGTTCTAAGAAAAAAATTATTTTCTTTCGTGAAACCTTTGCATTCAGATTTCCCAAAGAATTTACTTGTTGGGTTTCAGGTAGACCAGTTCTCATGATTTGTCATAATAGTCAGTTATCATACACTGGTTTACTAAAACATCATTTGATTTTTTCAATTAAAAATAAATTATGAATTGTTAAAATTAAATTGAACTTGTAAATTTATTAGTTTTTCAATTGAATTGCAAAAAAGAACATATAATTTATCAAAGAGTTTGAATGAAGATTAAGCAAGGTCAAAGTGAAATCTTCAATGTGGAAGTGCTGCAAACAAATAAAAACAGTAAGACGCAAAGAGGAGCATAGAAGAAAGAGGAGTTTTTTTAAAAATAAAATGAAAAACAGAGAAAAAAGAACAATCTTCAACACACACTCATTTGCCTTGGGGTAGATGGAGGCTGCATTTTCAGAGGAGAAAGCATAAGACTAGAGGAGCAACAACAACAGCGGCATACGAGCAGCAGCAATGCTGGATGAGCAAGAGCACAGCAAAGAAATGTGAGCCTGCAGATTGGACAAGGGTCTTTTATGCAAGCCAAGGGCCAGGACAATTTTGCCACTTGGTTGCAATCCATGGTTTGACCTAACCCCTAACCCTAATGCCACCACCCGAACAACCACCCAAGATGAATTATAAATTATTGACATGTTTTACATCTACTTACTCATTATGCCCTGAAAGGTTCTCAGCAATGACGGTTCTAACTCCCCCTTGAATCTCTGGATCTCAAATATTCTTAGTTCTCGTTTGAAAGTGAGAATCTTTCAAACATTGGTATACCATATCAAATTTTGGTGCATTACAAACACACATCATGATAGCTTCCTATTCCATAATGGCAGTTTGGGGTATGCTAATCAACCCGTTTTTATAAGCTACTTCCACAATATGCTTAACCACATGACACACTTTATTTCTAGTTAACTTTTCTTTTCAATTCCTATTTCCATTTGAATTTCTGAGAATTTAATTTTCTTCTATAATGATTTACTCTTTAACAACCAAGAGGCTGAAAAAGGCTGGTTTTGGAAAGGATTCTATCATCATGGGTGTTAAAGCGCTTGAAAAGTGGCCTTGGAATAATACAAAATGGACCCTGGCCCCAGCCGCAATGTGTGGTATATAACACACACCAACACGAAATATGTGCACCACTTGTTTCAAGATGGGCACAGAAAAAGTGCACAGTTTCAAGCCCCATGTTTCTCACATCATATTTTGGAAATCTCATTATTTTGTCAAAATTTTGGAGTAAAATCGAAAATCTTCAATTTTGGAGTTGAAGGGTAAAAATCTGTAAATATAAATTCTTCTATTATATTAGATTTTGGGTGAAATTTTGGACCAAAAATATCTTTTGAGGTTTGAAGAATGGAAGTTGGTTGTTGATCTATTAGTTCTTAGTTTGGCTCACTTGTTTGGTGAACCCCCTGTGGAACAAAATATGGCAAAGAAAGTCAAAAGAATGTTAAATGAATATATTTTCTTTTAAGGTGTTCTGAAATTTCAAAATATGCATCATTCACTTTGGATTATAGAAAAACATGTTTGAAGCATAAGGTAGCCTAGTTGTTGACATAAACACAACACTTAACAAAAGCTTATTCAGCTACACAATAAGTTCACACATAAATGATCATGTTTTTCCTCCATTTAAATATCTAAGTACCCAATGTTGTCACAACAAAAGCCATGCAAATTGTATTTTAACCCCAAAAAAGTGTGTGGCCACTAGCGATATAAGCAAAACTTTCACATTACTTGAGCATATTAGGACATAACAATGTAGGATTTACATTTCCTTTTGGTGGATAATGATGGAAACATGCAAATGCTGATATAAATTTGATTCAATTTTGCACTTTAAATGAACTTTGGAGAATTTATTGAAATTCTTTTGAATAGTTTTTTTTTTCCAATTATTCAACTTTCAACTAACTAATTCTCCAAAATCTAGATAATTTTTTTAATATATTCAATATTTCAGTAAAATTACATGTTCCAATAATTATTAGAAAATTGTAATACATTTACCCACAAAAATCCCAATGATCAATATTCTGAGAAAAAAAAATTATTTTACAAATGTTGATTGATGGTGGTAAATTATTATATCGACTAAATGAATTTGAAATGCTTTTTGATCAAAGTATGTACCACTAATAATCCGTATTTTTTTGTTGATGTAAAACCCATGTGAGATTTTTGTACTGTATCTGGAGGGCAAATGAATTTTCCCTTTGCATTTGGGGGCATTTTGAAATGTGGCATAGGAATTTTGACATGTCCTTCCGTTTAAGAGATGTTTTAAGCGAATGCAAGCTTTATATTGAGACCCCCACTAAAGTGATGTGAGAGTTAGGCCAAAATTGGTTCTATGAGGTTTGACTCTTTTAGGAGTTGAGAAACGTTCAGACCTTGAGGTCCGGATGGGTTAAGGCAGAGCTCTTCGTTGGCCAAAGAAGACAAATTGGAGGTTGTCTTGGGGACTATGGTGCGAGACACCATCCCCTTGAAACCTTCAATGAAGGATTAAGTTGCCACAAGTGAGGACAAGCTTGTTAAAATGCTGGGGATGATTAGGAGCTGTCCCTTTAAAGCTTCAAAGCCTAAACCCTGAAAGAGGGTTGGCCCTGAGGTGACTCAAGTTGTCCTAACTTAAGTCCTTTAGACCAACTCCTAGTGTTGGTCCTGGAAGGTCCCCGAGTCAGCTTAGGGTCGACTCGGCTTTCAGCCATGTGATCCGACTTTAGAAGTTGGACCTAGGCTGGCTCCAAGTTAGGCTAGGACTGAGCCTTGATAGCAGGGTCTAGTGAGTCTAAGTAGAGAGTCTGAGTTCGGCCCGAGCAGTCGTGACTCTTGGACTAACCATGTGTGCCGTGGGATGCACAAATAGCTAGGAGTTAAAAGAATTGAGCTTGACAAGGTTTGAAGAATGCAAAATGACAAACCAGAAAGGTGTGTCAAATGCCTCTCTGAAGGGCATTCTATTTTTCAAACCCACCCCACCCTCCCTTGCCAATTTGTTGGTTTTATGAAAAAATAAAATAAAAATGTTACTTGGGTCTTCTTTATTGTAAAAAGTTGGCTGGGGGCTTTACTTTGTACCACATAATTTATTATTGAAAAAAAACTGTTCCACAAGCTTGCTGTGAATATTTCAAAACTTAGAACCTTTATAATAACTATACAAGGTTACACCAACATGCTTGTATTTTTGACAATCTATCAATGATACAAATTGTGATCATACTATTATACATTGGGAGCTCAATTCCTAAACATTTTGGACCCCACAAGGATAAAACCTTGGAAAGAAAAGGCAATTTATGGTTTTGTTTCAATATTAAAA
>Ga0116231_10013658_pt1 | contig 11279 bp, 6 predicted proteins | sample S1TSphgellanicum_2_FD_89695 | JGI IMG/M metagenome (GOLD analysis project Ga0116231, IMG submission 89695) | Host-associated microbial communities from peat moss isolated from Minnesota, USA - S1T2_Fd - Sphagnum magellanicum MG | ecosystem: Host-associated > Plants > Peat moss > Unclassified...
AGGTCTTGCCTTCCTTGGGCGAGGCGGACGTGATCAGCACCACCCGGGCGCGATGCCGCGTGTCGCCGAAACGCAGCATGCTGCGCACCTGATTCACCGCCTCGGTGTACACTGAGGCTCGAGTCTCCAGATGCACCCTGCGCGATCGCGGCGCCACCGGGATGAACCCGAGTGGGAACAGCCCCGTCTCCGCTTCCAATTGCTCGGCGGTGCGTACGCCGCTCTGCACCCTGTCGCGCAGCAGCGCGACAAGGCAGCCGATGAACGCAGCCGCGACGGCCGTCAGTGCGAGCAATCGCCCGCGCGGAGGGCCCGCCTTGGCCACTGGCGGCGATGCGGCGGAAATCAGATCGGCCTCCGGCTCCTGAAGCGCGGCCTGCGTCGAGGTCTGCTCGTAACGCGTCAGATAGTCCCGGTACACGGCACGCGCGGCGGTGGACTCGCTCAGCAGCTGCTGGAGCGTGACGTTCGCCTTGCTCTGCCCGACAATCAGCGCCTGCGCCCGGTCCATGCTCGCCTGGAGGGAGGCGACATCGGCCTGCGCGGCGCTCACCTCGCTTTGCAGGGCGCTGGCGATCTTGCCGACCTCGCTGGCGATCCGATGCTGAAGATCAACGCTGGCACTCTGCAGCGCCTGCATGGCTGGATGATTCGAGGAAGCGATCTGTCCATACGAGGCCTGTTTGCCGGTGAGATCCGCCTGTTGCTCGCGCAAGTGCTGGATCAGTGGCGAGGCGACAACCTCCGGAATTGCCTCCAGACTACCGCCGCTGCGCAGAGCCTCCTGAATTTGCCGCAAACGGCCTTGCTTCTCGGCTAGCACGCCGCGCGCGGTGACCAGTTGCGTGTTGATCTGCTGCAATTGCTGATCGGCGACCGTCAGCCCATCGCCTTGCCGGTTGTCGATGCTGCTGTCGCTGGCGTGGCCGACGACCAGGCCGTTCGCTTCCCTGAATTTTTCCACCGCCTCCTCGGCCCGCTGGACACGGGCCTGGAGCGGTGCGATCTCCTGGTCCAGCCAGGCATTCGCCCGGTTCACCGCCTGGACCTTGAGTTCCTTGTTGAAGTCGAGATAGATCGTCGAATAGGCATTGGCGATATCGGAACTCAGCTGGGGATCCGCCGTGCGCGCCCGGATGGAAATCGTGTAAGATCGTCCATCGTTGACGATCGACATCCGATCCATCAGCCAGGAAATCGCCACTTGCCGCTGGCCCGCCGCATCCAGTGGAGCGGTTTCGGCACTCAAGCCAACACGTTCCAGAGCCTCACGGATCAGCCGTGACAGCATTGATGGCGGTCCGGCGATCGCGTTTTGAACCTCGCCGTTGTGAACCAGATCGAGCTTGTCCACCACGCGCCCGGCGAGGGACGGAGAGGTCAGGATATCCGTCTGCGTGCGCATCGTCAGCGTATCGCCGGTCACGTTGGCCACCGTGGCCTGCAGGTCGCTGAACTCGGTTTTCCGCATGTTCACCATGACGACGGCCTGCGCGTCGTAATACGGACGCAAGGTCCAAATGAACACGGAAACCGGGGCAATGAGCGCCACGGCAACCAAAGCGATCAGAACTTTACGGCGCCTGATGATTCCCAGCGCGCGGGATGGCGGCACGTACTGGGGAAATGCATTCTGCGGCAAACCGTTGTCAACCAGCTGATTGGTCATCGAAGAGGGCTTACCGTTTTGCGTTACGGATGTCATCCGAATAGCCTTCGTCGCGACCCACGGCGGCCCAAATCCGGACCATTGGTGTCATATGTTTACCAGCCTGTATGGTTGAAATATATGACCAATGTCACCGCGCGCCTCGGGCCAGAAGCACGGCTGGAATGGTCTTGGCCAAAATCGCGATGTCATGCCACAGGGTCCAGTTGCGCACATACCAGCTGTCGAGATGAACCCGCTGGGTATAGGTCGTGTCGCTGCGGCCACTGACCTGCCAAAGACCTGTCAGCCCAGGCTTTGCTTCATAGTAGTAGCCGATATCGTCACCATACCGTACGATTTCGTCCGGCATAATTGGTCGTGGTCCGACCAGGCTCATCTCGAGCCGCAGCACATTGAACAGCTGCGGCAACTCGTCGAGGCTCGTGGCACGCAAAAATCGTCCAACCCTGGTGACGCGCGGATCGTTGGTCAGCTTCCGCGCGGTTTCCCACTGGACTCGGGCCGTTTCATCGCTTGCGAGCACCTTGTCGAGCAACGCCGCGGCGTCCACGGCCATGGTCCTGAATTTCAGGCATTTGAACAGGGCTCCATTCGCGCCCACCCGTTCCTGCGCGAACAACACCGGTCCTCCGTCCAGACGGACGAAAGCCGCGATCACAAGCATGAGCGGTGCGAAGAACAGCGTGACCAGCGACGCGACGACGAGATCGAACATGGTCTTCACAAAGCGCGGAAGCGGTTCGGCCAGCGCATTGCGATATGACAGCAGCATCGCATCATGACGGAAGAACGCCACGCGCTCGTATCCGAACACGGGCAGGTTTTCCATGCGGGGAACCAAGCTGAATGGTATGCGCTGACGGAGCAGGAGCCGAACCGCCCATGCGCCCGCATCCGAACCGGGATTGACGGCCAGAATCAGCCGGTTTGCCCTGGTGGTATCGAGCAATGCCTGAAACCGGGGCAGATCGTTTGCTCGGGCAAGATCATCGATCGCCAGCGTCGCGCCGATCCTATAGCCCAACGCGTCCTCCGACGTGAGCAGGATTCGCGCCGCCGCGAGGCCGCTCTGTTCGCCGATGAGAAGAACAGTAATTCTCCACAACCCAGCGATGTCGAGCAGTTTCCTGGCATGGGCCCGCGCAAACATGATTCCAGGCGGCGCCAACATCCATGTCACGAACAGGATTTGCCGCGATGCCGCGCCATGCAGGAAATAATCGGTGCAGCCGCATAGCACCAGGATACACGCGCAAGCGCTGATGATATGACGAATTTCCGTCCAAAACGGAAGCCGCTGGCTGTAATGGCCACTGGCGGAGAAATATGCCAGCATGCCGGCGCCGCCGATGAGCAACTCGGGTGTCGTCGCGGTAAGCTTGATGATGCCGATGGTGCCGAAATCACCACGACCGGACAGCCAGTTGAGACCATCGACCAATAGGGCAGCGAAAACCACGGAAGTCGCGAGAGCCGTTAGGTCAGCAACGACAAGCGATAATGCGCAGAACCATTCGGCATATTCGCGCTTGAAGAAACGAGAGGCCGCAGGCTGGGCTGGAAGAAGCGGAGACCCGAGCTGACCGGACATATGACGAAACAATCCTGACGTCACTGAAATACGCCTTTCTCAGACAGCCTCGTTTATTTTGAAAGACCGATGAGTCGATGATCAGGCTCGACTGATATGTAATCTATAAGAAAGCGATCTCAGCTCTCCCTGTGGTGCAAGTATTATTCTCCCGAGAACTCCCGGATGTGCAAAGCTTGTTCCATCACGAAACGGAAATTGAGCACCGCTACCCACATCGTTTACTCCAAGAAATTTGCACATAAGTCGAGTACGGCTTCTTGGACATATAATGTGATTTTGTGATTTGTTAACGAAGGTTATATGCGGCCCGGATAAATGTTGTCAACCCAGATCCATCGTCTCAAAAAATCAATTGGTTCGGAAAGTCAACACGGCTATTTCATAGACAAAAGAGAATTGTATCTATTTTAGATACGGAGCTGGCACGCGTGCGCACGCGACAGACGCGGAGGTCTTCAACCGGTTCCGTCGTGCTAGCTGATCACGCTCCTCAACCTCGCGGTGCGCGATCGAAGGGCAAGCTTGTCGCATTGCTTCCCAACAAGGGCAGCGCCCCTACTCCCTCCCGCGCCACAGGGCACACGACGTCACCGCGTCCGCCCCGGTGGCGGCGCGGATATAGCCCCGCATCACCGTTTGCGACCCGTGGCGGGAATGCGCCATGATATCGCGCTCATGCACGCTGGCCTGGGCGAGGGTGGTGATGCAGCCGGCGCGCAGGCTGTGCGGGGTGATACGGTCGAGCTCCTCCCCCCTATAGCCTGCCTCCCAGGCACGCTCTTTCAGGATCAGCCGCACGCTCTCTCCCGCAAGCCCATGGCGGCCGACGGCATCGTCGCGCGTGATGCGGCGGAAGACGCAGCCTTGGGTGATCCCCGCCACCTCAAGCCATGATCGCACAGCGGCGACGGGGCAGTGGGCGGCAAGCGGATTGGCGGCGATCGCCACGAGGCTGCCCTCGCCGACCTGATCGGTCTTGGAGCGTGGCAGAAAGACCGTGAGTCCCTGCGCGCCGAAAGTCAGGTCGGCGACCCGGATCGCGATCAGCTCGGAGCGGCGGAATGCGCCGGCGAAGCCGAGCAGAATCAGGGCGCGGTCCCTCATCCCACGGAGGTCGCCGCCGCAGATGCTCGCCAGTCGGAGAACATCCGCGGTCAGCAATGCCGTCGCCTGTCGTTTCGGCCGGATGCCGTGCGCGCGGGCGATACCCTGCAGCGTCTTGCGCAGGTCCGGATCGCGCGCATCGAACGGCAGTCGCAGCATCGCATGCGCCCGCGCGATGGCGGAGAGCCGGCTGGTAAGGGTGACATAGGCGCGCCGTCCGGCCTGCTCGGCGAGATGATTGGCGACCAGGGCCGGCGCGGCCGGAGCCGACACCACACCCTTCGCGCGGCACCAGGCCTCCCAGGCACGAAGATGGCTGCCATAGGCCCGCAACGTGGCCGGGGAGAGCGCCTGGCGCGCGTAATCCAGCGCGGTCTCCGACAAAGCGGCGGGCGTGGCGTCCGCCTTGGTGGCCGGAGATGGCGGAAAGGCGGCCCAGGCGATGTCATCATGCATCCGGTGACGCTACGGAGCGGCTCCGGCGCCGGTCAACTTGCGTTAGGCGCAATTAACGCAACAAGCCTACTAAATCGCCCGACAAAGCAATCCAAAATACATATTTCGCTTCATATCGCGGTTTATCCGTAGAACTCTCAGGGTGATGGTTTCGCAGCACATATCTGTCCGGGCACCGGGGCATGCCATGGACGAGGACATCGAGGCAGCCCTGGCCAGCGCCTCCTCTCTCCTCGCCCCGATCGCCGACGCCGCCTCGGCCTTGGCCCGGCTGAATGCCCGGATCGAGACCGCCGGGTCCGCGATGGCCGAGGGGCTGATCGCCCGCCTCGCCTTGCGCGAGGCGGCGGGATGGCTGGCGCATCGTCACGGAACCTGGATCCACCCAACCGATCTCGGCCTGCGGGCCGCCGGCCTCACCGGATCGATCACGGCCGCCTCCGTGAGCGGCCGTTTGCGCGCCGCCTTGCCGACGACGATGCGGTCAGGCCCGGATTCGGGCGGCGGCGCGCCGGATGGGCTTGCCGAGGATGCCGCGGTGGCCCAGGCGCTGCGGTTCGCGCGGCTCTGGCGGCGCCTGGCGGAGCATCGCTCCCGGACACCGCTCGACGATGCCGCCGCGCTGCGGTCCCTGTTGGGCGAGCTGGGCGATCATACCCCGTCGGAGCAGGCCATAGCGGCATGGCGGGCCCGCTTCCTCGCCCGTCCGCCGATCGCCCATTCTACAATCGCCCATTCTACAATCGCTGGGCCGGCCCTGCCGATGCTAGTGCGTGCCGGCTTGGGAGCGCTGACATGGCGCTCCCACGAGCCATCGCCATGCGGGCCCGATCGCCTTGGATCGGCCTCGCTGTTCCTCTCGGCCTGTCTGTGGCGGCGCGTGGGCGACACCCCTTCTCTGGCGCTGCCGATCTGGTCGGCGACGCCGCGTCACCTCGACACGCTCGCCCGGACCACCGGTCCGGACTGGCTGGCATGCTTCCTCGCCACGGTGACCGATGCCGCGCGGCGCGCCGGGCAGGAGCTGTCGCGATTGCAGACCGCCGCGACGCGCGCCGCCGCGCTGCAGCGCACCGCCCGATCCCGGCTGTCGGATACGGCCGCCCTGGCTTTGCGTCAGCCAGTGCTGACCGCGAGCGGCTTGGCCGAGCAGCTGCGCCTCACCCCCCAGGCCGCCCTCGTCCTGCTCAAGCAGCTGATCGCCGCCGAGGTGCTGCGCGAGGCCACCGGCCGGGCGGCATGGCGCGCCTTCGTGATTGCGTGATCTGGTGTGATCGTCTGATCCGGCGCCGCGCGCGATGGACCGCAGCCCTGGGGAGCGCAGCCTTCGGATCACAGACGCGCGAGCATCCCGCGACCATCTTGGCCATGATCCGAACCGGAGCGATCATCAACCATGGCGCGTCGCGTCCTGGCGGCGCGCCGTGCAACGCATGCGCGGGCCCGACCGATGAAGACCATCACCATCACCGGATATCGCCGGCCCCATCTGTTTCGCGATCTGCTGCAATCGCTCGCCGCCAACGACCTCGCGGGATGGACGATCTTCGTGCGGCTCGAACCCTCCCCCGCCGTCGCCGAATTCATCGCCATCGCCAACGAGACGCTCCCCGGTCAGGATTGCCGCGTCACGGTCAACCCCGAACGGCTCGGCGTGCGCCGCAATCCCTGCGCGCTGCTCGAGGAGGTCTTCGCCGCCGGATCGGCGATCAATCTCTACCTGGAGGAGGACATGGTGGTGGCGCCCGACGCCATCGCCCTCGCGGAATGGTTTGCCGCCCATCACCGGTCGGACTGGGTATGCCTGTCGCTCCTGGCCGGCGGCTGTGGCGGCCGCGGTCCGATCTCCTACGCCGCCTATCCCGATCTGCTGTTCCTGGCGCGGACCTTCAATTCGCTGGGTTTCGTGGCCACGCGCGAGGCATGGCGGACGCATTTCGCGCCGAACTGGATGGTCGATCCGCCAGGCGCGCGCCATGTCGCGGGATGGGACTGGTCGATTCACTTCCATCTCGTCCGCCACCCGCATCTGCGCACGGTCCAGCCCGCCCTCGCGCGCGCCAATCACACCGGCCGCGATGACGGCGAGCATTGCTCGGCGGAATTCCACGATCTCGCCTTCAGCGAATTGCCGATCGCCGGCCTTCCCGCAGGGTCGCATGAGTATCGGCTGACCCCGCTGGAGCGGCTTCCCGCCCCGGTGCGCCTGCATGCCATGCTGTGGGACCAGGTGGTGGTCCTGTGGACGTTCTTCCTGGAGAAGAACGTCACCATCGATTCGCTGTTCGAGCTGATGCAGAAAAACGCGGCGGACGCCCAGCGCGCCCGCAAACAATCCGATGCCCTGCAAGCGCGGCTGGCGGCGGCGCTGGAACGTCAGGCGGCTCTCGAGAAGGAATGCGACCTGTTGCGCGGCGCGTCGGACCGCATCCAGGGGGCGGCCGTGCCGGACAATGAGATCGGCCTGGAGCGTTCCGAGTGGGAAGCCGCGTCGTCAGGGTGTGGGGTTAAGTGACACCCGGCGACGCGAGATCATGTCCGACCATGCCGGACCGGCTTATCTCCGCTCAGCCGAGCTTGGCGATCGGCGGGCGGGCCGGGTTCAGCACAAGGCCCTTCTCTCCCACTTCGACCCGCGCTTCCGGATAGGCGGCGGTCGCGGCAGCCAGGGCCTCGATGAAGCGCGGCTTGAACTGGCGGATTGCCTTGAAGCCGGTCCCGAACTGGCCATGGATCGCCGTCCAGGAAATCGCCACGGGCTTGGCCAGGCTGTGCAGCCGCCAGGCGAGCCAGACATACACATCCAGGCTCATCGAGCGGTCAGCCAATTGCCTGATGGCCGCTTCCAGCAGCGGCACCGGATGGTCGCGCAGCGCGGCGTAGAACGTCTCGTCCAGCACCACGCGGTCTTCCCACAGGCTGCCCTGGCTCGCATCCTCGGCATGGAAGCGCAGGCCGGAGCGCACGATGGCGGCGCGCTCGAAGCCGTCGGCGGCATCGTCCTCCCAGAAGAATTTCAGGCTGCAGGCGGAAATTCGCGCCGCCTGCTCGCGCAGCGCCCGCGCCGTCTCACCGCCGATCGACAGGCCCATCCGCTCCATCCAGTCCCGCATCGACCGGCCCAACGCCACCTCGCGGGAGCCGGTGCGGATCGCCTGGGTTTGTAGATAGAGCAGGATCATTCGCGCCCGCGCCCCATAGGGCACGCCATAGAGCTTGGTGCGCCCCGCCGTGCGCAGCCGCCCCGGTTCGACAAGCAGCGTTACCCGATGCCCCTTCTTCTCCCACGGCGCATCGTCCTCCAGGCGCTTATGCGGTAGGGCGGTCAGGCAGAAGCCGGTATAGGAAATGCCGATGCGTTGCTGCTCGGCGGACATCACCTCGGCGGCGATATCCACCAGCATGCGCGACTTGGGATCGACCATTTCGCGGGCGCGTTCATGCCCGTGAATCAGAATCAGCCGATGAATCCCTTGAGCCGCGTCCGTGTCGTCCACATCGTCACCAGCACAATACTCGAGTCACGATGACCAAAAAAAATCGTTGCCGTCAACTGTGGGGTTAAGTGACGGCGCCGTGGGGTGAAGTGACGGGGCTAGTGGAAGAGTAGTTGTTCTTAACTAGTAGAGTCGTCGCCTGTCCCCACGGGAAAAACCATTATCCGTCGCCTGTCCCCACGGGTCGCGTCACCTAACCCCACGGGATAATTTCGCGGCCTGTGGATGACGGGCATGACACGCCGCCCCGGGTCCGGCCGGCGACGATCCCCGGCGCCCGCTCCCGTCGCTCGCCCGATCTCCGGGATTGGGTGTCGCTTAACCCCACACCGATGGCAGGGCCCACGGAACGGCAAGAGGCAGGAGCCTCGCGGCCCCTGCCTTTCGTCGTCGATCGCTGATCCCCGAGGGCGGAGGTCAGGCGATGGCGGCCTCAAGTGTTTTCTGCAGGCTCGTCAGCGTCGCGTTGCCCGCCTTTTTGATACCCAGCGGGGTGAACGGATTGTCGTCGAGCTTGATGAGCACCGGATCGGAGCTCAGCGTGGCCTGCAGGCGCTTGACGATCTCCACCCCCTCGCTCAGCAACTTGCGCCGCTCGGCGGCGTCGGCTGCTTTCTTGGCGGCGGCGAGCTTGCCCGTCAGGTCGCTCTGCCTGAGCTTGCCGATCGCCGGCTCGACCTGAGACTTGAAGAATCTTTCCACCTCGGCGCCGAAGCCGTGGTCCTGATAGGCGGACGAGACCTCGGTGAGCAGCTTGTCCTTCTGCTTGTCGGCGATGGTGAGGAACATATCCCAGGCCTTGTGCGCCGTGTCGAGCTTCTGGGCGGCCGCGCTTTGCCCGGCGGCTGCCTGCTTTGCCGCGTCCTTGAGTTGCGCCTCCAGCGCATCGACCGCCGCGTGGGCCGCTTCCACGTCCTTGGCCACGATCGCCGCCTTGGCCTTCTCGGTCATCTGCACCAGTGTGCCCTTCAGATCGGGCGCGGCGGCGATGACGGCGGGAAGCTGGCCGCCCAGCCCCATCAGCTTGATCATCAGGTTCTGCAGCACCTTGGCGCTCTGGTCCTGTGCCGCCGGTTTGGGTGCTGCCGGTGCGGCATGCGCTTCGTGTGGCGCCGCCTCGCCCTCGGCCGCTCCGGCGGCCGCGCCCTCGGCCGCTCCGGCAGCCGCGCCCTCGGCCGTTCCGGCAGCCGCTCCCTCGGCCGTTCCCTCGGCCGCTCCGGCCAGCCCCTCCATCGCGCCACCCATGGCCGCGCCGGCCGCCATGCCGGCGGCGGCCCCGGCCGCGGCGCCCGCGGCCTCCGCCGCCTCGTCCTCCTCCGGCTCGCTTTCCAGGTTGGCGTCGACGATGAACTCGACCTTGCTGTAGCCGCACTCCTTCAGCCGATCGAGGATCGGCTTGCGCATCGCGCCGCCGGCATCCTTGTTGACGACGAAGGTGACCAGGGCGGCGTCCGTCTCGGGGTCGATGACGGCCTTGCCGAAGCGGACAATCATCAGCTCGGCGCCGGCTTCCTTGGCCTGGCCCTTCAGCTCGGAGAACAGCTTCTTGCCCTTGCGCTTCTTGTCGACAAGGATCACGCCTTCCTTGTCTTTGGTCACCGCGATGGCGCAATTCACCGGATCGCCGCGCTTGGCCTTGGCCATGGTGGCGCGGATGACGCCCGAGGCCATGATCTTGTCGGCCACCGACACATCGGCGCCCTTCTTTTTCTTCTTGTCGTCGTCGTCGTCTTTCTTCGCGGCCATGATCATTGTCTCCGAAGCATGAGATACCGGCTGATACGCTAGCACAGCCGGCGGGTGCGGACGGAGCGTTTTGCGATCCGGATCCGTTCACATGTTTCGTTTATCCGGCGCGGCATGCCCGCTCAGGAAGGGATGGGCTCATCCCGTCGCAGGGCCACCAGATGGGTCCGGTAGGACACCGAACTGCGCGCGTGCAGCCGCGTGTGCCAGGGAAATTCCGCCTGCTCGGCGAGGCGGACGAGCCCGGCGACGCCGCCGGGGGAACCTGTCTCGGACTCTGCCGCCTGATCCGCCGCCGCGCGCGGCACCAGGGCGCGCAGGAAGGCCTCGGCCGCGCCGCCATGCGGCGCGCGCTGGGAATGGCCACCCAGCCAGGCTTCCACCGGGGTGGCGCGGGTCGCCCAGTCATAGGGGGTGGCAAGCAGGATGCGCCCGCCCGGCGCCGTCGCCCGGGCGAGGCTCTCCAGCAGCAGCCGCGGATCGGGCACGCAATCGAGCAGGTTCAGCCCCACGCACAGCCCGGCCACCCCGGGCACGAACGGCAAGGCGAGCGCGTCGGCGGCCCAGAAATCCACCCGCGCGGCCTGCGGGAAATCGACCGCGAAGCGGCGCCGGTCATACACCAGCCCGATCCGGCGGCGCGGATAGGAGGCTTCTCCGGCTGCGGCGTCGCGGGCGATGCGCAGCAGGCCCAGATGGATGTCCAGCCCCAGCACCAGCGCGTCCGGATGGGCGGCGGCGAGGTCCAGCGTGGTCCGCCCCACCGCGCAGCCCAGATCGAGGATGCGCGGCGGCGCGTCCGGGCCGCCCAACGCCGTCGGTTCGGATCCGGCCAGCTCCAGCAGCCGCGCGAGGCAGCGCCGCGCCGCGCCCGGCTCCGGCCCGGGAAAATCCGGATCGGGCGCCGGCTCGTCCGGATCAAGATCGCCATAGCCGTCCCAGCCATAGCTGGACTGGATCTGCCGCATCCCGTCGAACCAGCTATCCGGGCCGATCGCGTCGCCGAGCAGGCTTTCCGAGGCCGCGTCGAGATCGTCACGCACCAGCAATTCGATCCCGCGCTCCGACAGCAGCCGGCGCAGATCGGGCACGATGATCGGAATGCCCGACAGCACCGGGTATTCGTGCTGGCAGGCGCTGCAATGCAGCGTGCCGGAATCGATTTCGGTATCGGTCCGCGCCGCCACCGCCGCGATCACCAGCGGCGGGG
>Ga0116231_10013659_pt1 | contig 11278 bp, 11 predicted proteins | sample S1TSphgellanicum_2_FD_89695 | JGI IMG/M metagenome (GOLD analysis project Ga0116231, IMG submission 89695) | Host-associated microbial communities from peat moss isolated from Minnesota, USA - S1T2_Fd - Sphagnum magellanicum MG | ecosystem: Host-associated > Plants > Peat moss > Unclassified...
GCGCTGGCCGTCGGTGATCAGCCCGTATTCCATCGTAAACCGCTCGGCGGCGAATTTGAAGGTTTTCTCGTTGAGGAGGATGCCGGCCTTATCCTTGCCGCGCAGGCCGAGATACCATTCCTCGGCGACCTTCTTGGCCTGCTCCAGCCCCTCCTCCTTGGTGGAGATACGGTGATTGCGGCCCTTGAAGAAGGTAGCGCACTGCCAGACGGGGCTGGTGTCGCGCAGATAGACATGGACTTTGCCGGCCATAATTTCGTGCGTGATCATCGAATTTGGCTCCTCAAACCCGGCCCGGCGATCATACGACGGGGACGGATTAGGGAGCCTGCGCGCGATCAGGTTTTAAAGCCAGGGGCGTTAGTCAAACGTGTAAGTAACGTGTAAGGCGTTTTATTGTGATTTGTTGTTGATCAACGACCCGTAAGTCATTGAAAACTTGGTTGCGGGAGTTGGATTTGAACCAACGACCTTCAGGTTATGAGCCTGAGTACGAAAGCCATAAGCAATTGATATAACTTACTTATACAGGCTTTTCTTAAAATGTGGGCTATATAGTGGGCTAATTAAGAATTTAGTCCTTCAGACTCTCGCCCATTGTAAAAGGTTTACAATCCCTGGCCGCAAGAGCGAGCTATTTCTTGCTGCCCGTCAAACATGCCATTGTAATGCCATGAAAATTATCATTTTTGGCGCCACGGGAATGATTGGGCGCGGCGTCCTGCGAGAATGCCTGCTCGACGACGGAATTAGCTCACTTCTCTCAGTTGGCCGAACCGCGACAGGAATTTTGAGCCCGAAACTGCATGAGTTAGAGCACGCGAACCTATCGGATTATGGGCCTATCGAGAGTCGGTTGACAGGCTTCGATGCGTGCTTTTTCTGCCTCGGCATATCATCCGCCGGGATGAAGGAAGCGGATTATGAGCGGCTGACTTATGGCATAACGCTTGCCGCCGCGTTGACCCTGAGCCGGCTTAACCCGGAGATGGTGTTTATTTACGTGTCGGGCGCCGGCACCGACAGTTCGGAACAAGGCCGGGTGATGTGGGCGCGGTTGAAGGGGCGCACAGAAAACGCGCTCCTGAGGCTGCCCTTCAAGGTTGCTTACATGTTCCGGCCCGGCGTTATCCGGCCGATGCACGGAGCGGTTTCGAAAACCAGGTCCTACAGGCTCTTGTACGCGGTCATGGCGCCGTTCCTACCCCTGCTCCAGTGGGCACTGCCGTCATCGATTCTGACCACTGAGATCGTCGGCCGAGCGATGATACGGGTTGCCAAAGGCGGTTACTCCAGACAAATCCTGGAGGCGGCAGATATTTTCGCGGCCGGCCGCGAACATGGCGATAGCTATGTGTCCTTGTGAGCGGCACGACCCTCACGTGAACGAGAGGCTACCTTTCGCGAAGTTTGAAATTAACCGTTTTATCGTAGTAAAAGTACGATAATCGGATTAGAACAAAGCCTGGTTTAATTTTGACAATATCTCTATAGTCGTAATATGGCTACGATCCACCGAAGCAAGCTGCAAACGCTTTATATCCACATGGCGCCAGGTGCCCCCCTCACGTCTGAGGATTTGGCGGGCCTGGGAATATCGGCGGACCTCGCAGTGCACTACGTTCGCGCCGGCTGGCTCAACCGGCTAGCACGTGGGGTCTTCTGCAAGCCAGGCGACGCGTTGGCTCTGCACCCAAGCCTCGTTCTACTGGAACGAATGTTCGAGGGGCTGCACGTTGGCGGCAAGTCGGCCCTCGACTGGTACGGCGTCCGCCATTACCTCGTGCAGCAACCAAAACTGCATTTGTATGGCTGGACCGCGGGACGCCTTCCCGCATGGTTCACGGAACGGTTTCCAACAGAGTATCACCGCAAGCGATTATTCGAGGAAGAGCCCAGCAAACTGCTTCACGCCGGCCCCTTCGAGAAACGCCCTGGCGCCCCGCACGTATCGTCACCGGAGCGTGCGTTGCTAGAAATGTTAAGCGAAGTCGGGGTACGCCAGCCTCTGCAAGAGGCGCGCGAACTGGCCGAGAGCAGCTATAGCCTGCGCGCTGACGTGCTCCGCGAATTGTTGCAAAGTTGTACTAATGTAAAGACTGTGCGGCTTTGTCTCCAGTTAGGCCGTGAACTGTCTCTGCCATGGGCGTCGAAACTGGACCCGGCGAAGTTGCCGACTGGCAGTAGCCGCCCCTGGGTATCCCGGTCCGGTGACGGCCTGCTGGTGCTGAAGGCATGAACCAAACCTACCTCGACACTGCCCGCCTACTGACGCAGGTTGCGCCATTTGTGTTCGCCGATGGGATTTTCGCCCTTAAGGGTGGCACCGCGATCAATCTTTTCGTCCGTGACATGCCGCGGCTCTCCGTCGATCTCGACCTGGTATTTCCCGATTACAGCCTTCCACGCAGCGAAGCACTCCAACGCATCAACGAGGCAGTCCGATTGTCTGCCGAGCGCCTGACCGCCCGTGGCTTCCAAACTCGAACGGTTGTCGCGCCCGACGCAGGCGAGACTAAGCTTATGGTCCGGCGCGGCAACATAGAGGTGAAAATCGAAGTCAATTTCGTGATGCGCGGCACCGTCCATCCGGTTCGTATGGCGTCGCTGACGGCAATCGCACGCGATGCGCTGTTGGCGGACCTTGAAATTCCTGTTGTGTCGTTGGAAGACATGTACGGCGGCAAGTTGGTTGCCGCGATGGACAGGCAGCACCCGCGCGATTTGTTTGATGTGATGCAGCTTTTTGCGCATGAAGGCATCACACCCGCCATCCGCCGGGCCTTTGTGATTTATCTCGCGAGCCATAACCGTCCTGTGCATGAAGTCCTGTTCCCGTCGCTACGCAATATCCACCAGGATTTTGAAAACAACTTCAGAGGCATGACCACTGAACCCGTCGAACTGCCGGAATTAATTGCCACGCGCGACCGAATGATAAGCGAATTGCAGAACGGTCTTGAAGCCGACGAGCGCCGTTTTCTACTTTCGTTGGTCGCAAATAAGCCAAAATGGGCCTTACTTAAAATCGCGCACGCGGCACGGCTTCCTGGAATCCGATGGAAAATACAAAATCTCGAAAGGCTTCAAAACACCAACCCTAAGAAATTCTACGAACAGTCCGAGAAACTATCAATGCTACTTTCGTAAACAGTCGGTCCAATGGGTGCGGATCAACCTATCAGCAAGCGACGCATCAGGTTGTAGGTCCATCACCTGGCGGGCGTTGTCTATCGATATGCACAACCGGTCGAGATCATCACCCGAACACCCGGCAATTAGCGATATTTTCGCAAAGACATCCTGCCAGCCGGGCACGGTCACATTCAGTAACGGCATACCAGAAATATTTGCAATATGACCAACATCACAGCAATGGCGGCTTACGGAAAGCGCCACTTCACGCAGTTGGGACAACCGTATGGATTGATTTGCCCAAACTTTCCAGACAATCAGGGCGTATAAATTGTCCTACCCATGATATTAGCAGGAGCACGACATTGACCGACAGCAAAACACAGATCGTCTTCATCCCCGCTTTGCTGTGCGATGAGGCGCTTTACGCGCCGGTGATCGACCGTCTTGGCGATACAGTTGAAGCACATGTGATGATCTCGCCAAAAGCCAGCCTGGCGGAGAGTGTCACAGACATTCTAGGCCGCGCGCCTGACAAATTCGCACTGGTTGGCACCAGCTATGCCGGCAACCTGGCGCTGGAAATCGCCATCGCGGCGCCGGAGCGGGTTACGGCATTGTGGCTGATGGGCTGCAACCCTGGTGCTGCTGAACCCGGCGGCCCGGACCTGCCAGGCGGTCTGACCGCGACGCCTGATGCGGTGATTGACATGCTGGGCGGCATCATCGCGCATCCGGACAATGCAGCGGCCGCCGCGACTTTCAAGGAGATGGCGCATCGCATCGGCGGTGCCGCCGGTGCGCTGCAGGCAACCGCCTTGGGCTCACGGCCGGATGCCGTCTCCCGCTTCGGTGTTCTTACCATGCCAGCGTTGGTGCTGTGGGGCGTGGATGACGCGCTTGTCCCGGTCGCTGTTGGCAAAGCCCTGGCGGACGAACTGCCGCACGCACATTTCCACGTCCTGCCCGCCTGCGGCCATCTGCCCACCCTTGAAAAACCAGCCGAATCCGCCGCATTGTTTAGCGAATTTTTGAGCGGCGAATTGCACCACAGTCATTAACGGAGACAACGTCATGTCCGGCATAACTCTCTGGGGCTTCAACGGTTCCACGTATGTGCGTACCGTCAAAATGCTACTGGCGGAAAAGGGCGTCACCGATATCAATCAGGTGCCGCTCAATGTCCTGGAAGGCGAGCCAAAATCTGCCGCCCATTTGGAACGCCATCCTTTCGGCAAGGTCCCGGTGCTGGACCACGACGGGATACGGATTTTGGAAACCTCGGCAATCACTCGCTACCTCAACGATGTTCTGCCTGGCCCCTCGCTGATCCCGGCAAGCCCCAAAGACCGCGCTAGGATGGACATGGTCATCGGCCTGATTGATTCGTACGGGTACGGCGCTCTGCTCGGTGGCGTTGCGGCGTATCATCTGTTTCCTGATTTCGTCGGCGGCAAAAACGACGCAGCGCGTGAAGCCGGGATCGAAACCGGCAAAAAGGTCCTTGAGTTTGCGATGCAGACAAAGGGCACATCCGCGTTCATCGCCGGCGAACTGAGCCTCGCGGATCTGTATCTTGCGCCGATCGCGTTTTATCTTTCGCTGACGCCGGATCGTGACGTCGTTTTCAATGTCCCCGGTTTTGCCGCATGGTGGGCCAGCATCCAGGCGCTGCCAAGCTATCAATCGACCCCGCCAAACTAGCGCCGCCATCATTCCCTACGGTACGGCCTTCGACACAGGCGCACCTGCGCGTCTGGAGAATTTCACTGTCATCGCGAGCGGCTCCGTGCGCGTACTCCGTCGCCGCGTATAATCCCGAAGCAAACGGCCTTGTGCCACCGTCCTACCACGACCCCCAAAGCGGCACGCCATCTCGATAAAATCGATTCCGATGAGTGTGCTATTAAAGGCCCGGAAAAAGTAAGGCCAGTTCGAGGAAAAAGTGGCTCTTCCCTTACTGTGGCGCCCCAAACTGCCGATGCGGCGCCGCTTTCGCAAACGCCTCATGCCCTTCGCAGGCCGCAAAGATACGGTCGATGGTCGGGATGTCCGGCACCTCGATTTTGAAGATCGGCAAGACGATTTTGATGCTGGCTAGGCAGATATCGGCAATCGTGATGTCTTCGCCATGGCAGAACGTCCCGGTTTCTGCCTCCGTTTGTAGCCGCTGTTCGAAAGCCTGCAGTCCGGTGGTGAACCAGTTGACCCGCCAGGCGCGGATGGCGGCCGCATCAAAACCGCCGGTTTCGGTCAGGTATTTGACGACCCGTGGCACAATTAGCGGATGCGTATCGGCAACCAGCATCGAGGCCAGCGAACGGACCCGCGCCCGTCCATAAGGATCAGCCGGCAGGAGGGGGGAGCTTGGGTGAATGTCTTCCAGGAATTCCAGGATCGCGATTGACTGGGTCATCGGTGGGACCGGGCCGGGCGCTTCGCGGTCGATCAGCGCCGGGATGGCCCCTAGCGGATTGACCTTTAGAAAATCTTCGCTCCGCTGCTCGCCAGTATCGAGATTGATATAGCGTTCCTCTGGCACGATACCTTTGAGATTCATGGCGACGCGCACCCGGTATGTTGCTGACGTTCGCCAATAGGCGAATAATTCGAAGCGGGCCTGATCGGTCATGTTTCATCCTCTGGGTTTGGTTTCTCAACAGGCTTACAACAGACCCGTCGTAAGAAAAAGAAAGCGCTTTTGCCAAGGCGTATGTGAACCAGCGCCGAAATGGAACCCCCTTACAATCACAATAAGGGATAGTTTGATAAGACAAAAATACGTCAAGTTTGGGTGACAATCGGCTACGATCGCGGCCGCCGCCAAACGTATTTTATAGAACCAAGCCTACGAGTCGATCTGAATTTCAAATAGGTTCCAGCCGGCGCCATTTTATAGGCACCGGGCTATAAACCAAAGACTGGCGTTCTTGCGTGACTTGTATTCGGGCAGCTGCTTGCTGACTGGAGCCCAAATGTTCGAGAAGCGCTGGCATGTCTAAATCAACGCCAAGTTTCAATCGATAATTGCCAGGTGTCGGTTCTCCTTAAAACGCGGACAAAAACGACCGCTTACGAGCCAGGCAGTTCGCCCTCGTCATGCGCGGAGGCGCCCGTCGCGCCGACAGCTTTGCATATCTGATGAAGAGCTGGTTTCAGCCCTTCCTCAAAAGTCGGATGATAGAAGGGCATTTCCAGCAGTCTCGTCGCCGTTTCGCCTCGCTCGATCGCCCAGGTTAGCAGATGGGACATATGGTCCATCGCCGGCCCCAGCATGGTAGCACCTACCAAACGCCCATGCTCACGATCGGCGTATAGCCGAACCAGGCCTGCATTCCGCGCTTCCACCTTGGCACGGCCCTGATCAGCATATGAGGCGCTGCCGATAATATCGCTCTCCGCGCTTGGTCGGCCTAACACGGCCAGTGGCGGATCTGTGAACATGATCGCGAAAGCCACACTTCGGCTGGCGGGATGCACGGCTGGAAATGAGGCAGCGTTGCGTCCGGCAATGGCGCCTTCCGATGAGGCTTCGTGCAGGACCGGAACCTGCCCGCACGCATCACCTGCCATGAATACCGGCGCCGTTCCGCACTGCATGGTGTTGCGGTCGAACAGCGGCGTGCCGTGCTTGTCTAGTGCCAAACCAGAAACCTCCAGACCGAGGCCCGCCAGCTGTGGCGGACGGCCCGTCGCAATCAGCAGGCGCTCAAACCGCTTGGTGCCGGCGGATGTTCCGGACCATGACAGCGATACCGCATCGCCGTCGCGCTCAAGTGAAATTTCAACGCCGAGCCTGATCGGCATTTCCCGTTCCAGGATTGATCTGAGTTCTGCGGCGACCTCGGCATCATGGAGGCCGGCGAGGCGCTCGCTTTGGTCGAACACTTGCACATCAACGCCGAGACGAACGAGCGCCTGCGCCAACTCCAGCCCGAGCGGACCAGCGCCGATGACGGCGATGGAAGTTGGCAAGCCCGCAAGATCAAAGATCGTTTCATTCGTTAGCGCCAGGGGTTCCAGCGCATGGAACATGGCCGGGACCATCGGACGAGACCCGGTCGCTATCACGATTGCTTTTGCGGATACGATACGGCCATCATCCAAGGCCAATCGCGTCTGATCGACGAAATGCGCCCGCGCCCGCACCTTGATTTCATCAGGGATCGCCGAAATCGATTTCATGGTGCCCGCGACGAAAGCATCGCGTTCCCGCCGGACACGGCGCATAACGGCAGGGCCGTCGATGATCGGCTCCTGTGCACCAATCCCAAACACTGCGGCGGCGCGGATGGTGTACGCCGCGTGCGCCGCCGCGATCAGCAATTTTGACGGCATGCAGCCGACGCTGGCACAGGTCGTGCCTACGAAGCCATCATCGATCAGCAGTGTTTTTGCGCCGGCGCGCCGTGCGCTACGCTCGGCGGCAAGACCGGCGGTGCCCGCGCCGATCACCGCCACATCGCACGTCAAAGTCGTCATGAATTTGCGTCCTTAAATTACCGGCGCGAGGGTCGCGATCGGTGCCAGTTCGGGCGCTTATTCGAGGAGGGTGGCATCCAGCGTGATCTCTGCATTCAGCAATTTTGAAACCGGGCATCCCGCTTTTGCTTTCGCCGCGATATCTTCGAACGTCTCTTTATCAGCTCCCGGTATTTGCGCCTTTAATGTCAGGTGAACCGCCGTTATGGCGTAACCGCCTTCAACCTGATCAAGCGAGACCTCGGCCGTCGTATCCAACTGTGTGGCTGTCAATTTTGCCTCGGTGAGCATCAAGGACAGGGCCATGGTGAAACAGCTCGCATGCGCGGCGCCGATCAACTCCTCGGGGTTACTACCCTTTTTACCTTCAAACCGCGCCGCGAAACCATAAGGGTATTCGGACAACGCACCGCTTTCAGTTGAGATTGACCCCTTGCCGTCCTTGATTCCACCCTGCCATGCGGCGGCGCCGTGCTTTTTGATAGTCATGCTCGAATCTCCTTAAAAAGCTTGATGATTGGTAAATGGGAACTCGCGTATCCTATTGCATCACCACGACAATTGGCATCGCCGCGATTCGCGGTGTGCGTTTCCCAAAGACGATGTATGGTACGCGCGGGACGATGCGTATCATGAATCAACGCATTGTTACGAACATCCCAACCCCAGCCAGCGCCATGACCACGGTTGCCAGCCAGCCGAAGCCATTCAGAATGGGGCCGACCGTGAACTGGCCCATCACCGCTTTGCGCGTTGCAAGCATCATCATCATCGCCATGACAGGCACGGCAACAACACCGTTGACGACAGCGCTCCAGAACAGAGCTTTGATTGGGTCCAGCGGCGTGAAGTTTAGCAAGGCGCCAAGCAGGAAGGCGGCCGCGATCGTGCCGTGAAAGGCTTTGGCGCGATTTGCTTTCAAGGCTAAACCAACGGGCCATCCCAAAGCTTCGCCCAGCGCGTAGGCAGCCGAGCCTGCCAGCACAGGGACCGTCAGAAACCCCGTGCCGATGATACCGATCGAAAATATCGCGAACGCAAATCGGCCGGCGATCGGCTTGAGCGCCTCGGCCGCCTGTGACGAGGTTGCGATGTTGGTGATGCCGTGGGCGTGTAGGGTGGCGGCTGTGGTGACGATGATGGCGAGGGCGACAAGATTGGAGAATGCCATGCCGATCGCCCATCTAGCGAAAAACCAATGCTCGTGAATGTTCGGGATGATGCCTACCAGGCTAGCTACATAGTCGAGCGTGTCCTCGAGAACCGCGAGGGCGGTACGCTCCTAAAGCAACAAGCGGTGTTGTTCCGTACATCTCATCATAGCGGTGCGTTGGAAGTTGAACTGACCCGCCGAAATATCCCCTTCGTAAAATTCGGTGGCCTGAAGTTTCTAGACTCGGCTCACATCAAGGACATGTTGGCATTATTGCGCTGGATCGAAAATCCGCGCGATCGCGTCGCGGGATTTCGGGTGCTGCAACTAATGTCTGGGATTGGCCCGACATCGGCCGCGAAAGTCCTTGACCATATTCTCGCAACGCCAAATCCAATCATGGCGTTGGCGGAAGCGCCGACGCCGGCTCGGGCTGGCGAAGACTGGCCGGCGTTCGTCCATACAATGACATCGATCAAATCTGGCAAAGCCGGTTGGCCGGCAGAACTCGGGCAGGCCCGGCTTTGGTATGAACCTCACCTGGAACGCAACCATGAAGACGCGATCACGCGCCGGGCTGATCTTTTGCAATTGGAAGAGATCGCCTCCGGTTACCCATCGCGCGAACGCTTTCTCACCGAACTGACCCTCGACCCGCCTGACGCGACCAGCGATCAATCCGGTGTACCATTGTTGGATGAGGATTATCTCAACCTCTCCACCATCCATTCCGCTAAGGGACAGGAATGGAAATTTGTGTTCGTGCTTAACGTCGTCGACGGCTGTATGCCCTCGGACCTTGGCACCGGCCAATCTCATGAGATTGAGGAAGAACGCCGCCTGCTGTATGTTGCCATGACGCGCGCCAAGGATGATCTGCATCTGATGGTGCCGCAGCGTTTTTTTACGCATGGGCAGAATGCTTTTGGCGATCGCCACGTCTACGCAGCGCGCACACGGTTCATCCCGAATGAAATATTGAACCTGTTTCAATGCACGGCTTGGCCGGTTGCATCTCCATCGGCATCACTCCGCTCGGTTAGCGATGGGCCGCGGGTCGATGTTGCCGCGCGGATGCGCGGCATGTGGGGAAAGCAACCAGCGAATGTGTAACCTCTACAGCGTCACCAAAGGCCAACAGGCTATTTTAGTATTTACGAGAGCTGCACTGGATACAACTGGAAATCTGCCTTCAATGCCGGCAATATTCCCAGATGCGATGGCGCTAGTCGTGCGCAGTACGTCCGATCGTGAGCGCGAATTGACGATGATGCGATGGGGAATGCCGGCCCCCCCACAATTTGGCGGGGCTCCGATCACAAATATACGGAACACTGCGAGCCCGCACTGGCGCCGTTGGCTCAACCCGGCAAACCGATGCTTGGTTCCAGCGACTTCATTCAGCGAGTGGGAAGACACGAAACCTAAGAAAACGCCGGTTTGGTTCGCGCGTGATGAAAGCCGGCCGTTGTTTGCTTTCGCGGGCATCTGGACAACATGGAATGGCAGACGCGGCACCAAAGCTGATCCGGTGGAAGGGGAACATAAGCTCTATGGTTTTCTGACAACCGACGCCAACAGCTTGGTCGGAGCCATTCATCCGAAGGCAATGCCAGTTATTCTCACGACGGTCGAAGAGATGGACACTTGGATGCGCGCTTCTTGGGCAGAGGCGATGTCCCTCCAACGCCCTGTTTCTGAAGAAAGCCTGATCATTGTGGCAAAGGGACAAAAAACTGATGGAGGAACGGTCGATATCTCATGGAATACGGGCGGCTGAAATTCTGTCTATCGCTGCAATCGTTCTTGTAGGACTGTTTCTGAGGCGGCTCCACATTGAGGTTACTCATTTCGATAAATGAGATTCTCTATATTTTTTCTACATTTTTATGAAAATATGTCTACTTGACAACCCGAGATTAAACGCGGAACCACGATGCACTGCTTTGCGTTGCGACGTTCGTTGTAGCTGGAGGTGTTCCATGAAAACTATGCCGTGCGAACATCGACAGATCGCTCTTTTGGCCGCTTTGACGGTGTGTGCTTTCGGCATACAGGCCGTTCCAGCATTGGCGGCGCCACTGTCTTCCGCCGATTTCGACGCACTCGCGGCAAGGTGCGCGGCATCAGTTCCGGTCGCGACCTTAGCGGCAGTTGCGCGCACCGAAAGTGGTGTCGATCCTTGGGTTCTGCATGACAACACGACAGGGTCCAGCATTCGGCCAAGTTCACTCGACGACGCGCAAAGCGACGCCGGGCAACTGGTGGGCCGGGGCGATTCCGTTGATATTGGTCTGATGCAAATCAATTCAGCGAACCTGCCGGCACTCGGTATATCAGCGACGGCCGCGCTTGACCCCTGCATTTCACTGGCTGGCGGCGCGGCAGTATTGCGAGCCGCCTACGGTGGCGGCGACACCGACGCGCAGCAACAAGTGGCTCTGCTGCTCGCACTGTCGCGATACAACACCGGAACGCCCTTCAAGGGAATTATGAACGGGTACGCGA
>Ga0116231_10013660_pt1 | contig 11278 bp, 8 predicted proteins | sample S1TSphgellanicum_2_FD_89695 | JGI IMG/M metagenome (GOLD analysis project Ga0116231, IMG submission 89695) | Host-associated microbial communities from peat moss isolated from Minnesota, USA - S1T2_Fd - Sphagnum magellanicum MG | ecosystem: Host-associated > Plants > Peat moss > Unclassified...
GGACTAGGAAGAGTTGACAAGCTTCACTCACTCACACGGGCCTGCACACAACCCACACAAAGTGGTTAGTGCATAGTTGGAGCACCTTTGGTGCTAGGACGAGCCACGGGCAACACGGACACATTAGATTGACCATGGCCTAGACTTGGGGGAAGCCACCACCTTCCCCCTTATAGTATACTCTATGGCTGGCCATAAAGCCTACATCCAAATGGCTTTTCTCTCCCAGGACTCTCGAGTGGGAGTTTCGAAATCGCGCCAAATGGGATTCCCGTGACTTTGGAGCCCCATAACTTTGCGAGCAGACCTCGGATCGCAATGCGGTCTAAAGCAAAGTTGTAGCTCTTGTTGAAAGCTTTCTAATGGTATGTTGCATGCCCTCTGCAGCTAAAAAAATCAGGTTGATTCCTGATTTTTTCTAGTCGGGAATCAAACTGACAATTTGACTCCCGACCCTTCATTTGGCCATAACTTGTGTTTCAAATGTCCAAATGAGCAATGCAAACCCATTTTAGACATTTACGTTCTAGGAGCTTTCCAATGATATAAAGAACGTTACAAGCCATTGAGTTTTGTCCCCCTGAAATTGCTCTCTGAAATTTTAGGAGTCCATCGAAAGTCCATCTCCCAAAGTGGGAGTTGCCTTGGGAGTGTGAGGGTTCACTCCCTCACACTTTCTTACACTCCTTTACACTCCCGGGAGTATGTGATGTGATTCCCGAGCTTCTTCTTGCCCCGCACCCTTGTGGCCTCTTTGCCTTAACTCCCGGGCTCCTTCTTGGCCCACAACCTTGTAACCCTTTTGCCTTGGTTGTAAGCCCAAAGCTAGGGTTGCGACAAAAGCACTCATAGCATGCATTAATAGACAAGGTCTACCATTTTTTTTTCTCAAGAAATGCGGTCGATTTCACTAAAAAAAATTCTATGAGCATTTTTTTTTCTTTTTTTTCTAAAAAAATAAGGGTTTTTGGCAACAAGTAGCAAAATTCAAAACAGTAGGTGAAAGAGGTTCACATTTGTACACCATTTTTTTTTATGAAGAAGTCACATGAGTCCATGGCAAGTTAATAATTTCACAACTCCCAAGAGTAATGGCCATTGTAATGCAATCTTTATCAAAAAGTGGAAGCTCACCACAATAACTTCACCAAGCATGTGCAAAGGTGGTCTTTGCTCTAGTAAGGTACTCCATCGACTCAAACATCAGCATGGCAAAAGTTGAAAAAGTCATACGAACAATTAGGCATCCTCTAGTCAAAGTAATGGCAAGTACACAAGAAAGTTTTCTTTCTTTCTTTCTTTTGCCTTTATTGATCACATTTTTCTTCTTAATAGGAAGCAAAAAATTTACATTGCAAAATGCTAAACATTGTTTCCAAAATTTCTTGGGAATAATAAAAAGCAATTGTTCCATATGCCTTTTTCACACTCAAGTGCCATTTTTGTGAAGTCCCATATGTCTTTTTCACAAGCCCTCATGTGTTATATTTGTGTAGTCCCATATGTCTTTTTTGTAAGCACTCATAAACCTTTTTTTGTCTAATCCCATATGTTTTTATAGCAAGCACTCATGTGCCATTTTTGTGTAGTCCAATATGTCTTTTTTGCAAGTGTTCATGTGCCATTTTTGTGTGGTCCTATACATCTCTTTTTCCTCTTTCATGTATAGTAGTTGATGTGTGGAAGGATGAGCAAGAAGAGTTCAAGTGACTAGAGAGAGTAAACAAAAGTTTGAATCTATTTCTTCATTTGTAGGGAAACTAGAGCTGGTAGCAACAAGGGCTGCTACATGCATGCAATCACTGGTTTAATTAGAGAAATGGAAATATGCACCAGCTTGTTTAGTTAGTGAGGTCTATCAGTGCACAACAATTACACTAAAAGAAAAAGCAACATGCACAGTTACGCATATGCAGCTAGTGTGTTCATTGGCTATCATTGCTCCAAGTGCTTTGAGCATGACATTGTTGCAATTGTTCCTAGACTAAGAAAAACATTGCTAGAAATAGCAAAATTAGGTTTCAATAGGTCTTTTGATGACATGAACATTATAGAAATAACAGACCTTTTTTGCTCTTGGGTCACATTTACATTGGCAATAAAGGTATGTTGGGTGTTTGCAATAGGATTTAAGATATGTGAGGAAGTTTTGAATGTGCCGAAAATTTATTTGCCATATGTGCATTGTTTTGTGTGTCTCTTACTAATGCCTTCTGTTGACAATTCCTATATAGTATACTACTTCTTGCAATTATTAGTGAAGAATAAAAGAGAACAATGGTCAAGGCTAGAGTTTGTGAGCTTTTCTTTTCTCTAAAGTGTTTTTTTTTTAAAGTGTGTTTTATGAAGTTACTATTTATGGCTTGCACCTCTACATTAGGGTTTCTAAATTTTGGAGATTAAGGTTCTAAAAAACTAGTTTTGGTAATTGGTTTTCTGCAGTTTACCAAACACTCAATTTTTTTTTTTTGATGATGATTGGTGGAAGCAAATTTTGTGTTAAAAATTGCCAAGATTGAATAATTTGTTGTGATTATGGAATTTCTAGGTTCTAAAAAGCCATAGTACAAACCAAGGTAGTTTGTTCTTTTGCACACTTTGGATAGGAACTCTATGGTTAGGAGTTTGAGGCAGCATCAACTCGAAAAACCAAGAAGCATTGAAGCTGGCAAGTGAGATTGAAATAAGCATCAAGATCGATCGATTGCTACAAAGGTTCCCTTTTTTGAAGGTTACAAACTTATCAAGGATGGTACCTAAAATGGGTCATTTCGAGAACTTGATTATGGTGACACTGATTAGATTTACAAGGTAATGTTTACTTGTGACCAACTTTGGCTTTTGTGGCATTTTATTCTTTTATGACCACTAAAGTAACCTTATTATGAGTTTAGGGTTTGAGAGACCATTTTCCAAAATGAATGATCCACTTGAATTCCAAGAGCAGTAAGGGGATCTTTTAATATTAATGAACAACTCATTGGAGGACCTAATCAAAAGGATATTCTCCTTTGGTTGTGATTCCAAAGAGTTTGAAGATGATGCAATTAGAGGGTTTTTTATGCAAAAACAAATATGCATGAGATGAGATCTCATAAGATTTCTTTGACATTATGTGAATTTGTATAGGTGTGTGAACTAATCATTTTGTTTGGTCATCTATGCAATACATAATGTAATATGGTGCATCAGTGAACAGATCGAACAATTGAGAATTGCAAGTTGGATTGCCATAGGGATTGAAACTAAAACTAATGATGTGGAGTTGCAATTTTTGTTTCAAACCATTGAATGTTGTCTACTTTTTGCAAGAAACTAAGGAGACCAACACTGAGGAGGAAGAAGAGAAGCCCAAGATTATAGTATGTAACGTTTATATTTGGACCTTTTATTTTTTAATAATAATTTAATTTTTTTGTTTTTGGTTGGTGTTTTTTTTTTTTTTTTTTTTTGTTATTTTTCTATGTGTTTGTGTGCACATTTGTGGAGCTAAGGGTGGATAAAGACATTTGAATATGTGTCGTGGGATATTGTAGCAGTCCAAGAGGATTTCAAGTGCTACATAGGAAAGTTGATAGATGAAAGATCCAACATGAAGTTTGAAATTCAGAGTCTTAAGAAAGTTGAGAAAGTTATGAAGGTGAGAATAATGAATATTTCTAGTGGTAGAAGAAAAGCTTCTAAACAAGAAGGTTTCCAAGTGCCATTGTTGTGTATGATTGCAAAACTAGTTTCAATGCCTTTATAGTTTCTATCTCCATATTTGTAATTGCATAGAAAGTGAAAGAATTTTGGAAGCCTCATTAAAGATTTCAACCTTTGTTTCTTCTACACACAAGTGGAGATTGAGAATTTATGGAAGCTTGTGGAGAAGATGCAATAGGAAACTACAGAGGTGGAGAAAGAAAAAAGAATTTAATCACAAATGGAAAGTTGTGTTCATGAAAGGTTGCTCATCATGGAGAGGGTGGAAAGTCCATCATAGCTAACCTTAGTGGCTTGGAAGAGGTGCGCAACAATGTTTTCAACATCAAGTTCACTTGCTTAATTCTCTTGTCCATTCGTGCCTTTTGTAGTCTTTCTTCCGGCTTATGCATTTCATCATGTGTTGGGATGTTGTGTTAATATGGAGTCATCATCTCTATTTTTCATTTTGTGTAACAAGTGCTATGGGGTATTATGACAAGTACGCAAAGAAAGATGCACGTGGAAAGCTTTTCTTTTTTGGTGCAAAGGTGAAGATCGGTGATGGTCAGATTGTAAGATATAATGGTCAAGCACAACAAGTGGCTTTGTTTTCATCAAGGGGCTTAGATGTTATATTTTACTAATTTGATAATGTTGATGTTTTGAAACCTAACATTATGGCTCCCGGTTACCTCATTTGGGCTACTTGGAATCTTCTTGCCATTGACAACCTTAATTATATGGGTATGTATGTTCCCTATATACTCCCCATATGTATTTATGATTCCATATGTTCTTTGTAAAATAATACATTCATGAGTACAAATGATCACAACAACAATTTGGTTGTTTAATGAACTTACTTGTGCTTTCAAACACTTGAAAGATCATTGTTATATGTTGATTTTCAACTATTGTCAATAGCTTGATTTTATAAAATTTTGTACTTATATTCTTCAACTACTATCAGGATCTTAATTCCAAAAAATTTGTTCTTGAACAAGGAATGCAAGGCAAAGGTGGGCAATGATATTAGGAACAAGTATGGCAACACTACATGTGGTAGGTATTACTGCCTTGCTTAAAACTAAGAACCTATTGTGGAGTCTAGCTACCTTGGCTTCTGCAATGATGACAATAACAAAATATTCTTGATTGCAATGGTAAACCCTTCCTTGCTTAGCAACTCTTTGGTGGCACAACTCCATTGTTACAACTAGCTACCCCATTTGATATGGGAAGTGGAGCTTTCAACATAAATGTTACCCTTAATCTTGGAATTGTCTTTGATGCTAGTAAGTGTAAAATGAGACTCTCAAAAGTTCCAAAGTTTGGAAATGGCATATAAAACCAAATGAATACTTGTATAATATTTAATGTTCATCTTTGGTTTCATGGACAAAGCTTATGAGTTTCATAGATATTGACTTGATTCCTTTTAACATGTGTTATTTAAACCTCTATTAGTAGGACATGGGGACTACATTGGATTTCTTTGTGCATCTGAGGGTGTAAGGGCATGGCAAGTTAATGCATTTATTGGTGGTGTATGTTTAAGAATCGCACAAAAAGTTGTGGATTTAAACTTGGCTTCCATCACACTTGCCAATTTGACTTGCATTTGAGTCATTCAAAGAACAATTACAAATGTTGCGAACCACCCAAAAAATTACATAATAACTTGGATTGATCCAGTTGATGTTGTGATGGCAATCAACCCAACAACATTTAACATTTGGTATTGGTAGTTAGAAGACACAAATCATCACCTTCACTTTAAAAGCTACATGGATTTCATCCTTTGTTTCTTTTGGAAATATCATGTTCAAAGGGAACATTGGTCACATAATATGTATTTTTATCTCTCTTATAAACAAACAATTATGATGATACATGGGTTGCACAATTACTCACTATATTAATTTATGTCGCAACCCTAACCTTGGGCTCGCAACCAAGGTAAGGGCCTGCAAAGGTGCACACTAAGAAGGAGCCCAGGAGTCACATTTCATGCTCCTAGGAGTGTAAAAGAGTGTGAGGGAATGGACCCTCACACTCCCAAATGAGCTCCCACTTTGGGAGTTGGAGTCCCAATGGACTTTTGAATCTTTAAAGGGCGATTGCAGGGGTCAACACTCATTGGATTGAAAAGTTCATTATATCATTGGAAATTTCTTGGAACTTAGATGTCTAAAATGGGCTTGCATGACCCATTTGAATAATTAAAACACAAGTTATGGCCAAAAGAAGGGTCGGGAGTCAAAGATCAAATTTGACTCCCGACCACTAAAAGTCAAGAATTGCCCTGATTTCCTTGCGTGCAAGTGATATGCCACATATTTTTGGAAAGATCTCAACAAGGATTAAAACTTTGCTTCATACCTCACCTCAATAAGAGGTCTACACACAAAGTTATGCACCTCCAAAGTCGCAGAAGACCCAATTTCGGGAATTTCGGGACTCCCACTTGGGCGTCCTGGGACAAAATGACATTTGGGTGTTGGCCCCATGGCTAAACATATAGAATACTATAAGGGGGAAGGTGGTGGCTTCCCCCAAGTCTGGGTCGTGGTGAGTCTTATGAGTTCGTGTTTGCCCGTGGTTCATCCGTGCACCAAAAATGCTCCAACCATGCACTAACCAACTTGTTGTTTGGTTTGTGCAAGTCCATGTGAATAATTGATTTGCTTGCCACTCTTCCTAGTCCCATCTCGGAGCTCAAGCACACCCCCTACCCCCAAAATGCTACAAGCTAGGGGGTGCACCCAACTCCTTCTCCTTCCGCTATCTTCCCCTTTAGATTCGTAATTAAGTCCATCAAGGAGCTTGGGGGTGCGTCAGTTTCACCACAATTGCACTAAGAAATCCACAACCAAAAACCATTAACTTGACAATTTTCTAAACATTTTGCATTGGTGAATTGTGTGAGATTTTAGCAAAGAAGAGTTTGGTCACAATTAAATCATTATTCTATTGTTTGGTTAGATTGGTTTTTTTGTGAAATTATTTAGGGGTCAAAGCATGTTAAAGGAGGCCCAAAAAATAGTCTTCAAATGTAAAATTACAAGAATTTGTGATAAGTAGATTAGAAAGTAGGTGATGTTTTATGAGAAATTGTCCTTTTAAATTACATGGGTCCATTCACACTTGGGGTACCAAAAAAGGAAAAAAAGACTTAAGGACTTTTGAAAGCTACTTTTTACAAATTACATTAACATAAGAAAAACTTAAGTGAGAAAAATTGAATAGTCCAATATAAGATAATTCATGTATTAATGGTGATTATTCACAATCATACATAATCGAATATTTTAGTTTAATGCAAGAAATGTAAAAATTTCCAAAAAATCCCAAAATGAATTTCAATGGGCAACTAAACATGTTTTTTAACATGTTTATTTCCTTCACATGTGACCTGCATTTAAAGCTAGACATTTTGAACCCATTGAACATAAATTTTTTTATCAAATGGTTTAAAAAATGAATCCTTTGCCTTGCAACTATTTCCTTCAAAATTTCAAAACTTCAAAAATTTTGAATGATTTGGTTTTTCATCAAATTCATCCAATGAACATGTACTTTCATAAAAGGGGGCATGTTTTTGTTGTACAAAAAATTTGAAATCAATTATATGATTTTATGCCTTCCTTTTGATTACTTTTTTAAAAAATTACTTTAAACACTTGATTCCTTTGGTTTCTAGGATTCAAAAGGACATTAATATAATATCCAAATTATTTTTAAATATTTTTATTAATTTAAAAATACATCATTTTACCTATTGACATACAACAATCCATTACAATTATAATAATGTAAGATAAGCAAAAATCCAAAATTTTCTTTTGCAATCCTTTTTCAATTAAACATTCTTTTTTGGTACACCAATTGGGAATGGACCCACATGAGGGCATCTAACGTACTATGTTGAATTTTTTGAAAGTTTCAAAACTTGTATCAACCTTTTTAAAAACCTACTTTCAATTTACTTCGCAAAATTTGCAAGTTGATCACGTTGTCATAAAGTAGATTGAAAGTAGGTCCAAAAAATCAATTTGGAAATTTCACTCATAAGTTGCATTTTAAAAGGGTTTGGGGCATGATTTAATGAATTAAGCACATGAAATGCACTTTAGTATCATATCAAAATTATGTTTTGGATGCCAAATCTAAATTTATGAAAAAATTATTTTTGAGGGTCTTCACATTCTCATAATCCAAAAATTCAAATTCCAAAAATTGTGTATCAAGGTGCATAATGGCTCAAACAATAGTAACACATCATATGAATTGTTTGATTTGGAAAATGTGTAATATCAACTAGAGTAATAAACTTGTAATAAATTAATTAATTATTGAGAGTAATAACATACATTAAGAATGACCATATATGGTTTATTTAATATGATAAGTACCTCCCAAAAATTTATGGCATGACTAAAATGCTTAAAATGCAAAAGATTCCAAATTTACTTTTACTTATTGGTAGGGATGACCAATCGGCATACTTTATTTTGCTTACACCCTTAGAGTTCAATGAAGTTGGGTTGGTCATCATAGGGCCATCCATTTCACCCTCAACAAAACATTTTTGCTAGCTTTTGGTTAAAGACAAAATTGTGATTAAATCATAAAGATTTAATTGTCATTTTTTTGTATGATTTTTGTGCTTGCATTTGCATTTGATTGAATCTATGATGTTAATCTTGCAAGTTTCAAGATAAGTTTGTTTCATTGTCAAGTGCTTGCTTGTTTATCAGAGGGTTGAAAATTCCATTTTGGTATGCAATACCTTAGAATCAAACTGATGGCCAATTGTTATTCTCATTATTTTGTCAAGCCTTATGAACGGAGTCATTCTCCATTGACATTTTAACAATTTAAATGTCTGGATCTTATTATACACCTTGACAAAAATTAGATGTTCAAAAGCAAATGTACATCATGTATTTTGTTGCACAAGTTCCTTTCATTATGCCTATCCTAAAGCTTTTGTTATAGGAACACCCATCACCAAATAATCTATGCATAAGATGGACTGTTGGTATCACCAAAAATCTTTGCAAGAACAAATGTCATCTTCAAAATGATGATATGTTTTCTCTCCCAACTATCTTTGCAATGAGATTGGTGGGAGTGTGGCAGTCATGGTAAACCCACAAATTTTTTAACATATGAAGTGGGGAGCCCCAAGAAGTGTGCTAAATTTTGATGAGCCCAAATGTAATGGCTAGTTTTTCACTATGGTGAAATGACCAAAAGACCTTCTCCACATCATGCAAAACAAATGGATTTCATTAATATGAGGATGGTATTCACACATGTAGGCCTTGGGACAAAGGCTCACCCCCAGCTTGGATAGAGCAAATGAGGAAGACAAAGCCAACTAAACATGGGGACCATATTGACAAACTCTAGCAGACTCCAGTAGTGGTATGCAACATAATACAAGCTCATCTAGACTATCAAAATTTCAAATGCTTAAAACATTTCCACCTACACATTGCATAGATGAAGATCAATAATAATTCGCTTAACAAGTTTAGTAAAATGACTGTGGTTCAGCATTTTTGCTCAATATGTTGACAAAAGCTATAGCATAGTCTAAACACCTACTCTTTATTGGTCATATGTATTGATTGGTCCAAGTGGTTTGTTATTAATAAGTATTGTCCTAGGTTCATGTTTATGTGTGGGGCTTGGAATCAGTAAATAAATAATCTTGGATGAGATAAATACTTTTGCAAGACCAAATGCCAAGTATGGGTGGAGTTACACTTATTGTTAAATTTACTTGGTTGGACATTGTCCACTTTTTGGCCTTGCACCTGGTTGGGATTTGGTTTATGATCATCCTAAATCAAACTTTCAAATTACCAGCTAAGGATTATTCATCCATAATGAAGTGGATAGCTTATGAAACTCAAAAGCCATTCAAATTCCCTCTTGGATTGCTACCACTTGTGCAAAACTTGGATTAAAACAAAAACATTCAAGTAAACTAAATTCCAATTTCAAGCGATCTACCTACAACAAGGCACATCTTCCAATTGATCTTTTGAATATTTAGACATTCACACCTAATTGTTGAATTCAAATTAGTAGCAAGCTGAAAGTGCAACAATGATCAATTGGAACCCTTTGGCATTTCAATGCATTGTTTCTACAGTAGGTAATAAAGATTGAGGACTTTACTTGAAAATTGATGTGCTATTGAAAAACAATTAACATCTCTAAAAGATTGTGTTTATGAAATATGTCCTTGATCACAAAGTGCCACTTAAGGTACCATATTTGTGGCAAGCTTTCTATGTACCTGTTCATGTGGTCTTGGAGGGTTTTGATACCCTCAATTGATGTAGAAGTGAGAATTTTGTATAGTGATGGTGTTGTATTGGTTCGGACTGCAATGAAGGTTGGCAATAGGTTTGGTTGACAACACTGAATTGGGTATAGTTAGTCTTCTCATCACATAGATAGGCAGGTAAACATTCAAAGAAAAAGTTTTCAATTTCCCAAGGTATCGACCTAAATGGATGGCTAAATGACCAACATTTAAGAAGTGTTGTGCAAATATTGTATGTTGAAAAATTACAATCATAACATACATATGCAATCATAGGAAAAAAAATGTACATGTCAAAAAATGTCTTCAACACATATTCATAAACAATGATCATTGGATATTAATAAAAATCCACATGTCAACTCCTAATTTACATTGTACAATATATGATTCACAAATGCTAATGACGAAAAAATTACCTATTGACACAATCCAATTATTATGCAAACTTATAAATGTGAACAATTTGTTATACACATATGCAAATGTAATGCAGCAAATAGACAACTCATCATATGGTGTTTTCATAATAAAATATGCAATAGACATCTCATTTGGATTTGATCCTGAAAAGTCTCAATATGTTTTGACACAAATGCAAACACATTTATGAAATTCCATAAACAACAAATATATCTTTCCCTTCCCAAAATATGAACTAATATAACATATATATCCTTTCTTTAAAAACAATTCATCGTCACTAGTAGAGTGAAGCAATGTGGAGCCCAAATATGTTAAAATGTTAAAATTGTAATTAGTTGTTTTGGGCCTAATGAGGTGCAATGTTGGTTCAAAGGATATTCATTGGGGATGTTGGTTTGGGCTACAAAACTTTGAATTCAAGTCTTTGGGGTGAGCCTTTGGGGTGAATAATTCCACTTATGGGATTTCAAGTGGAGTGCAAACATAATAAAATGAGTCACAAGGTGTGTGGACAATGTTTAAAATTCTAATTTTGATTTTTTGAAAAATGACAAAGTTAGCACAACAATTTGGATTGTCAATTTTTTCTAGTAGGCTCCATTAACTATAAAGTTTCATTGATCAAAATTTTATCAAAATCAATGATATTTTAAGAGTCTTTTTGCATGTTTAAAACATTCAAAATCTATTTGTGGATAGATTTTCTTTTGTTTTTTTTTTTTTTAAATTTCATTTTTTTTTAATTAAAATTTCAACATTTCTTTTTAAAATTAAAAAATATTTCAAATATTATTACTAAAAAAAAAAATTTACTTTAAA
>Ga0116231_10013661_pt1 | contig 11278 bp, 9 predicted proteins | sample S1TSphgellanicum_2_FD_89695 | JGI IMG/M metagenome (GOLD analysis project Ga0116231, IMG submission 89695) | Host-associated microbial communities from peat moss isolated from Minnesota, USA - S1T2_Fd - Sphagnum magellanicum MG | ecosystem: Host-associated > Plants > Peat moss > Unclassified...
CCTTCCCCCTCCCCCACCCCCCCCCCCCCCCACTCATTGTAATATACAATCATTTTTCAAAGGTTTTATTTTTAACCTTGCATGTATGCATGCCAAATTATAATATTAATGTATTAATATATTATGGGTGTTGAATAGGTTGTGTGTATTTTTAAAAAAAAAAATGTTATGGAAAATAAAATTAATGGATTTGGTGGTATGATTGTTTTTCTTAGTTATCTTGAGTGCATTAACAATTCAATAGGGTTGGGTAGGTTTGCAATAATTTTCAAAGGACCAATAAAAATGATAGAAAGGACCATTATTTTCAATGTTCAACAAAATAGAGTTGGGTGTAGATTTTATTTTATTTTTCTTTTGTGGCAAGTCAATGGGATTGTTGGATTTATTGATTTGAATTTTTTTTCTTAATTATTTTGTTGAACTAATAGTCAATGTGTTATAGCTATTTATAGATAGGGTTCTACCACACCACTTGTGCACTTTTGTTTATTTAATTTAAGATTTCATCAATATATATCCTATACTCCAATGTGTTATTGTTAGTCTTTTTCACATTAACTATCAAATATTGTTGAATAAAGCTTAGTGCTATACTAGGATCACATGTGGTGAGACTTTTTTTGCATTTTATGTACCGATTTTTTACAATTTACATTAGCTAATCATTTTCAAAGAAAGTCACATGGGAGAATTTTAATAACAATTGTTATCAAATGACACCACATAAAATCAAAGTAATTTAGTAGTTTTGATTCTTTTTTAAAAAATATTTTTTGTGTCTAGGGTTTGTAGGAAAAATGATTTTCCTATGTTCAATGCACCAATGAAGTTTTTTTTTTTTCTTTTTTTTTTGGTATTTCTTTTTCATGATGCATGAATTTTTTTTCAATAAATCAATGATATGCAAGTCATTTGATTCAACTAAACCACCACCAAACATTAGATTATCAAAAAAATGACATCATTGAATTTATGCATAAAGGAAATGACAACTCCAAATCATATAAAACTATTCCTTTCTCACTAAATAATCATTAAGTTTTATATCAACTAAGTTTATTTTTCACAACACATTTGCTTTCAATTAATTTGTTGTTATTAGAATCTTAAATTTCACATGTGCCAATGAAAAATGACTTTGGGTCAATAGATGGGCCATGTTTGAAACATGTGCTTGAATTAAGTTTTTACACAATGTACCTAAAACTAAACAATACAATATGATCTTTTCATAGTAACATTTAGTGTGATCAACAGTGAGGATTAAGGGAAATAAAAAATAAAAAGTTGACATTATGTAAAGAAATTGATGGTTTTTCTTATATGAAGAAAATCAACATCTTCAAACCCAAAAATTCAAGACTAATATGTGTCATTTATCTTCATGCATTGTATTGGTTTTGATGTTCTCATAAATTTTCAGTTCAATGGCCTCTAGCTTAATGACAACCTAGTTGGGATTGACATTTATCATACTAGAGTTATCCATAAAGCAAGAAAAACATAGTTCCAAAACCCTAAGTTTGGTCATACATAGGGTGAGATTAAAAAAAAAACCTAGAAAAAATACATTAACATTCAGTAGGGGATGAAATTCAAAAAGCCATCAATTTTGGTGATAAATTAAGTTTCATCCTTCTTTCCATTTTCTTCACACCTCCAATGTTACCACATATATTTTCATTGCTCCTAATTGTATTAGTTTCGAACTTCATGCATTAAATGCTAAGTTTCAGCATTTCATATTGAGTTATAGCCAACATTTTTAAATTTCGAACAAATGGCTTTTATGAAGTTAAAATTTGTGCATATTTCATTACTACAAAATGCGTCTTAGTTCACTCTATGTTTCATTAGATTTTGAGTGAATTTGGACATTTTTACTTGGTGAAATTGTTTGACCCCCTAATGAATGGGGTCTAGTTGCTATGGACAATGAATTGTTTCACTAGTACCTAGTGAAACAAGGTTACTTTCAAGTGAAATACAAATTTACCAAAGCATTCACTTGCTAGTTAATTAATTAACCAACATGGAAATCAATTAAAATTTAATTATTTAATATATAACATTATTGATAATGTTAGTATTTTTTAACCTATGATTTATCAACATGTGTCACTACCTAGGCTAAGTTAAAAACCTAACCTAGGTAGGTAGGCCCCATAATCAACCTAGGCACTCTAAGAATTCAATAAGAAAATATTCAGTCAACATACCATTGTTGACCATACAAAACACCACTCATGAAGTTTGATCCATTGACGTTTGGAATGAAAGCAAACACCCTTAGCATCAAGCCACCCCACTTGTTGTGGTAATATGTTCCATTACATTTTATTTATCAAATACTTCATTGTAAACATTACAAAAACATAAATTTTGAAAATTCATATTTTATTGAGATTTTGTTCAAATGAAATGATTCAAGTTTACTTTTCTTTTAAAATCAATAATGTACATAATTACATTTATTTCCTTTTGAAAGCTTAAAATCATTTGAAAAAAAAAAATATCATTATTCAATAACATTTCAATGACCATTCTTTTGAATTTTTTTTTTAATAAATGGATAATTTTTTTGTTAATATAATAATACAACCTACACTAAACTACCTTCAATTATTATATGACTATTTTTCATTAATTTAAATTATTTCACCTTACATTATTTACGGCTATTTAGGGCTATTCTAAATTACTTTTGGTTATTTTTGGTTATTTCATCCTAGGCTACTTTTGGTTATTTTAAGTTACTTTTGCCTATTTTAGCTTATTTCACCTTAGGTTATTTTCAACTATTGTAAGTTTTTTGGCTATTCTATGTTATTTTATATTATTGTAAATTATTTCAGTTTAGGCTACTTGTAGCTATTATAAGTTACTTTTGGCTATTGAAGGATATTTCACCTTATGTTATTATTGGCAATTCTAGGTTATTATAGGCTATTTCACCTTAAGTTATTTTTGTCTATTATAAATTATTTCACCTTAGATTAGTTTTGGCAATCCTAAACAATTATAATATATGGCTAATGGTTGTTCTTTTATTGAGGTTATTGGTGAATATTCTATGGATGGATATTGGTGGTTATTAATGTTATTATATTAGTGGCTATTGGTGGCTATTATATTAATGGTTATTAGTGGTTATTCCATTGTAAACCATTGGTGGTTATTTTATTAGTGGTTATTGATGGTTATTTTATTAATGGTTATTAATGGTTATTGTATTATAACTTATTGTTTGTTATTATATGTTATATTGCAATTATTGGTGATTATTATATTATAAATTATTGTTGGATATTTTATGTTATAATATCATAGGCTATTGGTAGTTATTATATTGTAGGGTATTTAAAATTATTTTTCATATGTTATTATTTATTATTCTAAATTACTTTTATTTTAGGTCATTTAAGTTATTATACCTAGAATAAAGTAATTTATAATAACATAAAATAGAATGACCTTGAATAACTTATAGTATAACTTGAAATAACATATATTAATTTAAAATAAAATAACCTAAGGTATAGCTTAAAGTTAGTTGAATAATTTAATTTAGAATAACTTAAAAGCTTATAATAAACTAGTTAAGATACCTTAAGGTAAAAAAATGTATAATAATTTAGGGTACAATAATTTATAATAGCCTATAATAACATAAAATATAAGTTATAATAACTAAAATAGCTTAAAATAATATAGGGTATATCATAAAGTAGCATAAATAGAATATTTTTAAAAAATAGAAATAAACATTTTTACTATAATAAATTATAATAATGAATTATGTTAACTAGTAATAAAACATGATGTTTACATAGTGCTATTATAATGAAATAACTTTCACTAGGATGAAATCAGTAAAATGCAATGAAGTTATTTCACTTTTAAGGTCCCATAGTGATTTAGGCTAATAAATTGCACCCCACTTTTGTAATACTGTTTGGCAATATATGAATGTTCAATAGTGCAATCTATGGTAATTTAAAACTTTAATAAATTGAAAACTAGACATGTGTAAGAAAAACATTTCATAAAAAATAAGTGAAACATCTAATGTTATAGTAGCAAAATTTTGCATTAATTACAAAATGAACGTAGAAGATATGGCTACACAACCTCTAACCCATGCTGTTAATTAACAATGCAACTAATTTGGCCATGAAAAACTCTCAGACATAATTACTACATGAGCATTATTGTATGCACAATAGTGACCTTGAGGCTTGATCATTGTTGGGTGATTTATCACAATCAAAGTCAAGACCACATAAGACCCTCGATAGTGACACACCCACAAACAACACTAACATACACATTACTAAATACACACAAAACACACACACTCGTACAATAGAAACACATATCCTGATAGACAGTCAAAGACATCGATAAAGAATCAATGAATCAAAGGAAGACAAACAAAATCAAAGAAAGACCGATAGATTCTAGATTCAAGAAATATTAGAAGTTGGTAGATAAAGAATTGAAAGAAAAGAAAGACAAACAATGGGCATTGGGCATAAAAATAATCAAAAGAAGATAAATATTAGACATTAGATTCTAAAAGACCAAGGTAGACATTGGTGACTAGACAAAGGATTTCCACATGATAGTGGATAAAGAATGAATTTTTTCTGGAAAATAAACAAAATTTAAAACTTAGAAATTCACATTACTTAGGACTTAAAATTTACAAGTAAATAGACTAACATAGGCGAATACAAACAAACATAAGCAAATAAAGGTAGACACAAACAAAGTCTAGACAAATGAAAATAGAAGCAAACATTAGACATAAGGAGAGAGTAGACAAAGGTAAAAGCAAAAAGAGGAAAATAGAAGTAGATAGAAGCCAATAGAAATAGAAAGAGGTAAACAAAAGGTCAATTTTTGCAAAATGTATTATTTGTGAATCCCACAAGGATTTATATTCAAATTGGGAAAGCATAGCAATGATGCAATTGAATATGAAGTGAAGCTAAGAAAACAAATCTTGCACCAAGAATTGTGTAGAAATTTATATCATACACGTGGAGGACAAAGTCAGTTCAATCAAAGGAGGAATTCCTATGTGTTATCCATGACAATGGATCATGTGAAAACTACACTTCCAAGGCTACAAGTGTGCAACAAAATGATTTTTGGGCTTGGATAATTGCTTGGTATTCTCACCCATAGCCCATGGACATGGGGACAAGAAATATGCTCAATATTTGAATGAATTATGGCCAAAAAATCCTAATTTAATTGGGTCTTTGTTGCAACTCTTTTGCACTTTGGAAGTAACCTCAATTTCATACACAAAACTATTGTGTAAGGTCGAACCCACATAAAGCTCATTCATTGCACGTCTTTTACAAGGGAAATCACATCACATATGTAAATTACACACATCGGAGCAAATTGTCGGTGCCAAGCCTTTACCAAAAAAATTATTGCTTCGAATGGGTAAATACATGAAAACCAAGAAAAAATCACATTTGTTCACATTTCTTTCATTTTTAACTATGAGGGATCTGTTTGAAGTGAAATTGGGATTTCTTGTTGTTGGCCATACATATGAAGATGTTGATGGATGTTTTGGCTATTTATCAAGAAAGTTAAGAAAACAAAATAATTATGTTTTGGTTGATTTGATGAGGTTGTTCATTGTCTCCCAAGAATGATTGTTTATTTCCCAGTTGATTTAGGAAATTCCATATTCTAAGTCTTGGGTAGTAGGTTGTTTGAAGGATGGATTTGACATAACTTTGGTAAGGCATATCGATATGAATCTTTTTAGATTTTTTGTTGATTCATTGAGTTGGCCTATGATGCAATACAAAGTTTTTCCCATAAATCTTTTTTGGTTAACTGTAGATGCACCTCCAATTAGATTATGGAAAGCTAATCCCGATAGGTCACCAAAGTTACCTACATGCATCCTTAGCCCTATTCCTTACTAGGCCCCATTTGGGGGATTAATCTTTCAAGGTTTAATGAAAGACAAAAGTCCATTAGTGCTAGACTACCAAATATGTGGATATTGGGAAGATGGGCATTGCATAAAGTGCAACTTATGAAATGAAAATGAAGCCATATGTTGAGTATTGGATAAATATCTTGTTATATTTGTCAAGACCTTTACTTCGTCAAAGTGCTACCTCTTTGGAGGGGTTTTGGCCTTCAAGCAATTAGAGATCCAACTATTCCAAGGCTTCATTGTCGACTATTGTTATCGGTGTTGATCTAGAGGACCCAATCCAATGTCCTTATTGTGGATTGAAAAACATGAGGCCTTCAACTGTGTACACCTTGTTTAGAGATCTTACTGATGGGGATTTTGTTTTCGTTAGGCTACATGATCTTGGCCTTGTTCGTGTTGAGATGGGAAGAACACAAGGTGATGTTATGAAAGATGAAGAGAGTGCATTTTTCAAAATGGTGAGGGTCAATGATGGGTTCTTATGAAGAAAAACAAAAATTTGGATGAATAACATTTGTATGAAGATTGTTGGAATGGCAAGTGGAAATGTAATTTTGCAAATCTAGAACAATGGCCTAACATTTCATTTATTTCTTTTTCATTTCAAGCCTGAAAAATTATATCAAATAAGAGTCAAATTACTATTCTTATTGCTTGTGCTGGTAGGGTTAAAATAAATCTTGATGTTGCATTAATGCATCTAATAATGTGTGAAGGATGTTGTTGACATGGGAAAAATTGTGTTTTTGATTTCTTAGAGCCTTTTATATCATTAAATTGATCTCAATGAAGTTTAATCAATTTATTCATGGTACAAAATTATTTGTGTATATTCTTGGACATTAATGATCAATAATTTCTTTTTTGTTACATCTTAACCCTAATCCTTGGTGGCCACCAAACGTTTTTTTTTTTCATCCTTGGCATAGAGCCCCCAATTTATTAATGATTGTGTTATATTTTTGTGTTTGATAAAGTGTATTATTTAATCAGATTGTTCATCATAGAAAATTTTGTGTACATTCTTGGAAAGTCATAATCAATGATATTTGTTGGTGCACCTTAACTTTAATCCTTAGTAGTCATCATGCCTGTATTTTTTCCTTTCATGGCAATGAGTTTAAATTTATTGTGAATGCTTTTATTTTTGGGTTCTTTTGTGTTTGATGTGGCATATTTTTTGAACAATGTTTTATTCACCAAAAATTATATGTGTATATCTTTAGACAATCATGGTCAATGATCTTTTAGTTTTACCTTAACCCTCATCCTTGGTGGCCACTAGTTGTTTTTTTTTCCTTTCATGGCATAAAGTCCAAAAATTATTAAAGAATTTGTTTATCGTAGAAAATTGTTTGTGTATATTCTTGGATATTTACTATTAATTTTTTTTTGACCTTAACCCTAATCCTTAGTGGTCACTAAAACATCTATTTTTTTCTTTCATGCCATTGAGTTGTTTGGAATTATTAATGATTTTGTTATTTCATGAATAAGAACTTTGGATCCATATAAATTATTGCGATTGATGAATTGGTTCATGTTGTGCTTAATTATTTGTAATTTAGTAAATATAATTTTGTTTCTCATGAATAAGAGCATTGACTTCCAACCTTGATAATGAATAAACTATAATTTTCACTTCGTGGGCACCGGACAAAAAACAATTTTGAGAAAAAAAATTGTCTACATGAATGTTATATTTTTGAATGATTATTGTTTTTACTTAGAAGGTTACATTTGTTAAATTTGGTGGCCACTAGGTAAAGTTCATACCATCCATCAAGTTGGGTAAAATCATACTAAATCGACAATTTAGTCTTAAATTAATTAAATATATGTTAAATCCTCCTTATTTGCACCAAGATTAAGGCCTAGAAAACAAGGAATATTTGCAAATGTGAAAGGTGAAAGGCATAGCTCATTTTTATAATTCACATGTGAAAGGACATTTAGAAATCACAAACTTGATATGTTGGATTCCATTCAAAAAACAAATTCCAACCTTAGTTTTACAATCAACACTTGAATTTAAGGGAAGGTATATATGGAATAAGTACATAATGTTTGTTTGTGGACCAATTTTGCAACATGTGTTCCAAATTTTTTAAATCTTATTTATAATATACAAGGTTATAATACTTAGGCTTTACATTGTTTCACACTACTAGTGACAAGTTTAATTATCATTATGTCAAAATATTGATATATTTAAAAGTTATATTTGGAAGATTTATTTTAAAAAATTAGTTATCACACATTTATAATCCATGATCATATCTAGATTATCCATGAAATCATTTCCACTTCCATTAATTCTACAATATGATATTTAATTTTCACCTTGTCAAACATCAACATTTTTAGCACATGTCTTTTTTGCCAACCCTAGTTGCATCAAAATAATATTTTTGGGGGTTTTTCCAACATCCTCCAACCTCCTTCCCACCATGTGTTCCCAAACTCCCTTGGTTTGAAAAAATATAGAATGTTCCATATTTTTTACCCTAATGCCTACAATGTGCCATATATTATTTTTGGTGTCCTCAAAACATCATATCCAAAACCCTTAACAAGTGCAATCACAATAAAACAAACCTAAAAGGATGTTAGATGGGCCTTAAAAATAATAAAAACTGGAAAATATTTATGTTTACCATTTAAAACCATGGCAATCATGGCAAGTTCGTATTTTCTCATTCATACGAATGTCAAGCAATTCAAACAAAAAATGTGTTTGATAAAGTTTTGAGTTTAAGTTTCAATTTAGGACCTTTGAAAGTGAACACTTGTTATGTCAAATTGAATCAATTTTGCAAAGGATTATCAAAAGGACTTATATAATAAAACAAAATTGATGGGACAAACTTTAAGAAAATAAAAACCTATAACCACATTCCAAAACACTCATACCCTAAAATATGTGAAATATTAAAAATTTTAAAATTCAAAGAACTTTCCAAAATTTTAGAACTTCAAAATTCCTTCACCACATGTATATAAATGGGGTATAATATACATGATGGTTTAAGAAAAGTTGTAGTTTATTATACAAGAAAACATAAAAATTTTAAAAATTAAATAAATAAGTTTTGGTTATGATTTGAAATTGTTATCATTTTAAAGATGAAACATAAAATTTACAAGGAATTGGCACATTTCAAAAATTCATATTTACTCAAAAACACCCCCCAAAAAAAGTCATCTACCTAGACAATTATATGCATTTTTCATAACAATTTGCAAAAAAAATTATTCAAAAAATTATTTGTATGAAAAAAAGTTTTTTTTGGGCAAAAGAACATGCAATCCTTTTCTAAAGTGATGTTATTGGCTCGTTTTATCTTGTTTGTGCCCTAACCTTCAATGTTTTTGTGGTCCCTATTGTTCAAAAGGAAAATTTTAATGTCCAACTTAACACTTTTTGTGTTTCAAACATTCTTTCTCAACACCCATGTTATTGCTTGTTGCCCTTTTTTCATTCCTTGTCAACCTTGTCTTTTGTTGTGACCCATCTTTCATCATTATTGATAGTGTCAAAGTGAATTTGATGTTGAAAATGAGTTTTTCAAATCTAATTAATTTTATAAACATAAAGTTGATATAGACTTGTCAACTTTGATAAAATGTTCTAATGGATATTTCATTTTCATTTTAATATGTTTTAATTTTGGATTAAAAGGTGTCCATTACAATTTTTTTTTTTTAAAACTTTGAAATTTAATGGTTTCATGTTTTTATCTATGATATAATTATTAAAACCTATTTCAAAATACTACCTTTAAATTCTAATTAAACCATTATTACATTGAGAAAAAAAATTATAAAAAGGTTTATCCTTATAAAAAATTATGATAGAATTTCATATATGTATTTATAAAATCTGAAAAACATTTTTTTAAATGTTCATTATGCCTTTTATGCATTATATATTAATTTCTATGTCCAAAACTATTGGTCACCATTTTTGGCTAAGGTTAATGGCAAGGGTAGAATTTTGGAAACATAATCATGCTTCTATTAATTAATGAGGGGGTGCATCCATGGTTAGTTTTTTAAAAAAATTATTGTAGACGAATCCATTTTATTAGCCATTACCAATTTTTTTGGAACATAAGGCACTCCACAACATAGAAGCCTAAGTATGCTTCCCTCCCCAAAATAAAATCTAATGTTTTCTCATGCTTCCCTTTGGCCCCCCACCTCTTTTTACAAGTTATGTACATGTAAGTTGAACCATGGCCAAACACTATGGGATGTATTCAAAATGTCTTAGGGAACACATTGTGAACTTGGGCAAAATTTTGGTAAAAAATACAAGAAAAAACAAATTTCTAGATTCCCCTCCCTATCCCTCTCATTGGTTGCATGAAATTTCTATCTCCAAAATAGTTTCTCACCATTTCAAACCTAAATTAATGCCCCCATTACACAAGGGTTTAAGGTTTAGGGTTTTATGAAAAAACCTTACATCATAAGCTACTTACATGGTTACAAGTTCCCAAAGCAAAAGTTGACATAGGTTGACCAACCACTTGAATTATTTAAAAAAAACCACCAACAAAGGATATCAAAATGAATCATAGAATAAGGTCAAATTTTGCCCACCTCTATTCACTCACCAAACTACCATATAATTAACATATGTTCTAATAAGAATGTTCAAATTGCATGCAAATTTTCAAGCGCCCACAATAAAATTGGAAAAAGATGCAAATCAAACTTTGCACACAAGCCCAACCTCAAGAGAGTTTAGGGGCAAGGATTAGCTTAGGGTAAGCTTGTAAGCTAGTAATTTAATAACCAATTGGATGTGAATTCTTCCTAAACCTTCCAACTTCAAGAAAATTGCTAGGTTTAAAGAACCCACTTCCATGCATAAGCTTTGACATGTCACACAAAATTCATTGCAATAGAATTTGTACCCAATAGGACGTTTTGTTGACATGGTCTTCTTCATCCATTTGGAGCTATAATTGTTTTAAAGTCCAAAATATAACTAATGTAGAACATGCCTACCTTCACTAATGTTTTTCGTTTTTGTGGGGGTGAATTTTCCCATCTTTTTAACTTGAAAAAACACAATTTCAACACATGCAAAACATTTTTATGAAGTATATCATAAAATTTGGGGGGGAAAAAACCCTTGGTTGGACCCAACAAGGGAAAATAATGAAATTTTTTTGGGGGGGGGGGGGGGGCCGGGGGGGGAAAAAAAATCCACAAAAATTTGGTGGCACCCCAGAAAACAAACATTTTTTTCAAAATTATAGAAAAAACAGTTCCCACAAATAA
>Ga0116231_10013662_pt1 | contig 11277 bp, 11 predicted proteins | sample S1TSphgellanicum_2_FD_89695 | JGI IMG/M metagenome (GOLD analysis project Ga0116231, IMG submission 89695) | Host-associated microbial communities from peat moss isolated from Minnesota, USA - S1T2_Fd - Sphagnum magellanicum MG | ecosystem: Host-associated > Plants > Peat moss > Unclassified...
GTGTGGTTGTGTTTTGTGGTTGTGTGGGGGGGGGTGGGGTGCGCGGGGGCTTGAAGGGGGGGGGGGGGGGCTGTTGCTTCTGCACATGCCAAGCAGCTATACCGAGCCACATGCACATCTTCACTGGCCGATCCAGGTTTTGCATGTGCAGTCCCCCTGTCTAGTTCATCTTCCCGAGTGAGTGAGTGTCACCCGTACTCTCTCTCTCTCTCGTTGCATCATAATAAGTAGCTATGTTATTGGATTCATTCTCGCTTTACTTCCAAGATGCTACAACCCGAGTAAGTTACCCAAGTGTCCATGTTTGTTGTCGGGTTGTTGCTGATGCTTAAAACCCATCTCATTCAACGCCTTCAGAAAGGCATAGGTGACGATGAGGCTTTTTGGGTGGCAAGTGGGGTGGAGTGGGTGCGCCTGTGTGGGAGGGGGAGAGAGTGAGAGGGGCAACAAGGAAGGGATCTGAATAGGAGAGAGAGTAAGAAGGATGTGTGAAGGAACAAAAATTGAAGGCCAAAACAGAAAACCATGTTTTGTAAGTCTTGAGGACAATTAGAGCTTAGAACACATTTTAATCCCCAAAATGCTAATAACATATTTACACCAAATAATGCCCTTGGGTGGCACCATTACTGAAATCAGGATTGCACTGGGCTCTTGCCTTGCATGATGCCCCTTATTTCAGCAATGCCCTCACCCTCATGCTTTGCCCTACACTTCTACCTCAAAGAATATTGAACCACAATAGAATTAGTGAGGGGAATGCCTATAGTACAACATCTTCACTTCACTTGTTAAACTCTACAGCACATAACTAGGAATTGTAATTATATGGCAAAAAACTAATTTATTTAAAATTAGTGAAGTGTAAGTTAGAAAATTACCAACGAGAAACAAAACCTTAATTCTTATGTCAAAGTGTGCCATTTTGTGTCAAGTTGTTTTTATCTTATCAACCAAAAAGTATTTATTAACACATTTGCAAGCATTTTGTTATAATAGATGCAATTTTTTTAAATAATTTTTTTTTATCACGTTAATATGTTAAACTCCAAATCGTGGATTAACAAATAATCACACAAAATGTACGAATTGAACTTGAGTGAGTGTATTTTCAACCTCAGGGTTATTATTGTTCCTTTTTTAAGGAGTTATGTTCTAACCAATGTACTAAAAGGGAGCATAGTTATATCTAGTGTTGGATGGACATCGGGAAAATCCAGATATCAAACCCACATGTCAAGTTGGATATAACAAGCTGTGATGGTATTCGAGATAATATCATATGCATCGAATCTCAAAGTTATGAGATCCGATCATATAATATTTGCATTTAATCTAGATCTCACCAAAGATAACATCCGGGTAGGATATCAATTTGTTACTCACATCTGGATATCAAATAAAGCCGGATATCAAGTAAGGGCAAGTTAGGGTTTTCTAAAAGATTTAAGTTTGAGGCAACTGATGTTTCAAACCCTAATAAGTACTCCTCTCAGCTTTTTTTTACTTCTTCTTGCTATATATCTTGGTTTTCTTTGTTTGCATTTTGCTATGTCCATGCTCTTCTTTTGCATTTTGGTGTGCCAAGTGTATGAAGGTTAGTTTGAGCAAAATGATCTTGTGGACATTTAATGAATTTCATCACATATAAATTATTTTTAAAAATAAAATTGTTAAATTTTTTGTTATCTTGATTGTGATAATAATCTTGAATATTTGACATGCAAAATATGAGGAACAATGAGATTTGATCTTAATTTTTTTTAAAGTTTTTTTTTTGATATCCTTTCCAAATATCGTAAATTTAAAAATTAATGAAATAGGGTCCAACTAATGATTTTCAAAACCTATTTTGAAAATTGAAACTAGCAATTTTTTTCTTAATGTGATGTCCACCCAACATTGTTTATATTTAGTGTTGGTTTGGTATCATGTATATTATATTATTATTGAAATATGTTGTCTTATGAGAATATAAAGCATTAGTTTCATGTATTTGATTTAATGAAAGTGGTGAATTTTTGTTGGAAATTTTTCAGTTCATAATGAAAAAATCAAAATTTTTAATTTTTCTCAAACTTTAACAAAGTAGTGAAGTTTTGCCACATAGTAATAAAATCATTGGTTAAATATAGATATGTGGGTGTCCATTAAAAACCAAAATGAAAAATGAAAACCCAATAATAATAGTAATAATAATAGTATTGGAAAACATCTAATATATCAATCGTTTAGATTATGTATTGTAACAATATAGGTACATTTAATCTTATAATATATATTTACATATTAGTAAATTGTGTACCTATATGAATATTGATATTACAATTAACATATCTTTCATGACCATAAGGAACTTGGGCCATTATATAATTCAAGATTTTAAAAAGTATTTTCACCGATTGCAAAATTGTTAAGGCTTTCTTGTCTAGGGTTAAAAAATGGTAAGTTGTCAAAACAATTAGTGAAGAATAATTTGAGGTCACCATTTTTGGGCAAAAATGTGGTTACTATGTGATTTTTGTGTTAAAAGTTTGTTGGTCAAAAGATTGTTGTTGTTGTTAATTTGGAGGCAACCATGTGTTCTTGTAATTTTCTTAAAAAAAGGAAACAATGCAAAACAAAATAGAAAATTGCCATTTAAAAACACAAGGAAGTGGAAATCTAAAAGACAAAAATAAAATCTCCTCAAAGAATTGAACCTCCATCCAAATGAATGTTATCCAATACAACAAAAGATGGGCATGTAGAAACAACAAAAGCTTATTAATAACCCAATAACAAAACAAACTAAATCACAAAACATAATTCAAAACATAATAAAAAAATGTGTATTGAAATAAAATAAGAAAATCAAATTGAAACAATAAAATTAAAATAAAAGGGTTCAAAAAATGGCAGTTAAAACATGGTTTTTACAATTGATTTTTTCTAACTATAAATGAATTGGACTTGTAATTTATATCATTTTTAATCATTATTTAAATCAATGATGCCATTGTAATTGTAAAGATTAGTCATGGATGCCATGTTTTGGTGTAGTGTTAAACAACAAGTTTTATTACAAAAGACATGTATATTGTATCATTTTTCTAGACTTTGATCTTTCTTTTGTGTCCATAATTTGACAATTGTAACAAATGAAAAATGCTAAGTTGTGCAAAAACTTAACATGTTCAGCTTTTGGTTCAAGCCAAACTATGAATAAATAATGTTGACATGGCATTCAAAATCTCCTACAAAAGAAACCTTTGCTCCACCTCCTCAATGATGCCATGAACAACACTACTATATTATTATTTTTAACCTCTTGTACAACCATTAACCAATCCACCTTTGAAACCCAATTCAAACACCATATTAATGTGAAGCACTTATACTACATGTAAGTCTTCCCATAAAGCCAAAATGTTGCATATTCAATCTCAAAAATGGGTTCAATAACCTACCCATAATGTAAAGCATATTATAATGTCCAAAAATTGACCAAAATGATTGCACCCATACCTTATTTTTTCATCATAATACATCTAATAAAAACCCATTCACAATTACTAAAGCAACAACAAAATCACAAATAAAGGCATCACAACTCTAGGCAAGCTTGGAAAGACTAAACACATTTAGACATAAAGATGATACAAGACCCAAATAAACTTCAAAATCACACAACAAATCCATATTTGCCTTTTCAACCTCATGTGCCACTTTTATTTCAACATTGAATCACCAAGGTCTTATACTTGATCAAAATCTACTTAGCAAGGGAGAGCATGGAAATCCATTGTGTTTTGACATTATAAAAGATCTTCAAAGCTTCATGCTCCAAAAAACTTGCCCAACTTGCAATTGTCCAAAACATGTTTAAAGGATGTATAAGAATAATTAAACACAACTTATAGTAAAGGTTCAACCTTGGTCACTAACAATAATTTGGAAAGAGTTTGATAGCAAGGTTAGTTTATTGTGCAACACAATACACATTCTTAGCATAAAAACAACTTGTTTTTCATTCAATTCATTGCTACACCAATTTTAGCCCCTTGGAAAATTGACATACCACTAACACCAAAACTTGACAAATTTGAAGTTAAATTAAATTTAGAAATCCATATTGTAACAAACTTGTCGTTATCACCTTTGTAAAAATGTTTCTATTGTAACAAAATATGTATGTGCTTCCAAGCTTCAACCACACAAACACGAACATCATCAATTGATGTGTATACCAAATTGAAAATACATTATGATAATGATTAAAACAATAATCAAGATGATAGGTTTGGTTTCAAGTACACACACATGATGATAATCACAATCAAAACCAAAGGTTCAAACTTTAAATAATAATTAATGTTGGGTGGTTAGTTTCACATAGAAGGTTAATTTTTTATGCACCCTCAAAAACTTTGAAAGATTCAAATACAAGTTTGAAAATGAAAATAATAGAAAAAGAAAGAGTTGAGGTACATTTCTTAGTTTGCAACACTTGAAGGATAAAAAGGGCGTGTTAAAGCTCCAAGATGGGGATTAGCACGAATGACAAGCAAATCAATTATTCATATGGACTTGCACAAACTAAATAACAAATTGGTTAATGCATAGTCACAACATTTTTGGTCCACGAACGAACCACATGCATACATAAACTCACAAGATTCACCACGGCCTGGATTTAAGGGAAGCACCACCTTTCCCCTTATAATATTATCTATGACTGGCCATAATGGCTACACCCAATTGTCATTTTTCTCAAGACTCTCCCAAGTCGAAAGTTTCAAAATTCTCAAAATTGGGACTTTTGCCACTTTGGAAGCCCATAACTTTTTGTGTATACCTTCAATTGAGGTGAGGTCTAAAGAAAAGTTGTAGCCCTCATTGAGATTTTTCCAATGATATGTGACATGCCATCCGCACACACGTAAATTAAAAAGATTCCTGACTTTTAACTGTTGGAAATCAAATTTACACTTTGACTCCTGGCCATTCTTTCAGCCATAACTTGTGTTATAAATGCTCAAATGGATCATGCAAGCCCATTTTAGACATTTAAGTTTCAAGAGCTTTTCAATGGTATAAGGAAATCTTTAATCCAATGAGTTTTGACCCTTGAAATTACTCTTTGAAAATTCAAGATTCCATAAGGACTTCAATTCCCAAAGTGAGAGTCCACTTGGGGGTGTGTGAGTTCATTCCTTCACACTCTTTCACACTTTGGGAATGTAAATGCGGTTCCTAGGTTACACTTTCGACCCGCACCTTTCCATGCCCTTACCTTCGTCATGAGCGCAAGGTTAAGGTCATGATAATTTTCATGTTAGTTTTCAAGTTAATTCTCACAATGAAAATCAATAACTATCAATTTAGATGAGAACTACCTCCTTGAAAACCATCATGATGGCATTATATGGGCCCAAATTTGATACCTTGGGAAGTTATAAAAGAACCTTTGGGTTTAATTCTCAAACTAACAAAAGCTATAAAAAACCTATTAATAAATAGATATTAGGTGTAAAATTTGAACTCAAAACCTCTTTGAGATTAAAAAAAACTCATTACCATCAAGCCATAACATTTAGTGTGTACATGATCAATTTTTTAAATCGTTTTATTTAAAGTCTACACATGCCAATGGCTTCAATTTTAAAACCATTGGTATAAATGAACTTTAAACAAAAACAGTCAACACTATTATTTCACATGCAAAGTTGTGGCCTTGTAGTTAAAGCTTTATTTTCCTTTTGGGGAATCTTGGGTTCAAATATTTCAATAAGATGCAAATCAATCTTACTTGAAAACTTGTGGTCTTTTTAAAAACATTTAAAAAATTGGGACAAGTATTAAAATTTGAAAAAAATGTTCAAGACTTAGGCCAATTTTCTTAAAGATTTATAAGAATATGAGTTAATCATTTTGAAAAAAAATTGTAAATCACCTAACATTAGTAAGGACACACTTGAAACCAATCACAATCAAAACTAAAGGTTTAAATTTCATGCTTTGAAACACACACATATAATCACAATTGCAATCTGAATCAAAAATTCAACTTTTGAACTTTGGAGTACACACATAATGATAATCACAATGAAGACCAAAGGTTCAAATTCCAAACTATATGCAACAACAAAGATCATGGTCCAATTTAAACTTAGGTTATGATTCTAAATTAAGGCAATGTGCATATGGGTGCAATCACAATCCAATAAACCAAAAAGGGCCTGAAATCACAAATAAAAATAATCAAAATTGGATAAATATTTATGTTTTGTCATTTAAAGCCATGCCAATCATGGCAAATTATTGATTTTTCATTCATATAAATGTGAAGGAATTCAAATCAAAAATTGATTTGATGAAATTTTTAATTTAAATTTTGATTTGAGACCTCTAAAAGTGAATAACAATGTGTTAGACAAAAGTCGATTTTGTGAAGGACTATTAAAAAAACTCATATAATAAAACACATTTGATGGGAAAAAACTAAAGAGGATAAAGACCTATTAAACATATTAAAAAAACACTCATACCCTAAATATGTGGGATTCTAGAACCTAAAAAATTCAAAGAAAATTTCAAAACTAATCCAAAATTTTAAAATTCCAAAAGTCTTTTGCCACACATAAATGGGGTAAAATGTACATGATGCGTTAAAAAAAGTTGTAGTTTATTATATAAGAAAACATAAAAATGTAAAAAAAATAAAATTGTTATGATTTCAAATTATTATCACAAAGAAATCCCATTCCCAACTCATTCCTTCACACATTGATAAAAAAAAAAAAAAACATATTCTACCATAATGGATTCAAAAAGCAATTAAGTGCATTCATGGTTGGGGTGTTCAAAAGGTGTACAACAAATAAATAAAGGAATGTTTCTAGTATTTCACTTAGTTACAGTAACATAGACAAATAACCACGCATTCATATTCTAAATTGTGTGTGTGTTGTTTGAACATGTTGATGAGATAATCATAAAGTAGTAGTTCATGTGGTTCCAATTAGAAGTACATTTTTATTTTTTATTTGTAAATATTGTGTAAAGTATTTAATAAAAAATCTCTTACCACTCCCAGCTGTTCTTTTTAATATATGCAACCATGTTGGTTGTCTAACTAAAAGTTCAAAAACTTGTAATTGTTCATTATTAAGTGTATGATCTTGTATTTCATCTTTGAAATCATGTTCAACATACTTGATACAATTCAATATATCTTTCATTCATGTTTTTTCACATGTAAACTTTGCATTTTCAATTTTTAATGTTGAGTGTACATATGGATAATTCTCCCAAAATAATTCAAAAAGTTGTGTTTGTTTTTCATTTTCAAACAACTTTTAATTTGCATATTGTAATAAATATGTTTTAAAAGTTTCATCATGTTGTAAAATTCCTTTTAATTGACATTCTCATACATATGAAAATTCAAAGTTATTTTTAGATAACAATTTTTTTTTATCATGAAATGGTATTGTTTGTAATAAAATGTTTTTTAAAAATCCTTCATTATTGTGTACCTTATTAAACCTTATTAAACCTATAAACCTTATTAATTTTTTGTTTTCATAAATAATGAAACAAAGATTATTCTTTCCAAATTGTTGACATGTAGAGTAAATTTTATGATCATATGTATATATTTTTTAAATTGTATAAATGTTAACTATTCAAATTGGATTGGTCTAGAAACATAAACATCGATTGGATGAAACCCTAAAACTTTTGATTTAGTAATTAATTTTGTACAAAGTAATGGTGGTTTTAAATTGATGTATTTAATGGCTTAACTTTTATGTATAATTGGTATATTTAAACATATAAGTGTCCCTTCTGCAAGTGACATAGGTTTTGATATAATGAAAGAAGAAATTAATTGTAATTGTAATTTTGATTCATTTTGTAAACCTAACCGTTCACCATTTTTATAATTTAAATTTAATGTTCCAGGTGGTTCACACTTCATAGCGTATTTTAATAAATAAAATGACCAATAGGAAGATGTAATATGTAAAACATTGAAATGAACACCCCATAATAGTAACAATGTTGGATGATATGAAACAACATTTTGATCTTCATATCTTGGTTTATAGTATTCCCATTTATTTGTTTCCTTGTTAAAAAAAGAATTGGGTTCAACATGTGAAGCAAATGGAAATCCAAACCTAGAAGTTCCATTTCGATTTTTTCGAATGGATTGACTTTGACATTCATGTAATTGTTTTCGCAATACCATTTTGAACAATTTATTTTGTAAACTATCATTAGGAACAACAAACTTTGCAATTGTTTCATCAATTGTAACAAGAATAACAACAACTATTTCATTTGTTATTTTCATTAAATCTTCTTCTTGAACCCATAATATAATGTGAACGTGAATAAATCCATGATGTTGTAATTCATAATGAATAACATATTCTTTTACTTTACCCAAAATACCATTCTCATTTAAAATATATGTTTATACATAAACATGTTAACATGAGAATGAAATGATATTGCACATTCTACAAGACAATATTTCCATGACATGTTTCAATGTATTTGTTTAACAATATATTCCATGTTGTTAAATTTATGCCACCTCAATGATGTCATTTCATCTACAGTTAAAGTTTTTAAAAAATGAATCATGCAAAATTCTTCTACCATAATCAATAAATCTTGTAATTGTGATTTATGCAATCTAGGAGAACTTTGCATTGATGATGGAAGTTTGTATTTTATTACATGTTGAAGAATTTGTGTTTTATATTTTAAAAATATTTTTCTAAACAAATATTTGATGTTTATTTAATCAATTGAAATGATTGTCAAAAGTCATACATAATTAACAAATATGGTTTATTCATTGTAAATGGTGAAAACAATGTACTCATGCAAAATTTTAAATATTCATGTGTTGATAATTTACCATCATAAGCACCATGTCCATGTGGAAATAAAAATAGAAATAAACTAAGTTCCAAAATTATACTTGTGACATTATCTTGTAATCCATTGTATCGATTTATAAGTTTCATGAATTTTATTTTATTTTGGTAATCTTTTTTCCAAATTTCCCATGATAAAAAAATCTTTATTCATGAAAGATTGTGAATTAACACACATGTGAAATAAAAGTGACAGATTTTGCATTTCATTAGTAACATGCATATTTTCAAAACCATGATGTGAAACATTATTTTTATTGAGAATATCATCTACAATGTTTGATGATAAAACACACATACTCAAATAATCATTTGATTGTTAAAAAATAGTTGGATATTGTTTAAACCATGGATTAGTTTTCATATTTTGTAAATAAATAAGTTGAATGCTTTTTGAAACATCATTTTCACTTTTTTAAAAATCTGAAATCCCATTCCAACTTAATAATGGGCTATTTAATAAACTAATATTCATAATTTCTCTTGTGTTAAAACCCCAATTTCTATTTGTATATGCAATCTAATGTTTAAAAAAGATAATGATTGTATGTAAAGTGGATGTTATGATAATAATGCTTTCATATAAATGGGTGATTAGAAAACAACATACTTTGCATGTGTTGGAGATTCACGTTCAACATAACATTTCAAACATAAATATATTTCTTGTCCATTAGGTGTAGTAGTATACCTAGACAATAAACAATTTGCAACACCATATGGAGTACATCTAGGATCTACATCATTTTTTTTGTTATATAACATTTTTTATTTTTCTAAAATTCTTATGTTGATGATTTAATTTGACTATTCCACATATGCACAACATTTCATTTTCTGAAATACATGTGTAGAATAATTAATCCATTTATCATATAATTCATTGCGAGCATTTCAATAAAAATCATAAGGTTGATAACATTCCATTCATTGTTGTTGCACATGATCATATACATCTTTCTTAAATCACTTCATCATAATTATGATTATTTACACATTTTGATTTCGTTCAAATTCGTTAAAAACCCTATATCAAACATATCCACAAATACATATAATTAGAGTTCCATATTTGAAATCAAATACTTGAATATATAACATTTGTTAAAATGGAATGCTTAGAATCAATTGATTATTCAATAAACTTATGTTGAATTCATCAATGCAATAAAATAATCAACAAATCTACATGAATTCAACTAATTTTCTTATAAATTTTTATTTTGTCTATATATATAACAAAAGTAGAGTTTAGAAAATAATCAATCACCTTTTCATAATACTTTATTTACATTACATATTTTGAAAATGACAAAAAAATCCTCATACTAAAAGAACATTATATATGAAAAATTCTTAATGAAAATACTATAATATCTTTTCAAAAGTACTTGAAATTTGAAACACATTAACCTTGTTATGTAGAATATTATTTGAAACTTCACATAATGTCACTTACAATAATGTGCTATTCTACACACATCACAATTTCCACATAGACATATGATTAACATTAAAAAAATTTTAAAAAAACCAAATGAAAAATCAATCAGCTGAAAAGTACCCCACAAAATGGTGATATTGTAAATTAACAATTTTTGAACTCTAACTATAGGGGATAGACTAAGCATCAACAAATAATTTGAAAATAAATTTGTAGTATTTAACAAAATGAAAAAAAATTGTGAAGGAAAATCTCAACATATGACCCTTCTTGTTTTTCCTTTGTAACAACTATAGAAGTCCTTATAGCCCTTCTTTTTCCATTTACAAAGTCCTTTTGCCTTCGGACTCCTTTTTCTGCAACACTCCACTTTGGTGGTTCTTTACCACACAGTCCACCAAAGTGGATTGTGTTCTTCCTTTACGAATCTACTCCCAAATTCTAAAAGGGATTGTGATCATTATCACAAGGATTAGTGTTGAGATGCTGAAGTGTGACATAGTCAAACAAGGAAGCTCACATGTTGTCCTTAAGCATTGATATTCAAGAAATTTTATTTGCACACTTTGGCAACTGCTGTAACCAAAAGAGAGGGTGTAATGACCCTACAACACGCGGGCGATCTGACGTCCCTACACGGAACTTAGTTCTTGTGTGATCCTAAAACCAATCAACATGTTCTGATCTTTCCTTCTGATTCATCCGAAACTCTGCTGCCTACTGTTGCTGATCACTTCACTCAGACATCACTTGCACTTGTGCAAAACCAACAGATTCTGATCATCAAATCCGAGCTTATACTTTCATTCATAAAAGGTCCAGGGTACAGACATCCTTGCTACAAGGCATGCATCAAAAGACAAACACACCTCGTCTCCGATGCTTCTCAGCTGA
>Ga0116231_10013664_pt1 | contig 11276 bp, 6 predicted proteins | sample S1TSphgellanicum_2_FD_89695 | JGI IMG/M metagenome (GOLD analysis project Ga0116231, IMG submission 89695) | Host-associated microbial communities from peat moss isolated from Minnesota, USA - S1T2_Fd - Sphagnum magellanicum MG | ecosystem: Host-associated > Plants > Peat moss > Unclassified...
AAAAAAAAAAAAAAAAAAAAAAAAAAAAAAAAAAAAAAACCCTTGATCAATTGTCAAGTATTAAATTGAATAATAATCATATTATTATTATTATTACCAAAAAAAATTGTATTTGTTTTCTACCTACCTTCAGCCTCAGACAGAAGGTAGGCAGAAAATATTAATTAGCTGACTTAAGTTACACATGTAGCTTCTGAAATTTGCTACTAAGAATTTTTTTTTTAATTATTAAGTTGTCATATATGTCAGGGACTCCCAAGACAACAATGTAGGAAATTAGTAGTAAACAATTTATTGGCTTTGCCTACTACCAAGGCCAAGGATATTATGTTTGGATTCATTCTAGAGTATAATAATAGCTTAAGGGATTTTTATAGGCCCCTACTAGGTAATAATAATAATAATAATAATAGGTCTATTTTTTTATATGAGCATTTTTTGAAAGATAATAATATTTTGGCTTGTGTAATTGAAACTTGAGAAATTAGTTACAAGAGTTATATAATATCTGGAAGGATTTTGGTTTCTTTTAGAGGTTTTTTTTTTTAAATTTTTTTATTGGTTTTGGAAGATTATATTTTTGCATGGTGAAATAAATATATTTTGATTTTTCCATAATTCTTCTTTTTGCCTTCTTAAGATACTTTTTAAATTGTAAAATGGCAAGGCCATAATGTGACACATTCCCCTTTGTTATTATTTTAGTAAGCAACTACTTTGGGACATATTTACTTGGATTCTCTTCATTGTTTGAATGTGCGAACTGAACTGAACTCAACTCAACTGCACTGGACTGCACTGCACTGCACACTTTGTGTAAGAAACACGACATTGCCCTTCGAGTGTGGACTGACACTCCATTCTCTACATACATATTAAAAAAATTCTTGGTATGCCTTTTTACAAGGTTACAAGGTATGCCTTTTTTTTATTTGTTTATCAATTTAGTGAGTCGCTCTATAAATATTATTTAAATAAATAATATTATTTAAATAAATTTTTTGAATACTATTTTTTTGCTATTTTTAAATAATTATTTATTTTATCATACAAAAGTCCGATGTGTTTAACTTAAATAATAATTGATATACATACCATTGAACGTATATATCTAGTCAAACACTCTTCTTATCAAATATCATAAAATCTATGGAGATAAAGTAGTTAGTGTTCCATTCAAAATGAATCTTTCTTTTTAGTATTTATATAAAAGTCTGAGTAGTATGACTCACTCTTTACAAAGAGTTTTGAGTAATTACTTAATTTTTTAATTTTTAATTTTAAAAATTTTGAAGAAACCTTTGATTGCAATTAATCCTCAAAATTGTCAAAAGGATGAAGCTGTTTTTTGTCAAAGAAAATGGTAAAGAACCGACAATTCTAAAGGTGGTTAAATTGATTTTTTTTTAATTTTTTTTGTAATGAATCAACCACAATGGATTATATATGAAGAACGGTTCTTTGTTTTTTTGAGAACCGTGGAGTCTCTCTCTCTCCAAGCCTGAGTTGTTTTGAAAAAATTTAAGAACTAAAGTAAACCTCAAGTTAGTTATGGGTTCTTAAAATTTTCAAAGAACCACCAGCAGGTAGGTTTTATGAAGGAACCGGCAAAGAACCTGTGATTCAGGGTAGGTTCTTTGACCGGTTCTTTGGGTTTTTTTTAACAAAAAAGAACCGTGGTTACGGGTCAAAACTGGTTCTTTGATTTCTTCAGAAACTGGGTGCGTCCAGATAGCTGACCGTACCCGCCAGTTCTTTCTTTGAAAAAGAGAGAACCGGCCAACACGAGTACACACAATGGCAAATAGATGAAAAATCCAAAAAAAATATTTAAAAAAAGGATTATGGAAATTATGGGTTAATTTAAAATGAGGGAGTATATTAAATTCAACCACCTAGGCCCATAAATAAACATGAAAATGGGATAATATAAAATGAGACAATATTTAAATTCAACCACCTAGGCCCATAAATAAACATGAAAATTGAGACAATATTTAAATTCAATCACCTAGGCCCATAAATAAACATGAAAGTGGGACAATATAAAATGAGAGAATATTTAAATTCAACCACCTTGGCCCATAAATAAACATGAAAAATGGGACAATATTAAATGAGAATATATTTCTTAAATTCAACCAGCAAAGGCCAATCAAGCCCAATCAAATTTAATGTGCATTGCCTTTTACCATCATTGGATTTTATGTGTGAATTTATTGCTCCAAAAGGCATAATATATTGACCCAAACTGGCATGTAAATGTTGTACTTTCATCCAATATTTTATTTGTGCACACTACCAATGGAATTGGTCTTATAATAATAGCTTATTCAACTTAGCATATATGAAGGTTTTACAAATTTTATTAAAATGGGTACTTTAGGTGCATTGAAGCTTGTTGGAAAATAATTGAATGATATAGTTTTTAATTCCTTTTTTAAATGGCAAAGTTTGATTATAATGATGCAACTATTGATGCACAATTTGCAAATTGGCAACAAGTGATTCTTCAAATGAAAGGAAGTATTTTTGTATCTTGAGACTGAGTTTGCTTTGCTCTACTCTGTAAGGTTTGGGAAGTTTAGATCAATAACAAGTCCGAGCTTCCTCGCACCTACTAGCCTTGTCCCATCAATCTAAGGCCATGTACATGCATCCCAACCATGCCATTGAATTCCATATCATACCATAAAACACTCCTAGAATTTCCTAGTGTATATGGAGGGCACCTTATAGTCACGAATATCCCTCCTAGAAAAGCGGAGAGGGTTTTTATGCATGTAAGCTAGCCTTGTCCCATCAATCTAAGGCCATGTACATACATCCCAACCATGCCATTGAATTTCATATCATACCATAAAACACTCCTAGAATTTCCTAGTATATATGGAGGGCACCTTATAGCCATGAATATCCCTCCTAGAAAAGTGGAGAGGGTTCTTATGCATGTAAGTAGGCATAAGATCCCTCCCATCCTACATCTCATGACCTTCATATGTTTAGTTTCATGATAATGTTCATCTCATGCTTTATGATGGGTAAAGCCCATGGGTGGGGGACATTCCCAAAATGTGGCATTGGACGCAACTACCCTTCATCCTAGGCCCCAAAATCCCATTATTTTGGGAATGCTCTCACCTTAGCGCTTTGCCCTGGACATAAATCTGAACATGATTGGTACTTGGGTAGCAAGTTTAAATTTTGTTTTGTAAAGGTGACATGACTATGTAGATCCTATCCTACAGGCTAGTTTGGTAGCAAGGTGCTTAATAATTATTATTATTTTCAGTTATTTTCAGCAGTAAAATACTCATCTTTTACAATTAAACATTGTACTAAATCATGAAGCTAGTGTACTTAGAGTTTCTTCCAAATTTGTGGCATGGCAAATATATTTATTTATTTATTTAAAATCAACAATTTCAAAAATAATTAAGTAGTGCATAACCAGCCTAAGTACTATGAGAGTTTCAAACTAAAAGGTGGATAGATGTGGATTCATAAAAGGTTATCATACACAAGCATACTCATGTTAAATGTCATGTGCTACCATATCTAGATACCGAGTTGTCTACCACAACACATCAACATAAACTTCTACTAAACAATCACATAATTCAAATCCTACTCATCTTCATGTTGAAAGAATCCAAGCCCAAAAACTACACTAAAACAAACTTGTATTTTCATATTCACAAAACAAACATAGTAATTTTCAATTACACAAAACAAACACATATTTCTTCACAAAGTTTTGGAGTTTCAAACACCAAGAATGAGGGACTCCAAAGCACAAGAACAAGGTGTTTTTCTAAATCACTAAAAATTTGAAAACCTTTTGCACATTAGGATTATGTTATCCACCTAGAAATATCCAATTAAGTTATTTTGACACTAGTTGTTGTGCACTACCATATCTAGGCACCTAGCTATCTCCCACAACACATCAACATAAACTCTTATTAAACAAGCACACATACACATAATCACCCCCCTATACATGAATAAATTCTCTATGAGCTAGATAATAAAACTTATGTAAGTTTGGAATATGTATTATGGGATGACCAAAAATCATTATTAGAAAAAATTTATTTGGCAACTTCAATTTGCAATTAGAAACAAATCATAGACTACTATTATTTGTTACAAGTAAAATTTCGATTAATTGCATAAGTGGAAGTGTATCAAACATGTGATCGCAAATACGATCTACACATGAGATCAACAAATGTTCTATGGATGAAATATACATTCAAATGTATAGTCCATCCTTAGATTATATAATTATTTGTAACTACTTACCACATTTGCAACTACAATATCATTGATTACACATTGCCGTGTGTAGGGGCATATATAAATTTAAACTACGAAAATTAAATACCTTATTTATCTCATTTCTTCAAATTGAACAATCTAAAATTCTTCCATATGGACCAATTGCATTTTGTCACAAGGCCAAAAGTGAAAATTTCAAAATAAATGAATTTTTTTAAATTTAGGTAAGTAGATAGATAGGTAGGTAGGGAGTAGGTAGGTAGGTATGTTGATTTTTTTTAAAATAGGTTTACTTATTAAGGTTAATAATTTTTTATTGCTTCATCCAAATAACATTTTTTTATAAAAATTGTGTGCTTTTAAGGTTTTAAATGCACTTTCTTACTTAATTTACAAGATTGAAATTGAGGGCAAAAAATATGTGACAAATTTTATAATTATCATAATCTAACCAGAAATTAATCTACAACTAACTTACAGTCAAAAAAAATTATCCCATACCTTTTGTCCTTTTTTCAATGCTTAAAACTATATAACTAAATGTGAAAAATATGTTTTCTAATCCCCAATTTAAATAAGATCCTCCTAAAGGGATTGCTACATACCTAGGTTTCTCCAATGTACCTAATTAACATAAATACCTACCTACCAACCTACTTAGTTAACATACCCACCAAACCTAACCTATTTATCTAATCAAGCTACTCACCTCTCATATTGACCTACCTTCCTAACATATAAACCAAATTAAAATATACCTATATATAATTAACCTAATTAACTTAAGGTACTACCTACCAACTATTACTTAACCTAACTTACTACCTATTACCTACTAATTAAATAGCTTACTAACTAAAGTAGTTTATATCACATTTAGGTTTAGTTCACATGACATTTATGTGTAGACCAAATGTGTCATATGGGACATCAACTAAACATTAATTGAACTACAACTTGGCCAAACCTTTGTTAAACTAAAACTTAGTTAAACCTTAACCAAACATTGGTTAAACAAAAATTTGATTTTTTTTCTTATGAAATTAAAACTTAGCTAAACCTTGAAGAAATTAGAATTTGGTTAAACTTTGGCGAAATTAAAACTTAATTAAATTTTGGCAAAACTAAAATTTGGGTAAACTTTGAATAAACATTAGCTAAACTTTGATGAAACTAAAAATTGACTAAATTTTTACAAAATTAAACCTTGATGAAACAAAAATTTAATGAAACCTTGGTTAAACAAAATTCAATTAAAATCAATTAAATTAAAATTTGGTAAACCTTGGCTAAACTAAAACTTGGTAAATATTTGTTAAAACTTGTTAAAACTTTGGTTAATATAAAGTTAATTAGTTAGACATTGGTTAAATTAAAACTTTGTTAAATTAAACAAAAAAATTATTAGACCTTCATTAAAATTTGGCTAATATTTGACACCTTTAGTTGAGCCATGACTAAACCTATAATTCAAGTTTAATATACATGGAACACCTTTAAATTTAATAGTAATAACCTTAATACAACTTTAATATTAAACCTTATTCATAAGATACCATTGATATATGTGAAATATAAATTTAATACACCCTTAAAGATGTACCCTTAATAAATTCCTAATATAATCATGTCAAATTACTTACAACAAATTTTTAATTTGCAATGTGACTATTGGGATTTACTACCATATTCTTGGATGAAAATACACATAAAACTCATACATATAAAAGGATGAAACTTCCAATAAGGTCAAAAACACATTCAAAAAAACCAAAAAGGGCATTGAATGTCATAAATTATAACAAAAAATTAAATATTTATTTATTTAGTACCATTTGAAACCATGGTAATCATGCCACATTATTCAAGTTTAACACATATGAATGTTAAGAAATTCAAATTAAAAATCCATTTGATCCAATTTTAGGTTTTGGTTTAATTAAAGACTTTTTGAAAATGATTTTTTTTTGTTATTAAAAATGGACGTTTTTATAAAGGACCTTCAAAAGATTGATATAATAAAAGTAACTTGGTAAAAAAAAATGAATTGATAATAACCTATTAAAACACTATAATTAATTCACAATTTTAAAAATGTGAAATCTTAAAACTTTGAAAATTCAAAATATGTTCAAAAATTCAAAGCTTCAATAATGTTTTACCACATACAAATGGGACATTATGTACATGATGCATTGAACAAAGTTGTAATTTATTATACACTAAATTGAATTTTTTAAAATGAACATTTTTTGGTATGATCATTTTTCAAGATGAAACATAGAATTTGCACGAAACATGCACACTTTTATAAATTTATGTTTATTACAAAATGATGAAGGAAAAAATGTGATTTATTGGGAAAAGTAATTAGTAGTTGAAATAATATTCACAAATGACACATAGTCACATGTAGTCACGAAATTGATGGTTGCAAAATACAAGAATTCTATTAGATAGAAATGAATATAAGTTATAAAAGGAAGTGAAACATAATAGTTTTGGAACATAATAGTTTTGGAACATCTTCAACATTTTCTTCCTTTGAAGGACTATCCTTCTTAAATGTTCATTTATGTCAAGCAAGCTCTTGTTAGATTTTGGTATAGCACGTGTATATGATGATGGTGTATATTTGAAACCATGTTTTAATAGATGGTTAGATCCAAAATTGTCATCTTCAATTTTCTAAACCAATAAACTTGATAATTCAAATTGACAAATATTGAGGCCCAACAATTAAAATAAATTTGAATTTCATTCTATAGTTTTGACTAATTAATGCTTCTTCGAACCACAGTTGCTTGTCATATCTATTATAATCTATAAATGAATTCATTTTTTACTATTGATGATCCATGCTCATAGTTAAAAAATTCTTGCAACCACATTTTTCAACATCCTTTGCCAATTCAATCCAAAGTTATATAATTGTACATCAATAACATGTGATCATTATTGGATTAGTAGTTATTTCATTTTACAATTTATGAATTGTTGATTCCAAGTTTTTTTTCTTTCTTGAACAAATTAAACCCTTGATCATTTCTTGCAAGCAATTGCACTTTTGAATGTCTACCAACATTCTTGGAATTTTGTTAAAATATTTGCCCTCCATGAATAGTACAAAAGTTGTACATGACATGTAAGAATTTATCATCTTCTAAATGCTTTTCATGTGATTGCCACACATGATCACAAACTTGGTCAAGCATCCAACATCAAGTTCGATGATGGTGAATACCATATTTGCACACCAACTCAAAATTGGACAACTAGCCCTTTCTCAAAAGGAATGTCAAAGCTCCATAGAAATGTTATTGAACATCCCATTGTTGACCAACAAATGTTTGTTTCCAAATTCGACATTCAATAACATTGTTTGTAGAACTTCAAAATTCCTCCTTGAAAAAAGAGACTAGCTATTCAATTCCAAGTTGAGGCATTTACAACTCTCTACCATCATATTTTGATTTTGTTCCCTTGGTCAAGTGTGTGATTATGTGTGATAGTCACATTAAGAGCATCAAAGTTGGCTCCAACAATTATTCAAGTCCAATTTGAACTAGTAATTTGTAAAAAAAGAAGTAAATTGAAGCCACAAATGTCAAGACCACACCATGGAACAAATTTAGAATCAATAGGCCAACTCATTCTATTGATTTAATCAATATCCAAATATCATACATTATGTAAAATGCTTGTGTGCATATTAAAAACTTAAAGGATAAGATTTGTCAACCAAGACTTTGAGTTCCAATCACTTGAGTCAACTTGTCAAAAAGTTGCATGTTGTTATATTTCATCATTAGAACAATTGTTCTTTTCCCTTTCTAATGGTGAAATAGTGAATACAAGCTTTTGACATGCCAATCTAGGTGATTAGAGCTCTAAATAAAAGTTGAAAACTTTGATCATTTAATATTTTTATTGGCACCAATCTAGAAATTGAAATTTGAAGTTAAAAATAACATTGCAAGCTCCAAAAAATTCTTGTCAATTCAAATGGGAGCTTCTTTCATCTTTCCCTAAGGTTTTTGCTTAAACCCATGTCATATTTTTACAATTGATTTATGATGACCTAAAACATGTGAGTTGCATCTTAATCTTCATGAAAGGATGGTTCAAACATGTAACATTACCAAATGAAGTTATCAAGTTTATCAATTGTGAATGCATCAAAAGTTTGCATCATGGTTGGCTTGTTAACTACCCAATGATATTATAAAATTTTGGCACCACCTAAGGAACATTTTGATTTTGTCCTTCATTGCTTTTAAAACATTTGAGTGCGATTAACTCCAATCTTCATACCAATTAAAATCTTGGAACAAATCCATTTAACTAAATGTTTGGTGATGGTCCATGTGATAAACCATTCCCTTATTGGTGATTGGTTGTGATGCTAATAAATAGTTATGCCCAATTTAGAAACACATGCAAGAGGATATTGGAAGGGTGTTGAATCATAATACTTCATGTGTGAGGCATGAATTGCTTGCATTGTTTGAATGAGCGCCCAAGCCAAAGGTACCCAATATTGTTGATACAATCAAAGGATCTATAATTCATGAGGAGACCCAACTTGTAGTTTCTATTGGCCTTGGATCATTAATCGATCCTTTGGCAATTGTTGGGAAAAATAATTGTCCATTTGCATCATTTTATGCAAAGGGCCCAAGTTCCAATAGGGCATGAAGGATAATGCCCTTTCATGGTTACCTTCAATGGGAGTTAAAATCTCCAAATCTAGATGATTCAAGGGTGATCGATGTCTAAAGCCATGTTCTCATTGTTTCGTGTTGTCATAATCACCTTTTGATTCCTTGCACACAAATTGTACATTGTATTATATATACCCAAGATACAATGTTAATGGCACCTTCAATCCAACACTTGTATTCAACATCATGCAAGATAAAATGAAAGCAAAAAAGAGCCTTTGATCAATTAGACTTCAAAGACTATGAGATCATGAATTGATTGAAAAGATCCGCATCACAAAATCTAAATAAGTGAGCAACTAAATCATCTTTACAAAATTATTGATGTTAAGAACATCATTCTCACCCAGAACAATGTTGGGTGGTTCTTTGATTTTGTTGAGAGCCCTTGGATATGGGTCTATTTTTTATTTAAAAAATCAAAGACCATTTTCCACCCACACCTTGTTTGAGGCATGTATGATGGTTTATCATAGTGTAAAGCACCATCACATTTTTTTCTTTTGTATATTTTACTCTCTCATTGGGCTGAAAAAATTTAGTTTGCTAACATTGCAATGATGTTGCACGAATAATAACTTACACAATCTTGAGGATACTCTTGGATCTTGGATATACATACATACACAAGCCCAAACAGAATTTCCCACTATTATGAACTTTTTGTCTTATTATACTCTTTACAAGGCAATGTATTGCAGTGAATGCAGATGCTCTAAAATTAGAGTAACATAGTGTTGTATAAGATCTAGTTCCATATATAGCCCACATATGAATGAAGAAGTCCAACATGATTCAGCATCCATCCTAGCCAGAAGGTGCAGGTGCTCTGAGTCTTCACTTGCTTCTGATCAAAAATTATTATATACCTGAAAGTAACAACAGCAGTCTGAGAGGCTCATAAATCATCATGTAAGGAAGGAAGGGAGTTTTGTTTTCTCATGAATTTTTTCATGTCACACTGACACAAAGGCCAACAAAGCCATGAACATGAACCAAAAGATTTCTGCATTTCATACATTTCACACACTTGATGGATCACAGTTAATTAATTTACAGCTCTCCCTCCTCTTTAATCTCACACTGCAGAACCCTACACACCCCAGATACCTACCTAGCTCTCTGTTGCTGGCTGGATAGCCTCTGTGGCTACCACAATGAAGTAGAAAAAGCTTAAAAAAAACCCTCTACTTACTTTACCTGGTAGTTGCTTATTTTCCTACCTACCTACCTACCTACCTATAGGACCTACTTCTTACAAACTTACAGAATAGGGTTACCAGGATGAAACCAAATACTAACTCAGTTGGAATTCATCCATCCATAACCAGTTAAGTTTCATCCACAAGTGAGCTATAAATGGGTGTCCAGTGGATGGTGGCAATGATGGGTGCTGGTTCACTCTGGCCGGATACTCTGCTGCTATCTACTATATATCTAGTATATGCCCACAGACACAAAAACCCACTGTTCACAAACTGCAAAATCCTTTTCTTCTATTTTTTAATTAAAAAAATTGTTAAATTTATTTTTAATTAAAAAAATTGTTAATTTTATTTTTGGGTGTCTTTTGTGAGAAAAGAGTCCTAATTAGGCAAAAAGGGCAGACAAGATTTTGGTACTAAACCCACTTTACTTACTTACTTTACTCCAGGAATCCAAACTCTGTGACTAAAGACAACATTTCTGGACAATAGTCCTGATGTTGTTGTTGTTGTTTGTTGAACTCCACCAAGTCCTGGTGTTGAAACTTCAAGTCAGAAGACAGAAGAAAGACAGGAACCAAATATTTGTTGCCACCTTTTGATGATGTTGCCATCATCAAAGGTGAAGAAGAAGACAAAGGAGGAGAGTTGGTCTGGAGTACAGTAGCCTCCTGCCTAAGTATGCAACTTGAACCTGGGAGGATTGTGTGTACTTAGCCGGTAGGTGCGCACTTTAGATGAATCACTTAGTCCGTCCGTCTGACACACAGGGCGTTCCAACCCATTAACGGTCTCTGCAATGCCGATTCTGCAACCCCCTAGAAATGAGCCGCAGAGACCGATTCTGCTAGTTATTTGCTTCTTTTTTTATCTTTTTTTTTTGGATTTTGTTTTTCGGATTTTTCTCCCCTTCTCTTAAATTAACAAAAATGAAGAAACAAAATAAAAAATAAAAAATCGGCAGAAAAATCTAAGGCTACGTGTTTGCTTCTTTTTTTATCTTTTTTTTTTTTGGATTTGTTTTTTCGAATTTTTCTCCCCTTCTCTTAAATTAACAAAAATG
>Ga0116231_10013665_pt1 | contig 11275 bp, 6 predicted proteins | sample S1TSphgellanicum_2_FD_89695 | JGI IMG/M metagenome (GOLD analysis project Ga0116231, IMG submission 89695) | Host-associated microbial communities from peat moss isolated from Minnesota, USA - S1T2_Fd - Sphagnum magellanicum MG | ecosystem: Host-associated > Plants > Peat moss > Unclassified...
GACTTTTCACTAGAAAACATTACGATAGTTGAGCAACGCATCGTGCTTCTTGCACGAAATCCACTTTTTCATTGACATTTGAATTGGCAATTTACCCACGCAAATGGACGTCATCAAGCCCTATGCACGCTGAGAATGTTGAGACCGCAAATTTCAATGTTGCTTCAAACTTCGTAGGGAGAGATTTCACACAAGTTTCGGGTGATTTACATGTCCATGAATCCACGGCGGAAAAACCGCCGCTACTTTATACAGACGAAAAACTCCTTAAATCACAAAGAAACTTCACGGGACGAAAAGCAGAATTAGATTCAGTTCGTCAGAAATTGGCCTCCCACTCATTAGCGGTCGTTCATGGAACAGCTGGATTTGGGAAGTCTGCAATCGCTCATCAATACTACAAAAGAAATGAAAAATTGTACCAAATTGCCCTTGAAGCGAATGCAGAAAGTGCTATTAGTGTACATACAAACCTGAGAGAATTATATAATTATTTCTATGGTGAACCAAGTAAGAATGAACTTGATACCGACATATCAAGTCGCTTAATAAATACAATACATAATCAAGATAAATCAAAAGCGCTTTTCATTCTAGACAATCTTGTAAATCGAGAAATATTAAATATTTTTCCTGACGGCTCTAAAAATATACATGTGCTAGTAACAGCGCGCCGTTCTGATTGGGATAGTGAGCGAGAAAGTATACCGCTTGGAATTCTGCCAAAAGAAGATGCGATGCAGTTTCTAATCAATGAAATTGCTGCAAGAAACCGAAAAACCAGATCTGGTGCAAAGGGAATAGAACCCAGCGAAGCACAAACGATTTCAGAAACGCTTGATGGACATGCTCTTGCTTTAAAACATGCTGCGGCATACCTAGGCACAAACAAAAGGGTATCAGTCCAAAAATATGTCGAATCGATTGAAGAATTTCTCGACAAATCTCCAAATCCTCACGATGATTTCGGTCCATATGTATTTGCAACATTTCAAGCGGCGATAAGAAGTGCTGAAGCCACAAATAAAGGGGCTGCGTCTATCTTGTTTTTGTCAGCACACCTAGGGCCAGATGAAATCCCAGAAATTCTTTTTCGTCAAAATATAGATGTATATCCTGATGGATTAAAACCTATATTCAAGAATTCTGATATTGATTGTCTAGATCTGAAATCTGTTCTCAGCGATGAACATGCGCGCGAGGCAGCCTTTAACATACTCAGCCATCTTTCTCTTATCGATTCAGACCAAAAGAATGAAACTTTTTCGGTACATCGCATGCTCCAGGCTGCAGTGCGCGTTAGCATGGATGATAAAGAGCTCGAATGGCATAAAGGCACAATTCATGCGATTGATTCTTCGATGCCTACCCTTTCGGAAATCGATGAGACTTCCTATTACAATAAGCTAATCCCGCATACTCAAAGAGTTCTGTCATCAATCAAAGAGAAAGATCAAGCGTATTACAGTCAGTCTATACCCGTTGCTAAGCTAAACGCAGCTTATGGGGAATACCTTACGGTTCATGGACACTATGATAAAGCTTTGACACCGCTTTCGGATAGTGCAATTTCTTTTTTGAATTATAATGAGTTATATGCTGTACAGCCTCTTAATAGCTTGGGGTCCGCTTATTACAGAATGGGTGACTACGAGTCTGGTTACTCTATGTATAATATGATGCTTGAACTTCGAAAAACTAAATATGGTGAGAATCACCCAAGGCTGGCGATTGTACATCATTACCTTGCTGACGCAGCTCAAGGGATGGGCGATTTAGTAAAATCGGAGATGCACCATTATAAAGCACTTGCACTTTTGCAACCAGGGGAACAAGAAAGTGAAAAATATAGACACAAAATATTATCGGGCCTAGCTCAACTTAAGAGTAAACGTGGTGATTTTAAAAATGCAGCTAAATATCACTATCAAGCACACCAGCAGTGTGTGCAAAATTATGGAGCGATGCATCGAGATATTCCATCAATACTTGCCCGCATCGGAAATCATTTATTTGAGCAAGGTCAAGCAGAACAAGCCAAGGCAATATTTCTTAGGGCCATCTACGTGGCTAACCAAAATCATGTGGACCCTCCTTTTTTAGCCAGTCTGATTGATGAATTTGCAACTACATCATATGCAACCAAAGCTGAGAAACCAGAGAACGTCATAGAGCTTCTTAAAGAGGCTTTAAGGCTCCGAGTGATGGCATTTGGTGAATATAATTATAATGTTGCTAAAAATTCTTTAGAAATTGGACATATCGCAAGATACGAAGACATTGATGGTTCAGATGCTTTTCTGCGCATGGGACTTGTGTATTTTCAAAAGCACCCTATAACTGATACAAGTAATCAATTTAAGAATATTGTTGACGAGTCAGCTGAAGCTACTGGGTTTGACATGATTAACGGCGTCGACCCTAATACAGATGCATATGAGGAAATTATTCGTGCAGTACTGAGCCATTTAGAAACCGATGGAGATAGCTTGTCTAACAGAATGATTGACGAGGGAATGAATGGACATTCCGCTTATTCAGATGGAATACGTGATGGATTTAAATTTATTCTTGAAGAATCTGATGATGAACACAACTCTGATGTTGACTGATACTTCCTATCACTGCAATAAACGCAATCCTCTTCATGGATTGAATGTGGAGTAATTATGCCTGAAATATACCGTTCTGCACAGCCCCCTTCTCCCGGTACGCCGAGTGGCGTTAATCACTCCATGGTACCATTACTTCACGAGTCGGGCGAAAGCGCAGCTTCGTCATTTTCGAATGCGCATACGGATAGTATCAGCGTAGGGTGTTTAGATTCTATAACCAGCATGGGGTTTAGTTTATTAAAAAATCTACAAGACTGGATTTACAGTCCGGTTGCAGAGAACGCAGAACACGAAGACGTAAACCCAAATAAAAACGATAAAGGCGCGATTGGCTCAAACTCTGCTTTGCAGCAGAAGAGTTTATATGAGTATAATAATTTTCATTCATTTTCAAAAAAAATACGATCGCAATCAGAAAAAGAAATGTTGCTGCATGCGTGGCCGTATTTGCCTGAAAAAGATAGAGAAACTGGCAGGGCCGATTTGCAGCCTATAATTGCGAATGATCATTCACTTGCAATGCTATTTTCAGGTGTTGAAGCGATATTTTCAAGGATTCACGCTGCAGACACATCAGATATTCGTTTGAATGAATTCATAGATGAAAAAAAATATTCGTTATCATCTCCTGAATGTAGAGCATTGCTAAAACATCCAATGGTCGATGATTACCATTTAAACGTGCTAGCGAATCTAGTAAGCCCCCCTCTAAATGCTTCTGAACGAGAAGACTTGTTAAATCATCCAAATGCTGGTGCTTTGACTTTGTTTTCTCTTGCGAAAAATGGAACGCAGAAAGAACGTGAAGCTATCGAGGAGCTTCCGAATGTTCCTGATAGAACGATGAATCTCATACTTCAGTCGAAAACACCTATTGAAAGCGCAGTACCATCTCAACTTGAGACATTACTTGCAAATCAGAAAATTGGAGATTCGACACTTTCACAGCTCATCACACGTGCGAGCGAACAAGGAAAGCTTGCTATATTAAGCCACCCTAATGCTGGCAGCTTAACATTTGCACATTTCGTCCCACGCAATGCCTTAGATCCAACAAATGCGAGTAGTCAACAACGCATTGCAATAGCTAAGCATCCTAATGCTGATAATTTTATAATGGTAAAACTTGCAAAAACAGCAAGAATCGATGCATTAGAAGAACGAGTGGCTCTCGTAAATAATAAGTCAACCGATTTTGATACACGTATTCAACTGATAGATGAGATGCCATTATCAGAAAGATTAATGCTGGCAAATGATCCAAATACTTCTTCCCGACTAATCGAGTCACTTCGCTATCGATTCATTCGAGTTCGCGAAGGTGATTTAATAGATAAAGTTCCTGAATCATCAGCAGAACTTGAAGCAATTATCGCACATCAAAATGCCAGTGACTCTGATTTGCACGAGTTATCATACGAGGCAACGCCAAATCAGCGCTTGGTAATGGCAAGGCATCCTAATGCAGAAGATCTACTAACTTTATCCCATCTTGCAGAGGATGCTGCTTCGAACGAATGCGAGCTTATTTTAAAGCACCCAAATGCTGGAAAACGAGCTTTTGAGAATTTGATACAGAATCCGAATGCTTCGCCTTTGGTCATTGCTGAGGCAAGGAGAAGGCTTGCATTATAGGCTTTCTCCTTGTCCCCTTACCAGCTACCAACCCTTTGCTCTGAAAGAATAGAAAAGACATATGCCTGAATCGATCTCGCCAAGATCAATAACTCCGCCGCCACACAATACAAGCGAAACTACCCCTGTTCGGGTAAACCCAAGTGCGAATACAGTTAGCTCAACAGGAGATCGTGTCAGCTTACACTCACAACAAAGACCGCAGCGACAGCATAATTTTTCCGGTAACATCACCGTTACCGGCGGTGGAACAGCAACCATTCGTAGAGAGGCGATTGAGGCCAGGAATATTATTGGACAACCGTCAGAACAGCTTCAAATCACCAATACATCTGATATCTCGACTGATGGACCAACTGACATCTCGCAATATACTAGAAGGGCCCAGCAAGATATCCTTGACCACGACCTTAATTCATTAAACATTCGTGATTCAGGGAATATTCGAGTTCAAGGGGGCAATTTAAGCCTTCGGCAAGCGTCAATGCTTGCAGGCGGAAATGTTAAGTATTCAACTCCGCGAGCTTTCGATTCAGCGGAATCCTCTCATACTTCTGAGCTCAGATCACCTCATCAGATAGGGCTTCAAAATCAAAGAAATGCAAATATTTCAGAATCTGTTTTTCGATCAATGTTTCAGGCAACTGGAGCAACAGGCATTCATGGTTTCGATATTAATACAAAAATTTTCGATGTTGCGTTAACATTCCCAGGTGAAGTCCGTAGTGCTTTTATAGAACCACTACTGCCGGAATTGGATCAAGCATTCGGTCGCGAAAATTATTTTTACGATAACCATCATAAGCACTCTTTAGCTCAGCCAAATCTGAGTGACTTACTCCAGAATGTATATGGGAATGCGAAGCTTATCGTTGTTGTTTTAACAAAAGACTATGCGAATAAAAACTGGTGCAACAACGTTGAATGGCGAAAAATCCAGGAGCACGTATTTGAAGGGAATGGCAAGAAAATTATGTTCTTGCGAGCAGATGATGGTGCGAACCCGCCCAAAGGCATGTTAAAGCAAGATGGATACATTGACATACGAAACGAGCAACCACATACCGTGGTAGAGTGGATCAAAAAACGGTTTGATGAAACAGTTCCTCAGGGCAGCTAGAGCCAATTATTGGAAAGCCGATCACGCAATACCCAGGCAGATTACCTTGACACTTGCGAGCCGGATCGGAGCGTTCATACTTATTGCAATCTATTTCCAAGATAAGCATTGGTTCCGCCCACGCTTGCAGCAGCATAACAAACTCTGCGAGCTTGAATAAATACTGTCAGGTATCGTTTAAGAATCATTCAGAATATCGCGGAGAATTTGTTCATCTTTTCTAGTAGCTTTTTCTGCCGTTGGTATTTCTGATGATGCGCCTTTGCTATCGATATACCGGCTGCACAGAACGTATATGAAAGATGTCTTGATCAAACCGACGAGTCCCAATGCTACCATCGTAGAACGTAACAATGTCGATCAGTTTATCAGGCTCGTCAAGATCAATTTCAGAATAGAGACTTTCAATTCCATTATGTATTTCTTGAACGGATAAGAGATCCGTCAAGAACAGAAACGCCTGTTTTACAGAGATATCTTTGGAAGCTGAATGCAATGGGTAGTCAACCGAAAATTGAAGCACGCCGTATTCGTAACATGCTAATGAAAATGCCGATGGGGCTTGGTCAATGTAAACTACGCTACGTCGCCCGACATCAAATGCCGCATACGTGTTGAGTAACATCACCAATCGCCCAAAAATAAACTTGTCTTGTAGAGCCTCATAGAGGCCTGAACGCAAACTCTCGTGCGTAAGCACTGAAGCTTCGACGACCTCATTTCCAGTGTAAGCCTCATCAATCATGATATCGCCAATCGAAAACCAAAGAATGCTCAACACCATTACTCACGCGCTGTCTCAACTTCAATGACTCCATCCTTATCACAAACAGAATACACCTGCTCGTCTGTTTTCCATTCCACAGTGATCTTTTCATCAAGCAACTCAGCGAACTTGTCAATCCACGGAACACACACAACGGCACGATGACGCGCACCAAGCACCTTTGTAACTGGCGCAAGCCGCGCATAACGTCTTCCCAACACATCGATTGCACCGAGAAGAAAATGATCGGCGTATTTTTGTCCAGCTTCACCGAGATAATGCGGTATACCAATTCGCTCCGTAACATTGCGTAATTCCGCTTTGATCAGCGGAATTCGAAGGAGAGCTGCGGCTTTTTCTTCCTCGATACGCGCCCGCTTTGCGCGAAGCAACTCGGCATCAACGCTACAAATAGGGCAGATGTCTGTTTTGTACGCAAACGTCCCATGCACAGAGCATTGCACTTCCGGCGCTTCGTCGATATTACTCATGACTAACGTTCAAATCCGCGATCATGATCTTGAGCACGGTCACGCTGTTGCGCGCGTTCTTTCGCTGCATCGCGAGTCTGAGCAATTTGTTGGTGAAGTTCTTCCGGCTTGCGAAGTTGGACATGCAGATCTCGTGCAACGCGAAGCTGCTCTTGCGGTTCAAGCGGCTCCATTGCTTTCATCAAACCTTTCGCAGCTTGGCGCTCATCCGCACTATAATCCGTAGCACTACCATCAGCAATTGGTTCGAGCTTCCACCCGATTCGCGTTACGCTCAGCGTAACGTAGCTTGGCGCATCGTTGCTTATGGCGTTATCTATTTGTCCTTCTCGGCTTGCATCTTTTGAAGGCGCTGGTAATTTTTCTCCACGCCCTTTTCGAGGCTCTTCAACATCACTTCGTTGAGAATTTTCCCACGCTTTTCTCGGATCGCTTGAAGTTCGCTCTCCGATACGTTGAAGGGATTGTTTGATTTCGACTCGTTGGCTTCGCTCATGTTCTTTCTCCCCAGTGATACGATGCAAGGCATCTTGTTGTGAAGTGTATTGGTGCGGCAGAATTGTTTGCTCAATAGTCCCAAAACGATATTCAGATCTTTCGCCGCTATTGTCCAAAATCATCAACCGAACACGATTGTTGTCTTTGTAATCGTGCGATAGTTGAAGAAGAGATTGCTGAGCGCCATAGTGCGTTGCAGCAAGTATATCATTTGACACAGAACGCCCGGTGAATGCTTGTCGTTCCGCGATTCCGCGTGCAGCCGCTTCAATTGGTCGATGAATGTAACGAATTTCAACATCCATTCCAGCCGAAAGTGCAGCTTCGATACGACTCTGAGAGCTTTCGTAATTCGAAAGCGTCGTATCATACATCGCGTGAGGAAGAGTCTCTCCGGTGAGCGCAAATTCTTCCAGATAGAATTCTTTTATGGTTCCCTTCCCTGAACCACTACCACCGGCAAGGAAGACCACATAATTCGATTCGATTGATTCAGCACGTTCAGAAATACGTTGTTCCCAAGCGTTCTGCGCAATACGACTTGATGCTTCATGAACAGCCTGAGTAATCTGTGCGCGCGTTTCCTTATCAGCTTGCGCGTAGGCGGGAAACAGCTCTCGCGCATTATCCGTATCAATGATATTCCCAAAACGCGCACGATATTCCCGAGTTAATTCTTCAAGCCGCTGAGGATTGTTGACTTGCTGCAATGCATCAGCTTCTATCGCTGCGTAGGTCATGGGTTCGCGAGACACGTCATGCGCTGGGATCTCACGTCCATCAATATGAGCAGCATCGATAGGAGCATTTTGTTGCTGGGATTGTTCTTCCCCGACGACGCTATCTTTTTGTAACAGAGCCAACTCGTCGGCTTTACTTGCCGTGCGCTCCTTGTGTTCTCCAATGCTGCCTTGAAACGTGCGAAGCTGATCGTTCTCAGTGCGTGCCTCATGTTCGGCAATATACCGTTGCGTTGCCGCAACCGTCATCTTTGCACGCTCGCGCCCACCGACCGCAAGAAATTCGCCAAAATCAACAAGATCTTCACGCGCGTAAACGACTAATACGTCTTCACGCGCACGCGTGATGTCAACATATAAGCCCCGGCGAGCATCTGATTCCGTAACCAATGCATAAGCAGCGTCAACCGTGCGACCTTGAGAGCGATAGGAAGTCGTTGCCATACTCCAGTCGACTTCAGGATAGGCAGCAATGTCCCAAGCAACCTCAACGCCGGAACGCGCATGCTGCAACGCAAGGCGACCGTCATCGCGATGCCCGACGACTACCCATTGCTCGCCGTTAACAATATGGATACGCTGCTCGTCCATCGTGCGTACATCGCGCACACCACGACGAGTGACAACCTGATCGCCAATGGCAAAGTCACGCTGACCATACGCGGTCGAATAATCGCGACGCTCACCAAGAGCATCACCCAAAGCTTCACGCGTCAGCACGTTGAGTTCATCCACCACACGACGAGTCGTTGCGACCATTACCGCCGTACGACCGGCACGAATATCTGCAACGTATCGATCAACGAGAACACGCATCGCGTCGCTGCGCGTTTCATACTCTCCAATGGCGCCGTGCTCGCGCATCGTATCGAGCGCCCGCGTCGTTCGGCCTTCGCGCATGTCTTTGCCAACCGAACGCAACCACTCAGCATTCGCCCGCCGTGTTTCTGAGAGATCGGCGACTTCAATACGTTGAACAAGCTCACTGAGAATCGGCCCACGCGCAACCGACTCGTGCTGTGCAAGATCGCCTGTCGCAATCAATCGAGCACCGGCAGCATTGATCGCTTGAGCAAGTCGCAAACCATCTGTTGTGCCAAGCTGCGTTGCCTCATCGAGCAGTACGACGCTGCTCGGTGTCAGATGAAGCCGCCCTTGCTCGACATCCATCAACAAGCGAGCCGTAGTCATGGCGGCAATTTCGGCCTCTTCCCCTAAGGTCCGAGCGGCATCACCCGCGACCGCGCTACCTATCACGGTAAAGCCCGCTTCGGTATAAGCAGCACTCACATCACGCAATAAGCGAGACTTGCCGGCCCCGGCAATACCCGTCACAATCCGCAGATCACTTGAACCATCAGCCATATACGCGTACGCAGACTGTTGCTGCTGGTCGAGTTCCGATGATGCCGGTCGCAACTGGAGTGTTGGGCGTTCTCTTTCATGCGCGGCCATGAATGCGCTGAGCGCCTGCTGTTCTGCCTCGATAATGGCAGGCAGACTCATATAGGTAAGAAGCTGGGGCTCAGGATCGTCTTTGAATGCCGGGAGTTCAATGCTGCCAATGACGCTTGAGCTTGCAACAATAGCTGCAACGGTCGCGCTGATTTCCTGTGCATGACTCCGTTTGAGAGCTTCGCGATCAGTACCCACGATTCGCGCTAATTCATATTCAATATCCGCTTGGGTCCATACGGAGTTATGAGCAGCGACTCGCTCAAGAAGAAGCTGAGGTTCTTGCGCAACAGCAGCAAGACGTTCACTCAAAGCTGCGTCAGCACGTTCCGAATCACGATCTTGACGAGCGGACAAACTCGCTGGCATTTCATAGTTGCCTAGCCGCGCGCGAAGACGCGGCATACTTGTTCCAAGCCGACCAAGTGGGATGCTCTGCTGTCCATCTTGCAGATCAAGAAGTCGTCCACCAAGACCGCGTTGTTCAACCGCGAGGCCATGCTGTTGCAATGCAACATGCAGATCATTCCATGACGATTTCTCGCGCAGAATCTGTTTGATTTCTGGAAATTTCGCCTCTAACGGATTGAGTTCAACCCGACACGCCTCGTATGTACCAAGCTTGGCTTCAAGCGCACCAAAATCGAGTCCAACTCGTGATGCTCGCGCACGTTGGCCGATTTCAGCTCCAACAATCCGCAATCCAGAACCCGCACGTTCGCAGTGAACTCCGTATGTTTCGAGCGTTGCATGAACGTCGTGCCAGGTTGCATGCGACTGCTCAACTTTCGTGAGAACAGCCGGAATAACATCACGCTGAAGAAGCGTCACCCATGAGTAACCGGCACGATGTGCCTTGTCCATTTCGTTCTGTAAAGCAGCTTGCGGAGCGATGCGAACCCGTTCTGGAAGTGAACGCAAGACCTGCTCTTGAGCCTGAGCATGATTGACACCAAGATCAAGTTCAGGCAGATGCTTTCGCCAATCAGCCCGACGATCAACAAGGCATCCATGTTCTGCTTCAATATACTCGGTGGCCCGTGCCAGTTTGAATTGGTCACGCCAACAATTCAGCGTTTGATATCCGATCGGATTCGTTTTATTTACGACAAGATGAAGGTGCGTCCGACCGTCTTTTTCATCGATATGAGTCGCTGCAAACCATTGCTGATCTTCAGCAGAAAGTGAGCGCAGAGTGACGTCGATAGCATCTCGAACTACATTGAGCCCAACCTCTTCATGAGGTCTCCAAGATAAGATCAAATGGTAAACTGGATCTTTGCTTCGACCACGTTGAGCAACGTGTTCCATCTCGATATCTGCCGTGCGATGAGACGCAACATTAGCTGACCAAGTCCCAATCAAATCTTCGCGCGTAAGCCCTTGCGAATCTCGTTCAAGATACATGCGAAGATCAGTGAATGAGGCATGACCAGATTGACGCTTTGGCCCAACCTTAGCGATCATCGCAGAGGCCAAGCACGATCTGTTCGAGTTGCACACGCACAGAAGCAAGCTCATCTTCAACGCGAGAAACGATTGGCACAACCGACTCAGCAGAGCGTGTAAGAGCGATCAATGCATCACTGCATTCGTGCGCGTGGTCCTTTGCATCATTCATGCTTTCGCCGCGAATGAAGAGTGATTTAACCAATCCACCAAGTTTCAAAAGCTCGCCACGAAGTCGACGAATTTCATTTGGAACTTGTGATATTGCCGCAGCAACAATGCTCGCATCGGCGAGTGGATCTTCATCACGAATGATTGCTTGATTCGTGTCACGAGTCGCGACAAGTAGAGCAACATATGTTGATATATTCAATGCACTTGCTTTGGCTGCGAGACGCAAAGCTAATGCATCTTCCGGTAAAAGCCGAAGACGAACATCTTCAGTCTTTCGAGCAGCATCGTATTCGGGACGCCATGCTGGCTTTTCCGGTGCCGGAGGCACGATA
>Ga0116231_10013666_pt1 | contig 11275 bp, 10 predicted proteins | sample S1TSphgellanicum_2_FD_89695 | JGI IMG/M metagenome (GOLD analysis project Ga0116231, IMG submission 89695) | Host-associated microbial communities from peat moss isolated from Minnesota, USA - S1T2_Fd - Sphagnum magellanicum MG | ecosystem: Host-associated > Plants > Peat moss > Unclassified...
CTGGGCGGATCCAGGGCGCGTCCAGATGCTTTCCCCATACCGAAATGACAAGCGGAGAGTGGTCTGAGAGCTTCCTTACCGAGGCTGCTACCTCAATTTGCCCTCCTCTCTCCTCCACGGATTGGGAGACCAAGAACTTATCAATCCGAGACAATGCTGAGGACGCCCCCGAGCGTCCGTTATCAAAGGTGAACTCCTTCTTGGAGAGCTTTCTAAAGCTGTCGAGGCACTAGGCATCGGATAGCCCATACTTGAGTGTCATTGAGTGCCAAGCAGAGGCTTCCCTCCTATTCATTTGCCTTAGGCCGGCGGTGCCTCGGCCGGCCATCATTTCCTGATGATTGAAGTTCCCTCCCATTATAACGTGATCCACGCTGAAGTTGGCCTAGCTCACCTTTTTCCATAGGTGAGCTCGATCGGTTGAGTAAAGGGCTGCATAGATGTTGATTATGGTTAGCGCTCCTTCACCGGGAGGTTGAAGGGTGACGAACTGGGCTCGACCCTCGACCAAAGTACCATGGTCTGTGATGAGCGGAGAGATCGTTTTGTCCACCAGAATTGTCGTTCCAACACTTATTCTCTGAGAGGGCCCCACTGGGACGCCCTCATTCCATAATGATTCACCTTGCCAGAATTCGACCCCTCTAGCTGGGTCTCGGGCGTCCACCTTTCCAAGGTGGTGTTCCTGAAGTAAGATGATTTGAGGTGGGGTCGGAAGTGAAGCAAGCCAGGCCTTCACCTATTTTGATTTAGTCTTTTTGACCTTCATGCCCCTCACATTGAGGGAGACCACTGTGAGGGTCTTCTCAAACATAAGTTAGTTTATTGCGGGCAACTGGTGGGTTGATCGATCCCGAGGGTTTGGTAGTGACTCCGGCCGCGAACTCGCCTACTTGCCAATCTTCCAAGGGTTCTCCTTGGGTTGGCTCCAGGCTGCTAGTCTCTGGGTTCATCAGGATTGTCATATCCAATCTCATGAACCTTTTCTTTTTCCTAGCGGCCTGAAGGGAGGCCCTTAAGCTGGCCCATCTATTTCTGAGGGCCTGGCGGGTCGAGTCCTCATCGCCCGACCTCATTAGGAGGTTGTGTGCTGGGGCGGCAAAGGCAACTTCATTGTCCAGATTGAAAGTTTGCTCCAGCGCCTTCCAATGAAGGTGCTTCCTTTTCTGAACGCTCACCCCTTTTGCCCCCGTGTCAATGTGAACGAGGATGGTGCATTCCATCCCCCCCCCTGCTTAGCTCTTCTTGCCAGGACCATTCCAACTAAGGCCTTTCGCTGATGGTGAACTTGAACCTCAAGATCTGCTCTTCCAGTTCTAACTCCACTTGGTGGATGAGGTCTGCCCACGCTGAGTTGGGAATCCACTCCGCCTCAGGCTCAATGGCTGGCCCTACATACCTAATGCTCAAAGGTAGGCTCGGTAAGGTATGCGGTTTGGAGTGCATCAACACTCCCTTTTGGTCGTCCTTTTCTCTGAATAGGACCGGCCAGATCCTAACCCTGAAAGGTTCTTTGTTTTCCGATGCTGAGATTCCCGAGGATGTAAAATAAGATTGGTGCACTTCTTAGTGCAAAAGACCTCTCTTCCCGCCAGGGGTGACCTCCCTTTGGGGGGTGTGGAGGAGAGCCTGAGGAGACTCCTGTCTTGTGGGCACCCAGGTTGGGGTGTTCCTCTTCCTCCCCTGGAAGATCCAGCCACCCGTCGGTTCCATTGGGGGCTCGCTTAGATCTGGGTCCTCTTTGCTATTCTTCCCTTGGGTGGCAAAGGGGTTGGAGGTTGCCTCCCATGTTGCCCTTTGGGATCCTTCCCATGCTAGGAGGTTTAAGGGTGCCTCAATGTTTACTGTGGGAGTGCAAGCTGATCCTTGCTCCTTCTCCGAGTGTAACTCGGCCTTGGGGCAAGTAATGGGTTCTGGGAGATCGGACATCTCGTGATCCCTCATCCCTTTGCTGTCCGGGATCCTTGAACTTACAACTTGAACCGATCCCCCAAAGTCGGGGTTACCCCCCTCTGATGGCTGAGCTGGGGGCTGGGGGGATTCCATTGCCGCCGGGGAGTCCTTCCTTGAAGCAACTCCTTTCTTTTTCTGAAGCTTGGTTGGAACACTTGGTGGCGGCCCCGGCCTGATGGAGCTGCTAACATTCTGAGCTAAGTCTTTTGGAGCTGAGGCCCCCCCTGAGTTCTCTCTCCGTGGGGAGTTACGATGTGTCGGGCCTTCCTGGGGCCTGGCTAAGTTCGTGTTGCAAGTTCTGGCATGATGCCCGAACTTGCGACATTTCCTACATTGATTTGGCAGGCCGGAATAGAAGATTCTTTGTCTGATGGAGTTTTTGGTGCCGGCTCCCTCAGACATGGATGGGATTCTAATGAATCCCGCAAGTTTAAAGATATCTCGGACCTCCAGTGTGACCATGGGGCCGGCTGGCCTTTTAATGTATGAATCTTCCGCTTCTATGTCCAGCACTTCTCCTAGTTTGCTGGCCATTATGGTTAGGGCCTTAACATTCCTGAACTGTTCGTGCAAGTCTGGGAATTGCACTTTGATTATGTGCGTTAGGAGCGCTTCAGCTCTTTGGGCACTAGCATCAAAGTCAGGGGAGAATCTGGAGAAGGAGAGGCTAAGCCCGCTCCAGTCCACCATGGTGAGTTTCCTTGTTGCTATTACCCCTTCCTCGCTATCGAAGAGGATCAGAAAGTACCCTCTTGTCAAGAGGGTGGTGGAAGCGAAGGAGGTGGGCAAGTGTAGTTTCAGGCACTCGTGAAGGGCTTTGAAAGAAGCTCTGCCCCCCAATGTCCACCCAATGACGGTTCTGCGGGCCTTTTTTGCAATTGTGCCCTGCATCTCTAGCACCATTTCGGCAGGGAACTCTGTTTCTACTTCTATGTTCGGGTCCACTGGCGATGGGCCTTGGTGATCCACCCCCGTGGGGGCGGTCTGTCCTGCTCTGTAGGTTGGATGCGTGGTCTGAGAAGTGTTAAGTGGAGTGGCCGAGGTGGTGCTTTGCTTTCCTCTTGCCGCAAGCCCCTTGCTTGAGATTGGTTCTTTGGCTGGGAGCTCTTCCGTTGCTCCCCGCCACTCGGCGATAGCACCCCGGAGTTTCGAGCCCTCTCCTTTGCCCGATATTGCCGAACTCGGATCTATAATGCGGGAAAGAGAGAAGGAGGTTTTGGAAAAAACTTGAAAACGAGAGAGGATGTCGGGAGCCCTGGCCGCTTCCTTTGCACTTTGCATTGTGACCTCACGATGGGAACTCGACGGAGCTGACCGTTGGGGGCGCTCCCCACTTGCTTCTCCATCGCTCCCTCGAGCTTGATGTCTCTGCAAAGCGCTCGTTGGAGCCGGGTCGCCCGGCGCGGCGGCTACGAGCTTTCCTTTGTTGAGCAACCTTTCCGAGGCTAGGATGTTCGTCTCCTTCGTACCTTCGTTGGCGCCGTGCGCCGAGAGGACGGAAGACCCTTTGGCAGCAAGAGAGAACTCCTTGCTTCCGAATGAAAGAACTTTGGCGCCGCCGCCGCCGAGGCTCGAATTAGGGTTTCCGAGCCCCAAACGGGCGCTGCGCCTAGCTTTCCGAACTCTGAGAGCTAGCAAAGATGCTTCGTGCATCGTGGAAGTCTGCCGATCTTCTAGATCTGAGCAGATATCCATCATCGCCAGCTAAAAGCGCTTAAGAAAACACTAAAATATGAAGAAATCGGCCAAGAGAGTTGAGGGTTTCTCTAATACGCATCCAAGAATCAGAGAGCCCATCTCCCTAGTCCCTAGTCCGACTTTGTGAAATGACTTAAGAGGTGTAGAATAAGTCCATGTTTATTCCTTGTGGAGTTCACTAATGGACTTGGAAGTTGTGTAACTTGAGGGACTTGCCTTATTCATGTCCCCAAATAGAAAGGGGTCAAATTAACCCATAACCTTTGTTTAAGAGTTTGTGCGATTCACAAATTTTGATTACACTCTCTTCACAATTCCACATTGAATTTTAATCAAATATTTATTTTTTTTTGCACTTGTTTGTTTGTTCAGTTGAGCATGTCATGTCAACTTGACTTTATATTGGGCATTTAATACAAGGCCATATATTGTGACTGCACATGGCCCATATGGTCACCATGGCACAAGTACTTAAGCTACAAAGCATTCCTCTAAAGTCACTTCCCTCCCATTCCCAAACTAAAAACAAAAGCAAAAACTCCTTAACCATCCACATTCACAAATTCAAAGAGTGGATTTTTTTTTCCAAGTTGGAAAGACGTTCAATAAACATCATATTGCATTCATATTTGGCATAATTATGTCATTTAAAAATTCAATCATAAAGACTAGTGTGGGCAATATGTTTGACCATTTCAACAAATTTATTGATTGCATTTTCATAAATCCTCCACAATGCAAAAATTTGCCCAAAAATAAGGTGAGTGGATTACATTTCAATGCAATCATCTGAAAAATCAAAATGCAAATCTATACATTTTCACATTCTTCTTGCCTAAATCTACAACTCACACAAGGTTTTGTTGAATACTCAAAGCCATTGATTCACAAAATGTTTGTTGCATATCAAAGTCCACAATATGATTTTGCTATCATGAGACTAGAAATTTGAAGAGCATCTCCACCCACACCCCCTATATGGGCTTATATAATTGTTACCACATCCAACATATTTCTGTTAATTATTTCCCCATCCCCCCTAATAAACATGAAATAGACGGACAGTTTAAAATGACACACTATTTAAAATACAACCACCTAGCTCAATCATTATTGTTGACCAAAAAAAAAAATTTAATTCTATTTACAAGACCCTTTCGAAGGCATTGTATCTTGGGCATTTTTCAATCCCAAAGTGAGTTTCATATTTATTTGACTGCTATATATCATCCAAAATATAATGAATGAAGCATATTATAAAACTTGGACTAATACCCCCATCATAAACAGTGGGTAATTTATAGTGTACATGTGATCACATTGTTGTGGTGGATATTGGAGTTGCATTAACTAAACCCTATTAAACCCACAACTTATCCCTATTAAAATCTAGTTATTATATTTTGGGTACATTTTTGTTTTATGACAAATTGTTGATAAACAACTAAATATGTACATACATTGAATGAATGATTTTTTTTTTTCGGAGGGGGTTAATTTTCTCCATTTTGTGAAATATATTTTAGGCAAAAAAAAAAATTGTTACAAATTCATTGTTTGTTTGAAAAAAAAAAGGCCAAAGAATGAAAGATTTTTTTAAAAATAGCCAATTTTTTTCATAAATTCTTACAATATAAAAGCATGCTGAAGATTTTTTACTTTCATATTTTGAATATCTCCAAATTTGGCTAAATATATTTATGGATGATTGCTAGTTGAACAATATCACCAAATTGATTTATTATTATTATTGTTATTGTTGATATGTTCCAATTAATGTTTTTTTCATAATTCTAGTATCATATCATATGTGACCATCTCAAGAGGGATTTAACATTAAATGGTGACAAGTTTTACAACATGTTCAAAAAGTTAAAAAGTTGATACAAAAAATCAACAAGTAGCACATGGAGCCCATCTTACAACACCCAACAAAAGGCCACAATCAGGGACATGTATTTTTCCCCCAATTTTGTCATATAATTGTTTTTGTGAAAATCCCCCCACCCCTTTTTATGGTTGAAAAATCGACAAAATTTGTAAGATTTTTTTTACTAATGATGGTGCTATCATTTCTATAAATGTGATGTAAGTTAACAAAATTCATTGCAAAAGAAACATAACCAATTTTTTTTAATGGCAAATTTTAGTCATGTGGTGACCAAAAAAAAAACAGTTAATGAATGGCCTTCAAAATTTTGAACCAAAGGATTTAAACAAAGCATCATAATGTGATGACATAATGGGTGGAATAGTCATCATGTTGATTAACAATCAATCTCAATCACACCACCTTCACATTGACCAACCCCCTTCATTGGATGTTAGACATATGATTTGTGGCAAGTCTTCAATGTCATTCCACTCCATCAAATGTGAGTTGCATCACTAACACTAATGAAAGTTCAAAAGCAAGGTTTCTTGTTAATATTGATTTGAGATTTTAAGACTTCTGTGTTGCAGTAAAATGATATTTTGTGTTTGTGCCTTGATAGATTTAATCTTGAATGTCCAAATTGGGCAAGTTGCAATGGTGGCAAGTGCAATGAAAAAGCTACAATGGCAAGAGGTGCAATGGAAAAATGTGTAAGGGGAAAACATTGTCGTTTCTAAAAGCGAGCCTCCAAAGTTCATGAATGATTTTTGTAGATCTTCTTATTCATACTTTGACATGTTATATGATGTTACATTCAAACTTAGATATTTGTTGTTTGTGGTTTTTTTAATGTCTAGAGTGGCACAATGGCAAGGTATTGGTATATTTTTGCTTTTGAAGGTATGTATGAATTTGGATTACTTTTTAATTGCAATCAACAACTACAAAATATGTTTATGGGTTTTTGAATGTCAACACATAAAAAATTGGAATGTTGCAAGTTGTAAAAAAAAGAAGTTTTGAAATGTAATTGGCTATCACATTCAATGTTTAGGTTCTTCATTAATTTCAATGTTCATTGATTTATTTTCTTTACATATCTTACTTTCTTTTTTGAATCTAATCCCACTTGTTTTCAAATCATGAATGTTGTGAATGTTTTGCATGTTTTCCAAAACCTAGTTTTTTTTAATGTTGTGCAAATCATGTGTGTTATGCAACTTGTGTGAAGTGTATGTGTGTTGTGTTGAAACAAAAACATTTGTGTCTATCATGCATAACTAAATGTTTGTGTTTGTTGTGCACACCTAAGTGGTTTTAGGGTTTCGTCTCTCAACCATGGCACCTTTTCATGTTTCAAGAAACTCTAAGTTTCATCTTATGTTTTAATCATTTGCAACCATCAATCCTTTTCATACCAATGCAAGCTTCAATTCTTGAAATGTAACAAAACCTACTTTATCACCTAATGTGGTCCTAGGTCTTATTACATTTATTTTTATTCGTAATGCATTTTGAAAGGGAAAGGAGAAGGTCTATGATGAATTTTTTTCATGCACTTCCAAAATTCCTATGTAAACCATATTTAAAGAACCAAAGATGAAAAAACTCAAAAAATAAATAGTGGAAATTAATAAGGCCTACCAAAATAGACAGGTTTAAGGTTTATTTGGTTTAAACAATTTTGTGGGGGGTGAGGGATGGCAGGATGAGGATGGTGAGATGCAAGGTTTGCTTCAAGATTGAAGGGAGAATTTGTGTAATGTTGCTAGACCTAAAGTGGTTGTTGGTGCATATTATGTGAACCCTAACAATGCACATTTGAAAAATGAAAAAAAAAAAAATTATTGCAAGGTTAACTTTGTCCTCCTTTAGCCTTTCATAAGTACAAATTTTATTTTATGAAATGCAATTGCATAAATATACCTTGAAAAATAAAACAAAAATCAAAGATGTAAATTTTGTATAGTAGTTTAATTGCCTTTTGTTGTGCATGGTTATGAAATAAATCATGCATACTCCTACAACTTAATTTTTAAAATTTTTAAATGAACCATATTGATTGGTCCATCAAAAAAATAAAATTGAAACATTATGCATGCCCCCAATAGAAGCACCTCTTTGGACCCCAATTGCAAAATAGAAACAAATGTGGTCCCTTAGATTTCAACTTTTTAGTTTATATAATGGGAGTTGAACTTTGGGCAAACCATATGGGATAAAACCCAAGTGCTATTGGGAACATCTTGGGGAACACTTTGGGAACTTGATGGGAACACATTGAGAACAAGGGGGGAAAAAAAATCCTTTTCCCCCAATCCCCTCAAAAGAAAAAAGCTTGATGGTTCATGATTGCATGTTGAACCTTTCCCATTGGTGGCATGAAATTTGTCTTTTCAAAATTGTTTTTCATCAAAAAAAAATTCCTAGGTTAATGACAAAAATCTGGGAACATAAATCAACAACTTTTCACATTCAATAATCACAAAAACCTAAATATTGAAAAGAAAATTAAACCACTTAAAACAAATTATGATAACCACACTATAAAAAATAAAATCTCTATGTAGCCAATTGGATCCACTTCACCCTCCCCCCCCCCGCCCCCTACCCAAAAAACAAAAGCCAACTTGATATACAAGACAAGCACTCACAACTTGTGGTCAACCAATAAACCTCATAAATTTGGAAAAAAAAAGGCTGATCACAACAATAAAGGCAGGCAAGAGTAAGACGCTTTCTAAAGTACAAGTGAATTAATGATTTTATGACCTAATTGAATTCCAAATTGAAACTAATGTACAAAAACCCCCCTCCCCACCCCTCCCAAAACCCCTAAAGCCCTAACTTAAATTACGATTAAATTTAGCTAAATATTTAATAACCTAACTCAATTGATAACTATATATATATAGTTGGTTTTTAATTTATGTATATGTGATATACATACATATACACATATAGGTTTATACTGTATGTATGTATGTATGTATGTTCTGTACTTGATTTTGCACCATTTTTGTGTAAGTGCCGAATTCCGTGATTCGAACGAGAGCAACCAAAAAGACTGGAAAAGGGTACAATTTACAAACACAGTAGGTTCCGCAATCCATAATTGTATCATGTAATTCTGGGGGAAGGAAAAAACAAAAGCCTTCTGTGAAAAAACCACTCGCCTCCCACCCTCCCCTCCAATTCTGGAGACGCAGAATGTCGTCCAGGGTGTGTAATGTCCGGTTGAAAAACCGCAGTTCCGACCTCGTTGGAGACGAGCTTCTCTGGACGCGCTGCTCTTCTTCTTCTCTTCCTCTTCGCTGCGAAGAAGAGACATTTCCTTGTGTTGTTTTGATTAAGTTTTTTTATTTTCCTTATTGCAGAGCAAGATCCGCAATGGGAAATACTATAGCCATGGCGGAGCAAGTGCTGGAGCAGCAAGAAACGGTAAGATCTCACTCTCGTAGGGTTATTATTGTTCACTCCACAAGCGCTGGTGGCTCTACTTCTCCATTCCAGGGTTTCATGTTTCTGGCTATACAAAAACAATAGAGGAGGTGCTGCCAGAGCGATTTGTGGCCGGATCTAGTTTCCGTTGTATGTTTCATCTGGTCTAGATTTGGATTTCCTGTCGTCTGGGGAATTGCCGCACCGGACCTAATTACAGACAGATTTTCCGATACAGAAATCTCTAGGAGGAAGCAACCTAAAGAAAAAGGAAATCTTTTCTCGTGTTTTAGGTCATCGGTTTGTTTCGTTTTCCTTGCCGTTTTCGGCATTTCTACTGTACGGTTGTTCATTCCTTGTTGGAGAACAATCTGGATAAGTGTTTGTTCCCCCGCCCCCCGGCAGATAGTGCGTGCTTTCCCCGTTTATTTCTTCACAGCAAGGTTTCTTTCTGTGTGTTTCAGGTGCAGGACACGAGTGAAGAAATCCAGGAGAATGTTACGGTAGGTTCAACCTTTTTTATGTGATCTTTGGTTTTGATGTTCCTCCTTTTGGTTTTTGTGGCATTCTATTCTTTTATGACCACTGAAGTAGCCTTATTCTAAGTTTAGGGTTTGAGGGGTCACTTTCCAAGATAAGTGATCCACTTGAATACCAAGAGCAGTAAGTAAGGGGATCTTTTAGTATCAATGAACAACCAGTTGAAGGACCTAATCAAGAGGATATTCTCCTCTGGCTGTGAATCCAAAGAATTTGAGGATGATGCAATTGGAGGGTTTCTTATGTGGAAACAGAGATGCATGAGATGAGATGTCATAGGATTTCCTTGATGTTATGTGAATTTGTATACCTGTGTGAACCAATCATTCTGTTTGGTCATCTATGCAATACGTAATGTAGTATGGTGCATCAGTGAGCAGATCAGACAATTGACAGTTGCAACTTAGATCACCAGAGGGATTGAAACCAAAACTGATGATGTGGAGTTGCAAATTTTGTTTCAAACCATGTAATGTTGTCTACTTTTTGCAGGAGACTGAGGAAGTCAGCACTGAGGAGGAAGAAGAGAAGCCCAAGATTACAGTATGTAACGTTTGTCTCTGGACCTTTTTTCTTTTTTTTAATTTTATTTTCCTGTGTGTGTGTGCATTCGTGGAGTTGAGGGTGGACAAAGACATTTGAGTATGTGCATAGGACATTTAATTCTTCTATTCATGGCCCCTGCAAATTCTCATCCTCAATTGTTGAGAGATATGTTTATGAAGCTGAGCTATGAGAGTTTAGATCTCAAGGTATGTTGCCGGGAGTGGCTTGCAGGTGGAGGATGTAAAGACCGCACCCATGGACTATCGTTTTCCTACTACAAACCAGGCCAAACATTGTTACACTCGCTACAATGAATTTCACAAGTAAGTTTTAATGGTCCTAAGAGTGTTTGATCTTTTTCATGTATTGGTTGCTATGGTGTCCTCTGCAGTGTGGCAGGGGATCAAAATACTTCCTCATGCCAACCTGTGGGCAAAGTCATGTTTTCATCATTTGTATATTTTCTTTTTCTGTTGGTTGCAGACTCCCCATGTGAGTTTCTATTCTAAGTATTGCCATCAATAGATCTGGGGGTTTTGGTGTGTACTTTTAGGAACTAGCAGATCCATAGTGTACCAATTTTGCTGCACTGGTGGGATTTATGACATCAAAATGCAACTTTCCTTACCTTTGTTCAAAGTCCTTTGACAAGATTGAACTTATCTCAAGGGAGTGGAGGCTGTGGGATAGACTTTAGGTCCCCATATTGGTCCATAAGAGGATGCAACTCATTATGATCCATCACATGAGGAACAGATATTTGATAGTTCCAACAGAAATTACCAAGCTTTGCTTGATGTGACATGTACACAAGTTACAACTCAGAAACAAATTGGATGCAGGTGTGCTTCTGAGAAGGGAGATGATGCAAGAGAGTGTAAAAAGTATGCCAAATACTATCGCTCATTGTGTCCTGGTGACTGGGTACGTGAATAACAAGTTTTTTGAATATTTAAAATGCCTTATACATTGGTCAGTATTTTACATGATCTGATGCACATGAATGTCTGTTTATCATCTTTTGGTGGGTTGATTTCAGACAACTCCCCCCTGGTCAAGCTCTTGGTTACTTTTAGCATAAGACTGACAGTTTAAAGGTGTTCAGAAAATATTTTGATTGGTCTGAAAGCAGGACTAAGCATAATTGAGAAGGAATGTTTCACAGCTGCATTAGACTTACACAGAGACAGTGACCCCATCCAACTCCCAAACCAAATTACC
>Ga0116231_10013667_pt1 | contig 11274 bp, 5 predicted proteins | sample S1TSphgellanicum_2_FD_89695 | JGI IMG/M metagenome (GOLD analysis project Ga0116231, IMG submission 89695) | Host-associated microbial communities from peat moss isolated from Minnesota, USA - S1T2_Fd - Sphagnum magellanicum MG | ecosystem: Host-associated > Plants > Peat moss > Unclassified...
CAGGCCAGGACCAGACCGATGAGGATCGCATCGCGGACGCTGGTGATGCTCTCGCGCACGATCTGCGACTGATCGTAAAAGGGCTTGAGCCGGGTGCCGGGCGGAAGCTTCGCTTGCAGATCGGCAATCTCCGCCGCGACTCCGTCGGCGACCGCGACGGTGTTGCTGCTCGGCTGACGCGCGATGTTTAAGAGGACGGCAGGTTTGTCATCGGCGCGCACCGCCGTATAGACCGGCATAGTTCCCATCTCGACTTCGGCCACATCGCTGACGTGTACCGGCGCGCCGTTTGCGGTGGTCTTGACGATGAGCTGCTTCAGGCCTTCGATGTCGTGCGCCTGCGCGCCGACGAGGCCGAGCACCAGTTGATGATCCTGCTCATACAGGCCGGGCGAATCGATGATGTTGGAGTTTTGAATCGCGTTGGCTAGATCGAGAATCGTCACTCCGGCCAGTTGCAGCCGGGCAAGATCGGGAATAACATGAAACTCCGGCACCTGGCCGCCCTGGATCGTCACGGTGCTTACGCCGGCCACGCGGTTTAGCGGTGGCTTAAGCGTGTAGGTAGCCAGATCCCACAGCTGGGTCTGCGAAAGCGTCGTCGAGGTGAGACCGTAGCCGAGGATGGGGAAGGTCGCAAATGTCAGCCGATTGGTGGTGATTTTTGCTGTCGATGGCAAAGTCTGCTGCACCCGGCCGAGCGCCGCATCGACCAACTGCAGCGTGTGAAACATGTCCACGGACCAATCGAAGAACAGGCTGACCTCGGCGGTGCCTCGCCCGGTGGTGGATCGCACCGTGACCAGCCCCGGCACGCTGTTGACCGCGTCCTCGATGGGCTTGGTGATGGTCACCTGCATCTGTTCGACCGGCATGACTCCGTTATCTACGCCAATGACGACGCGGGGAAAATTTGTGTCGGGAAAGACCGCGATGGGAGTGCGGAAGAAGGCATAGATGCCCGCAAGGGTGAGCACGACGGAGAGGAAGAGAATCGTCCGCACCGATCGCGCCAGCCAATAGCCTTCGCCCGCGGGCTCGTTTGTGGAAGAGGTCTGGTCAGTCATCAGCCGTTGTCCTCATCGTCGGCCGAGTCGGGCTTGCCAACCTTTACCTTGGTGCCGTTATCGAGGCCGTATCCGCCGGTTGTGATGACCATGTCATCGGCGTCGATCCCGGAGAGAATCTGCACCGTCTCCGGGGTTCGAATGCCGACGGAAACCGCCTTTTTGTGGGCAGTATGGTCGGCTGCAATCACCATAACCGACGTTCCGCCGTCGGCTGAAGGGACAATGGCCGAGGCGGGCACCTGCAAAGCCTCTTTGATGGTCGCGCCCAGAATCACGGCGTGCACCGGCGTACCCACCTTCAGCGACCCATCTTTGTTGGGCAGTTTCAGCCACACCTCTACCGTGGTGGAACCGGGGTCGAGCGCAGGGCTGATGAGAGACACCGTGGCCTCAACCGGCGTATCCACGCCCGGCACGGTGATCTCGGCTTTATGCCCGAGCTTGAGCTTTTGAGCGCTTGACTGGGCCAGATGCACTTTGGCCAGCAACGACGAGGTATCCATCACAGTGATGACCGTCGAACCCGCCGCCGCGGTTTCTCCGGGAAAGAGCGGACGGTCCGTCACCACTCCGTCGATAGGGCTGCGCAGGCTGGCGAATTCCTCCATGGCCTGCGCGCTTTCAAGCCTGCCCCTGGCGGAGATCAACTGTCCCTCGGCTGCGTCTTTGTCGGTTGCGCCGATGGTCTTCTTCACGGCGTCGAGATGCTTCTCCGCCTGCTCGTAGGCGCTCTGAGCCTGCACCTGAGCGGCATGGGCAAAATCGGCGTCGCGGCCCGAGAGAGCCCCCTGATCGAAGAGCTTTTTGCGCTCCTCGGCGGTCCGCGTGGCTACGTCGTAAGCAGCTTTGGTGTCGGCCACCTCACCCTCGGCCTTCTTCAATTCCTCGGGGATGGTCGCCTCGGTCGTGGCGCGAAGATTGGCCTGCGCCTGGGTCAGCGCGCCTTTGCTGTCCATCGCGCTGCCGGCAAGGTCTCGGCTCTCCAGAAAGATGAGCAATTGACCCTGGCGCACGTGTGCCCCGCGCTGCACGTATTCTTCGCGGATCGGCGCGCTGATGCGCGGGGCGATGGCGGCCTGCGCCAGCGGCATCAGGATGGCGTCGCCGGTGATCTCCTCCGAGATCTCTCCCACCGTCGGATGCGCCGCATCCACGGTGACCAGCACCTCGGGAGCCGCTTCTGGCTTTGCCTTGCATCCGGCCAGAGGCAGCAGCGTCAGGCTCATCCATGCTAAGGCAATCATGCATCGGCTCCGCGGACTGGAGATATACAAAGTCTTCATGGTCATGTCAAAGTTTCCCCGCGAGTGTCTGGAGATTGGCTAGAGCAAGCTGGTATCGCACACGGCCCTCGATCTGCGCGTTTTCCGCCGCGATGAGAGTGCTCTGGGCATCGACGACCTCGAGCACGGTGCTCTCGCCGTCGACGTAGCGCAGCGTGGTGAGTCTAAGGCTTTCGCGCGCGGCCAGCAGGCTGGTATCGTAGGAGGCCATCTGCTTGTTAGCCGCGTCCGCCTCGGCGTAATACTCCGCGAGATTCGCGATGAGCCGGCGCTGCGCGGCTGTCAGAGCCACTTTGGTAGCGTTCTCGCGCAGCCGGCTCTGCTTGATATTGCGTTCCGTCGTCAGCCAGTCCCAAACCGGAATGTCGAGCAGAGCGCTCATCGAGTAGCCGAGGTTATGAATGCCGTCCGGGCCGTTGACGCCGAAGTTTGTCGCATCGATGCCGTAGGTGAAGTTGAGTCCCAGATCCGGCAGAAGCGCGGCCTTCGCCGAATAGGTCTCCGCCTTGCTGACCGCGAGCGAAGCCAGCGCGCCGCGGACTTCCGGGTTGTTCTGCTGCGCCAGAGTTTCGACTCCTGCGCGATCTGGAAGCAGCGCTGGCGCGTTGGACGGCGCAAGCGTGAACGGGGTACCGGGATCGGGATAGAGGAGCACACCCAGTTCGAGACGCGCCTTGTCCGCGGCCAATTGGGCGTCGGCAAGCTCTCGTTGCCGCTGCTGCTGCTGCAACTGCGCTTTGAGAACATCGGCGTGTGCGGACTCGCCCGCCGACTCGCGCTTCTGCGTGATGTCGAGAAAGCCGTCGGCCTCGGTGAGCGCTTGCTGTGCAATCGCCGCCTTTTCCGCACTGGCTCCGGTGTCGTAGTACAAAGCCACGACGGTGCTCACCAGCCCACGGCGCGCAATTTCCAGTTCCGCCTCGGCTCGAAGCGCGTTGGCGTCCGCAAGCTTCATGGCGCCTACTTTGCTGAAACCAACCGTTTCATTGAAGACGCCCTGGCTCGCGTACTCGCGCACCGCGTTGTTGGCGATGAAGGCCGGCGATGGCGCATTTGCCGTCTGGCCGATGCGGCTGCTGGCCACGCCGTTCGGCTCCGTGTACAAGGCCTGATTGTGATAGGTTGCAGTGGGCAGCATGGCCACGCGGGCGTTGGTCCGGTCGAGCCTGGCGGCGAACATTTCAGCCTGGGCCGCGGCAAAGGCTGGCTCATTCTGGGTCGCCAAGGCGATGGCCTGGTCGAGAGTCAACACCTTCCCCGCCTGTGCTCCATCGGACGCCGCAACGCCGCCGCCCTGAGCCGAGACAGCTATGCCGGCGAGGAAAAGGCAGGAAAGAAACATGCCGCCTCGCTGGCCGGCACTCATGAACATCGTCATGCTTCGTTTTTATCGCAGGAACCTTAACCCAAGCTGAAGTCAACGACGCGCGGCGCGCACTGGCCGGTGCTATGCTCCTGTTCCATTCCAGCTCGGCATGCCCCAATCGTCAACCCGATTGCGGCACTGAGAGGAGAGTGAGAGCGACGACCCAAGTCACATGAGGAGCTTCGACACGGGTGAAGTAGATCCGTGGGAGATCAAATTCTCAGCCGAGCGATCTTCGGAGGGGTGGAAAACCAGGGAAAGCAGCATGGCTTCGAGGAGTGGGCTGGCTAAAGGTCTGGAGATCAGAAAACCCTGCACATATTCGCAGCCCAGGCCGCGAAGAATCTCAAGCTGTTCCGCAGTTTCGACTCCCTCCGCGACGACCCGTTTGCCAAGGGTTCGCCCGAGGGAGAGAACGGTTTTTACCAGTTCGACTCTGCGCCGGTCGAATTCCAGATCGTGGATGAAGCTCTGATCGATCTTGAGTTCATCCACTGGAAGATTGAGCAGGTAGCTCAGCGAACTGTAGCCGGTTCCGAAGTCATCGAGCGAGACGCCGATCCCGAGAGTCCGTGCCTCGGCGAGCGCCCTTTCGACGATTTTGTCGTCCAGCAGAAGCGCGGATTCTGTGATCTCCAGGTGCAGACGTGTTGGCGCCAATTCCGATTGCTCCAGCGTTTGCAGGATCGACGGCAGCAGGGTCGGATTGGAGAACTGGCGCACGGAAATATTCACGCTCACAAACAAATCGCAGCCGTACAGTTTGTTCCACACCGCCGTTTGCCGGCACGCGGCGGCCATAACGCGCGAACTGAGCCTCTGAATGAGTCCCGTTTCCTCGGCAACGGCGATGAAGATCTTGGGAGCGATCTCGCCCCGCTCGGCATGGGACCACCTAGCCAGGGCTTCGAGGCCGACAATCTGCTTCTCTGTGACAGAGTAGATGGGCTGGAATGCGACCTGGATCTCGTCCTGATCGAGGTAAAGCTGCAAGTCCCGCTCGAGCGTGGCCTTGGCTGCGCCCTGATCCTGGGGTTTGTACCAGCTAAAGGCGTTGCGGCTTGTATGTTTCGCTTCATACAAGGCCGTATCCGCGGATTTGTAGAGGCTCTCCTGGGTCTTGCCGTCGGCGGGATATCGGGCAATGCCGATGCTGCAGCCAACCTGAAGCGTCATGTGCTTATAGCGAATGGGAACGGCGACGCTGGCAAGGATACGAGTGCAAACTGCCTCAATTCCCGCAACGTCGACGGGAGCAAAGAGCAAAACGGCAAATTCGTCGCCTCCGAGCCGTGCAACACAGTCCGTGTGCCGTACTTCAGCTTTCAGGCGAGAAGCGATCGAGAGCAGAACGGCATCGCCGGCGTCATGACCGAAGCGGTCGTTCACGCTCTTGAAGAAGTCGAGATCGATGAGCAGCAGCGTGAAAGGATCGGAGGGACCGGCCTGTGCCAGCCGCTTGCGGAATTCTTCTACGAACATGCGCCGGTTGGGCATATTGGTCAGCGCGTCGAAGTAGGCGATTTCCTGCAACTGCCGATGGCTGGTGACGAGCTCAGCGGTCCGGTCGGCAACCTGCCGCTCCAATCCCCTTTTCTGCCGTTCAAGGACCCGAATGCGCAGCCGAATGAACGAAGACCCCACCAACAGAGTAAACACAACCGAGGAGCCGAGGAACCACCAGGAAAGCCACCAGGGAGACCGAATCGAGAAAACAAATCGCGCAGGCGACTGGTTCCAGAGCCCGTTGGGGCCAGCGGCCGTGATTTCAAAGACGTAATGGCCGGCCGGCAGTGCTGCGAATCGCACGCTGCGCTCATCGGTTTCAGTCCATTTATCCTCAAATCCGGCGAGCCGATAGCGGAACCGCATGGCGGAGGCGGATTCGAAGCTCAAGGCGGCATATTGGATCGAAACGGATCGCTGCGAAAATGGCAGCGCCGGGGCATCGCTGGCCTGCCATTTCTGAGAATTGCCGGTAATGGATGTGAGGACGACCGTGGGGGGCTGCTCATGGATGGAAAATTCCGGCCGGGCGAATTTTGACAATCCGGCGGAGGTGCCGATCCAGACATTGTCCTCGGAATCGATCTGCAATGCGAGCGAATCGGTATCGTTCCAGATCAGACCGTCTTCACTTCCATAGTGTCTCCACCGGCCCTCTTCGAGCACATCCATGCCCGTATCGGTGCTTACCCAGAGCCGTCCCTTCCGATCTGACTTGATAGCGTAGACCTGATTCGAATGCAGGCCCTCTTGAACCGTGATGTGGCTGGGGGTGTGTCGCTTACCCTGCAGGCGAGTCATGCCCAGAGCGTCGCGATAGCCGATCCAGATGGAACCCAGCGCCTGCGAGACCACACCTAGGTCGGGAGATTCCAGACCGTCACGCACCGCAAAAATCCTCCAGGCGTTGCCGTCGAAACGCGCCAGCCCGCGCGAGGAGGCAATCCACACCGCGCCACGATCGTCGATGAGGAGATCGCGAAAGAAAGCCCGCGATGGAATGCCTGGAATGTCCATGCGGTCGAATCGAAGCTGACCCGCGTTGAGAGGCGATTGACTTCGGAAGCAGCCTCCGAGCCCGATCGCCCAAAGCCGTCCCTCATGGTCGATCGCCATGGCACTGACCCGATCGGCCATGTATCCCGATTTTGCCGAGTAAGTTTGAATAAGTTTGCCTTGCCGGCTGAAGTGACTGATCGTTCCCGTATCTGTCCCCGCATAGATGTCACCGGCGGGGCCCTGGATCAGAGACAAGACGCGATCTCCCGGCAGTCCCTCGCTATTAGTCCAGGAGCGCTTGACCTCACCTGCCGCATCCAGCATGCTCAGGCCGCCGTTGGTGCCGACCCAGACGTTTCCGTCGCGGCCCGATTCGATGGCCCAGACGCTGTTGCGGAGCAGGCCGTCTTCCCGTTTCCAGGCGGTCCACTCGCCGTGGCCGAGGCGCCGGACAAGACCGCCGCCGTCCGTGCCCAGCCATAGCAATTCCTCGCGATCAATCAACACAGGGCCGGAAGGGTCCGCGGGAAGACCATGGAGCACATCGATGGGAGTGCGCCGATTTCCCTCGAGTTCCATGATCCCGGAACTTGTCGAGACCAGTATGCTGCCGTGACGATCTGCGTAAAGATGGGCCTCAACCGAGTGAGCGATCCCATGCGATCGGTTGACGAAATGGGCCTGTCCACGGGGCAGCTCATACAGACGAGTTCTGCTTCGCAGCCATAGATTGCCCAGATTGTCCTTGACGATGGCTCCCCACAGATCGCGAGGGAGATCGAAAGAGCGGTCGAACTCCTGCGCTCGGTCCCCTCTCCAAATCCAGAGGCCGCCGCCCATCCCGAAGAGGACATCGCGCCCGTCGACAAACAGCCCGCTCACCATGCCAGAGACAATGGTCCGAAACCGGTAACTTCCTTTACCGTCAGATACTCCGCGGAGAATGCCGCCATCCTGTTCGAGGTATACATTGCCGGACAAGTCAAAACCGATGCTGCGCGTCGGCCCCTCCGCCCCCGCATCGAAGGTCTGGAAGCGTTCTCCCGAGGCCTGAGCCACACCGCTGTTGGTGCCGATCCAAAGCACACCTGCGGGAGACTCGGCAAGACTCAGTATTTCGGTGTTCGGCAGCCCATCGCCGTGCCCGTAGCCGCGAAAGGTGCTGCCGTCATAGCGAAATAATCCATTATCCGTACCGACCCAGAGGTAACCGGTGTGATCCTGTAGCAGGCATTTGACATTGAGGTTGCTCAATCCGTCAGAAGAGCCGTACTCCCGAAAAAGCTGTCTTTGCGCGCCGGAGGAAGCGGCAAACACCATCCATGCCAGAGAGATTGCGAGCCGGATTCGGAAATTCAGTCGCATGATCAACGACGCCCCTGGTGCCGTCTGCGGGCTCTGAAACGGCCCCGCAGCCTGATTTCTGCCGCAAACAAATACGGTCGCGAACCGCTGGTTCCCATGATCAATTGCATATTCTTGAGACTATTGGCCACATCATAGTAACCCAAATTGCGATACGGATGAGGCCGTACGCCGCGCACAGGGGCAAACTTTAGTTGTAGTGGGTGCCTGGCGCAGCGCTTTGGGTCGGCGGTCTAATGTTTCCCGTCAACTCGCGGATTGCGCGCGACTGCCGCATGCATGAGATTTTCACGAGCAAACGCAAAGCCAATTTGAAGTTATCAAAAGGAACGGAGCCAGGAGAAGACCAAAGGCCTGCGCCGGCGACGCTGGCCAAGCCTATTACAGGAGCAGGAAAGGTGCTGAGGTCATTCCGCACCTCACAGTTCCTAAAAGCAATGCCATTAAGCCTTAAACCATTTGGGGGGTTTATGGCGGGGACGACGGGGCTCGAACCCGCGACCTCTGCCGTGACAGTTACGCTAACGCAATGCAAATAAAGGACTTAATGGGCGTTGATGGCTAATCAAAGCACCCAAAAGCACTCAAAAACACTGGGAAATACGCGATTTTCAATTTCAGCACCCTCGCCAACACCCTTAAGATTTTGCGAAGTCGAGCCCTTACAACCGTTCGGACCTCTGCCGTACCACGGCATTTCGTCTGAAAATGGGTTTTGACCGCTGCCTTGTAACAGCAGAGGTTTTGCGTCAAAACCGGCAAATCGCCACTTTTCGCATTTTCATCGTTTAGAGTGCTGCGGAGGGTGCTGGACACCCAAGTGGAATTCGCAAACTATTCCCTCTGAGCCATTTAGCTCTAGTGCCCCGATGCGACTCAACACGTTGCGCCGACTCGGTACGTCGTGTCCTTATGGCCGCCCATACGCGCAGAAAACGCAGAATACTTTGGCACCGCGCCTCCACGAGTGAATTGGCCTGTCATCCCATCAGATTCGGGAATAAACCGGAACCCGTCCAGGCTAGGAGCAGGCGGCACCACAGAGGGCCGGATACATTGCCGCAGACCAGTCTTCTCGACCCAACTAGACCTTGCAGTCACGCGGGGGACCATACGTTTTCGGATTTATCGCCTCTTAGAATTTGAACAGATGCTTCGCGATCGCTGAGGCGAAAACATTTGTGGACAGATTCACGAAGAATCCAACCGTGAAGGCCCACAAGACATGGATGAACGAAGGGTTCTTATGTCGATTGTTCAGCCAGCGCATGAAAGGCGGGAGAAGCGCTAGCGCCACGATCATCGATGCGATGAATACGCCCCAATGAACGTTTTCAAGCTTCACCGTGATAGGCATCCGCCGGAGATCGGTTACTTGTTGACAGAACAGGCCAAGCACCAACAGGCCGTACGCAGACAAAGTCCAGCGCAGCCTCTTGCTCTCAAGCGCTCCGAAATCTATCTCGCCAGGGTAAAAGTCGAGATTCAAGAAGTAGTTTATGAAAGCACCTGATTGGGTCATCCTCTTTCATGCTCCCCATGGATCAAATTGACTGCCCAGTTCATCCAGTGATGGAAATTAGGCGTACTCGCAGGATTGTTCAGCAGACGCTGGAGCACATTGAGGCCTTCCGTAGGCCCAAACGAATGGTCTGGCGCCAGAACTCGGTCGAAATAACCCTTCTTTACGAGGACCTGAGCAAGTCGATCCACTTCGGTGCTGTTGCCGAGCCCCATAAAAGATTTTCTTTGCTGTGGGCTCTGGCCCGTATTGCAGCTGAATAGAATTGCCAGGCGGGGCCGCCGCGTCGAGCGCTTGCGGCTGGGAAACTCGGAGATTTCCTTCACGGTTAGCTTTTCCGGACCTAAGAAGATAGCCGTCCCGCCGCGAGAATGAGCGAAGAGAAGCACCACGTCGTTATTCCCCTCGATCAACTCGTTGCGAAGCTCATCTGCCGTTGCAAGATCGGAGTGATCCGTCGCAGCCAGAAGCGACGACACATCTTCGCGATATTTAAGCCAGGGTTCGGGACGGCCCAAAAATGGGCCCATCTTCTTCAACGCCTCCTCGGAGTCCGGAATTCCATTCACGATAGTAAGCGGTGTTGAAACAATCGATCGCTGCGATAAGACATTGAGCCGTCGCTCAAGATCTGACAACTCGAGCGGAGCATTTGTCCGGCGGATCAGCTCGCAGTGCTCTGTTTCACAGATCTGCACGACGTCCGAAATAAGCTCCGATTCGCCATACAGAAATATTCGTCTTATCTTCCTGGATTTACCGTGCCCAGGTGTATTGAAAGTTTGATCGAGAGTCAAAATTGAAGCGATGTCAGAATGATTGTCGGGATGAGCGTACTGCTGCAGCCTTCTCTGTAAATCGCTTGCAAATTCGTGCGTATCGCCCTGGGTGACGAACATATAGCCGCGTAAGCCACCCTCTTCGACCGACCTTCGCAGATCAAACACGGTAACGATCGTCGTGTCTCGGGAAGCTCGAGCAAACGTCACAGCGAAAGAGTCGCTTATCGGAGAATGTGGTGGAGGTTTGTCTGCTTTCTCCTTTAACGCCTCAATCGCCGAGAACGATGGCGGCTTGATAGCCACCTTATTCATTGAGGTAAGAGTAGGCTGCTTCGAGGGTTTGTCAGGCATGAAGGCCGGAAAGTCCTCCAGGAAATGGAGATTGGTCTGGAAAAACGTTCCCAGATCGAGACCCTTGAGATCAGGATTCCCTTGAATCCTGATCTGGTTGGACTTCGGTTGCTCGATGGAGTTGTAGCTGTGGTGGTAGTTGAAGCCGCCGTAGCGCCAAGATGTCCCGTAGGGCTCAGGCTTGTATGGAATATCGCGAATGAGTGTGAAACTTATGTTGCTGTATTTGTCGGTGTTGGAAAAGTCCGGCCACCGGCTTTCACCTCGTTCTCCTCCACTCTCCGCATAAGCCCAGCCCCTTGCTAAGGGCGCAGAGAGTAACCGCGTGCCATTGGCTTTAGCCGCATCGGACTCCTGCGCCACGGCAGCTTGATGAGCCTCGATCGCGAAGTAGTCTGCGTCGGTTGCTCCGAAGTGAGACATCTTCCATGAATTGATTTCCGCCCTTTTCATAGGCGAGACACCAATAAGAATGTCGGCCGCCTGCTGCCTCCCCTGGGCAGCTTTGGCCGGATCTCGTTCTTCGGGACGTTCTAAGACCTCCTGGGCGGAGATTTGAATGACATAAGAAAGGCAGACGAACACAAGGGTAATGATTCTCCAACGCATGGTCTCTCCTCACGCCATGACACACCTTGTTGATGCGTCAATGCTACGCCCGGCCCACCCTCACCGACAATTGTGTCATCAAAAATCCACGAGCAACGTGCAATATTTTCCATGGGAAATGTCCAGGTAATCGAGATCATCGCAAACTGCGCGAGACCGGTTGCGCACTTGTCAAACTGAGCGGCTGGATCGTTTGCGTTCAGGTCGGCGTGGATGCGCTTTCTTAACAGGTGCCAAATCGATACGCTCATTGACAACTCCTGAAAGGTTCCTAGAGGTGAGGGTGAATTAAAGGCAAATAGGAAGCTGCCCCAACACCGCTAACGGCTCGGTAGATTCGCCTTCAGCTCTTCATATAGAGATTGTTCACGTTGATACGAATCCAGAGCAAGCCTCTCTTCTTCGGGTGTCAGCGCAGCAA
>Ga0116231_10013668_pt1 | contig 11274 bp, 10 predicted proteins | sample S1TSphgellanicum_2_FD_89695 | JGI IMG/M metagenome (GOLD analysis project Ga0116231, IMG submission 89695) | Host-associated microbial communities from peat moss isolated from Minnesota, USA - S1T2_Fd - Sphagnum magellanicum MG | ecosystem: Host-associated > Plants > Peat moss > Unclassified...
CAGGAAAAGAAGCTTCTCGAGGATATCGACGACAATCCCTTTGTGCCCGGCTCGTACCTGCCGGTTCTGACCAAGACTCTCGATACCCTCGCTGCCGCTGTCCGCTAGCCCGCATCGTGCTTGGGCGATGCGGGCTAAAGCCGGCCCAACACAACCAGATGCGAGCGATACTGCACCACACTGCGATCATGCAGCCGCGTATGCCACGCAAATGCCGCCTGTTCAGCCAGTAACGACAATCCCGCAACGGCATGCCCCTCCGGCCCGCCGATCAACGCCTGGAGAAATGCCTCCGCGGCGCCCGCATGCGGCGCGCGCTGAGAATGCCCGCCGAGCCAGGCTACCACCGGCGTCGCGCGGGCGGACCAGTCATAGGGCGTGGCCAGCAATATTCGCCCGCCGATGCGTGTCAAGCGCGCAAAACTCTCCAGCAAGATGCGCGGATTTGCCACGCAATCGATCAGGTTGAGCGCCACGCACAGATCAGCCTGCGCCGGGGGAAGCGCCAGGCAGGTCGCGTCGCAAGCCCAGAAATCCACCCGGCCGGCACCCGCCAGCGCTACGTCGAAACGCCGCCGGTCATACGCCAGGCCGATGCGTCGCCGCGGGTAGGATACATGTCCGGCCCCGGCCCGGCGCGCCACCCGCAGCAAGCCAAGATTCAAATCGAGCCCCAGAACCAGCGCCGATTCGTGCACCTCCGCAAGGTCAAAACTGGTGCGCCCCGCCGCGCAGCCGAGATCGAGCACACGCCGCGGCGCCACAGGCCCCGCCAGATCCAGCAGACGCGCGAGGCAGCGCCGCGCGGCACCCGGAAGCGGCCCATCCCCATGCGGCGCTTCTTCGGGATCGAGATCGGCAAAAGCATCCCAGCCATAGGTGGATTGCAACTGCCGCAACCCATCGAACCAGCTATCCGGCCCGATGGCATCCCCAAACAGGCTTTCCAGCACCGGATCGATGTCGTCCCGAACCATCAATTCCACGCCGCGCTCGCCGAGCAGTTTGGGCAAATCGGCAACAATCACGGGGATGCCGTCCAGCACCGGATATTCATGCTGGCAGTCCGGGCATTGCAGCGTTCCGGCTATGATCTCGGCATCCGTGCATTCACCGACATGCGCAAGCGCAAGCGGAGCCGGCGCGCGGCCGGCGCGCCGACACACCGGGCAGCGCGGCGCAAAAGCCTCGAAATGCGAAAGTTTCACAGCGCCGCCGTCAGCCGCCGATCAACACGGTGGGGCAGCCCGGAAACATGATCTGGCCGGTTGGCGCCGGAATGGGGGCTACGCAACTCGCGTGCAGTGTCTGGTCGTTCAGCCGCGCCGCCGGCTGGCCGGCGATCATCACCGTGGCCGATGCCACCACGATCACGCCCGGCCCGGCGGGAACGCAGCCAGGCAACATGCAAGGCTCCGTCATGTCGCCCATGCGCGCCGCGGGCTGGCCGCCGATCAATACCGTTACCGCCCCGGGCGGAATGATCGCCAGCGGCAGGCCGGGATGCGGCACCGGCGTCGGCACCAGGGCGGCCGGATGGATCGGCGCGTGGCAATGCGGCTCCAGTTGCATCACCTGGTCACCGACACGAGCGGCGGGCATCCCCATTTCTCATTTCCTCATAGGAATGGGTAAGCGAAGCGCCACCTAACTCCTCTGCCATCAAGCTAGCAACAAACCCCCGCGCTGGAAATCAGCTTGCGCGGCCTTCGCTATCGGCGTTGTTCTCCCGCCGAGCACCCGGCACGCTTTAGGATCGGCGATGGTCTGTTTCTGCAAGCACACGATGACACAATTGCACCTGGTGATACCGGGACTGAGCGCCACCGCATCCGCAAGCCTGTCCGTCAGCGCCTCGATCAGCGCCAAGGCCAGCCTCGCCGAACCTGGCCTCGCCGCCCTCGCGGCATGGCTCGCCAAGCACGGACTGCCGGCGTCGCCATGGCAACCCGATCCGGCATGGCGAAACCTGCACCTGCCCAAACCAACCCTGAGCGCCAGCGCGATCGCGACACTGCAGGCCTTTGCCCAACTTCACGCGCTCGCCCTTTCACTCGGCATGGACCTGATGGTGGCCGCACAGGCCACCGCCTTCGCGCGCCTCGCCGCCACGCTGAACGCCAGGCTATCGGCAATGGCAGCCCAGCTCTCCGCCCCTGTCAGCCCAGCCGCATGGCTGAAACTCTCGGCCTCCCTCAGCGCCTCGACGCAGGTCAGCGAGGCGCTCCGCCTCGGCCTGCTACCCGTCGCACCCGCCCTCACCCTGCCGGCGATGGGCCCGCCCTTGTCGCTCTGGCGCGCCTTCCTCTCCGAATTGCGGGCGCTGCTGCCGGTGATCGCCATCGCCAACCAACTGCACCTCAATCTGCAAGCGGGCCTCAGCGAACAACTCGCCCCCATGCTGCGCGCCATGCTGCGCATCCCGATGCCGGTGATGACGGCCAACCTGGCGCTGATGGCGAACCTCACCGCCGCGCTCTCCGCCATCGCCCAGCTGCGCGCGTCACTCGGCATCGACCCGCTCGAAGCCGGCCTGCCCGCCATACACGCCATGGTCTCTGAACGCCTCATGGCCACGGCCACGCTCGTGGAACAGACAACCCGCATGAGCCTGCGGGAACTGCTCGCCCTGTTGCCAAAAATCCCGGTCGAATACTGCCCGACGCTGATGGCGCCGCCGGCGGTGATCAACGCCGCCGTCTCGCTGAACCTGCCGCCGCTCACCTGGCAGGTGCCGCCCATGGCCAGCCTGCCGGTGCTTGGCACCGGCCTGCCCGTTGCCGCCTTCTGCACCCAGCTGAAGGCGGCCTTAAACCTTCAGGCGTCGGTCAAACCCTGTGCCTCCGGCTGCGACGCGGCCACGCTGCTGAGCGCGCTTTGAGACCGAGCGAGACCGGAGGGCTTTGCCCCCCGGACCCCCCACCAGGGCGGCCAAACGTAGTCGTTTGGCCGCTGGACCTGCGTTACGTCGCCTTGCCTTCCAGAAATGGGGGTCTGGGGCCTCGGGCCACAGCGGGCGCGCCACCAGAACGCCACCGGTTCAAGTGCCGGTCGCGCGGGGGCAGAGCCCCCTTCCTTTCGCACTCAGAACGCCCCCAGTTCGGGCTTGACGAGGCCCAGCAGCCCCAGCACCAGCCCCACCGCGCCCATCGCCAGCGCAAACCGGATCAGCCAGGGCGAGTTGGCAATCACCGAGGCGGTGGCCAGCACGATCCCAAGTTGCAACGAAGCCGCGGCGTTATCGAAACAATGGGCCTGTTCCAAGGCATGGTTGCGCACCTCCTCAAAACCGTGCGCGCGCGACACGATCGCCTCCTTGCCATCCTTCGGGTCCGAGGCAAAACGCTTGCCGTCGTCCTGCAATTTCTTCGCGAGTGCCAGGCGCCTGGCCGTCGCATCCGGGTCGGTGCCCGAACCCAGCACATCCAGGGCTTGTGAAATATCCTCCGCCACTGTCTGCCGGGTGGATTTGCCCTGATACTGGCTCCACGCATCGGCCGCGAAAATTCCGTTGATATTCGCACGGATTTCCGCGTGGCTCGCCTGCTGCTCAATGATTGCGAGCATTGCCGCGAGGGCGGCAATCAGCAAAGCGGCCCCCTTGTTGCCATGCTCTGCGGCATGGTGGGCGTGCTCGGTGTGTTCAAGCGTTTCGTTCACCTGAGGCTCCGGTAACAGTTGTAAACGTGCGTTAACATTGTCGGGCACCCGCTCCCGTCGCGCATGGAGCGCGTGCATCGATGCCAAGTATTGCCGGCAATCCAGCCAGGCTCTACCTGCTTGCAACGGCCCGGGCGAGATATAAAGAGCAATGTTTTGAGGTATCGATCGGGCGAAGCACTATTTTTAATACAGTTTCTATAATAATCGTACCGTCCCCTGGACAAACCCGGGTCCATATCGTTTTATCCGCCCGGGCGAGGGGCCGTCCCCGCCCCTCCTGGAGGGTCTCGATGCAGTCGGGCAATCAAGCTTGTGGCCGGACAAAGGCCCTGGCCTCGTTTCGCTGATGAGGCGCTGGGAGCACACGCCGCGAGTCTGCCTCATCTGCTGGCTGGCGTGAGATGTCGCCCCGCGACCTGACGGCCGGTCTGCCTGACCTCGATCTCGAAGCGCCCTGCGGCCCTAACCTCGAATTCGATGCCGCTTTCGGCGAGCTTGAACGCACCGCCCAGGGCAAGCCGGAACAGCAATATGGCGGCACCATCATTCCGGGCGAGGAGCCGGACTGGAAGGAGGTCGCTTCCCAGGCCGATGCACTGCTGGACCGCACGCGCGACCTGCGCGTGCTTGTGCTGCTCGCGGTCGCGCGGATGCAATTGGCGGGCCCCGCGCAATTTGTTGCCGTACTCGGCGCGATCCGGTTCCTGCTCGAGGCGCGCTGGGCCCATATTCATCCGCAACTCGACCCCGAAGACGATAACGACCCCACGTTCCGCGCCAACGCACTTCTGCCCTTGGCAGATCCGGTGCGCGTGTTGCGGCCGTTGCGTGCGGCGCCGCTCGCCGCATCCCGCCGCGACGGAAAAGTATCCTGGCGCAGCATCAGCATTTTCACTGGCCTGGTCGAGACCGACGACCCGTCGGAGAAAAAGACCGAGTCCGCCATCCGCGCCGCCTTCAATGAAACCGGCTGGGAGACGGTGCAATCCACGCTGCATGTGTTCGAGGCGGGGGTGGCTGAGCTTGGCGGCATAGAAGCGGCGTTCAACGCCAATGCCGGCTACGGAAACAGTCCCGATCTTTCGCCGCTCGCCAAACTCTTGAAGGAAATCTGCGGCTATTTGCGCACCTACATGCCGGTTCAGGATGCTGCGGCCGAGGATGCGGCTGGTACATCCGACAGCGCCGCCGATGCGCCGGCACCCGATGCGCCAACACAGCCACGGTCAGGCCAGGCGCGCGGCGGCGCGGTCTCCGCCACCTCGCTCACCTCTATCGCGTCGCGCGACGAAGCCATGTACTTGCTGGATCTCGTCTGCCGTTACTATCAGACCAACGAGCCCTCCAGCCCGCTGCCCTTGCTGATCGCGCGCGCCCGGGGCCTGGCCGACAAGGGCTTTCTGGAAATCCTGCAGGAACTCGCGCCGGACGGCCTGCAGCAGGCACAGATCATCGTGCAGCCACGCGATGGATGAAATCCATTCTTTCCGTAAACGCAACATTCTTTTATAAGCGAGCAACAAGATGGCCAAAGCCAGTAGCCAAAAATTCATCGCCCGCAACCGCGCGCCGCGGGTGCAGATCGAATATGATGTTGAAACCTACGGGTCGCAGAAATCGGTGCAACTGCCCTTCGTGGTCGGGGTCATGTCCGATCTTTCCGGCAAACCCACCGATCCGCTGCCGCCCGTGGCCGACCGCAAGATGCTGGAAATCGACGTCGACAATTTTGACGAACGTATGAAGTCCATCAAGCCGCGCGCCGCCTTCACCGTGCCTAACACCCTCACCGGCGAAGGCAATCTGGCCGTCGATATCACCTTCGAGAGCATGGACGATTTTTCCCCGGCCGCGATTGCCAGAAAAGTCGAGGGGCTGAACAAGCTGCTCGAGGCACGCACCCAGCTGTCCAACCTGCTCACCTACATGGACGGCAAGACCGGCGCTCAGGAGTTGATCAACAAGGTGCTGAAGGATCCGTCGTTGCTGCAGACATTGGCTTCGGCGCCAAAACCGGAAACCACCGGCGGGGAGGCGTAAAAGATCATGTCAGGAGCCCAGCAAAGCGCCGTTTCGGGCGCCACCGTTACCCAAGAGTTCAGCGATTTCGCCGCCCTTCTCAACAAGGAATTCAAACCGAAAAGCGATCGCGCGCGCGAGGCCGTGGAATCCGCGGTACAAACGCTCGCCCAGCAGGCACTCGCCGATACCAAACTGATTTCCGACGACGCGCTGCGTTCGATCGAGCAGATCATTGCCGCCATCGACAAGAAACTCACCGAGCAGGTGAACCTGATCCTGCACCACGAGGATTTCCAGGCCCTTGAATCCGCCTGGCGCGGCCTGCACCATCTGGTGAACAACACCGAGACCGACGAAACTCTCAAAATCAAGGTTTTTAACATCTCCAAGAAGGAGATGGGCAAGACCCTCAAGAAATTCCGCGGCACCGCCTGGGATCAGAGCCCGATCTTCAAGAAGGTGTATGAGGAGGAATTCGGCCAGTTCGGCGGCGAACCCTTCGGCCTTCTCGTCGGCGACTATTATTTCGACCACTCCCCGCAAGATGTGCAGTTGCTTGCCGATATCGCCCAGGTCGCCGCCGGCGCGCATGCCCCGTTCATCGCGGCCGCGGCGCCTACGGTCATGCAGATGGATAGCTGGAGCGAGCTCTCCAATCCCCGCGACCTGACCAAGATTTTCCAGACACCGGAATATGCGGCCTGGCGCTCGCTGCGCGAAAGCGACGATGCGCGCTATCTCGGCCTTGCCATGCCGCGCTTCCTCTCGCGCCTGCCTTATGGCGCGAAAACCGAGCCGGTGGAGGAATTCGCCTTCGAGGAAGATACGTCCGCACCCGATGGCGCCGCCTATACCTGGACCAACGCGGCCTATGCGATGGCCACAAACATCACGCGCGCGTTCAAACTTTACGGCTGGACCACAGCGATCCGCGGCATCGAAAGCGGTGGTGCCGTGGAGGGCCTGCCAACCCATACCTTCCCGACCGACGATGGCGGAGTTGCGATGCAATGCCCAACCGAAATCGCGATCTCCGACCGGCGCGAGGCGGAACTTGCGAAAAACGGCTTCATGCCGCTGATCCACAAGAAGAACTCGGATTTCGCCGCCTTCATAGGTGCGCAATCCTTGCAGAAACCGACGGAATATGACGATCCTGCGGCAACCGCAAACGCCAATCTGGCTGCGCGCCTACCCTATCTTTTCGCAAGCTGCCGCTTTGCGCATTACCTGAAATGCATGGTGCGTGATAAAATCGGCAGCTCCATGACGAAAGACCAGTTGCAGGACTGGCTTACAAACTGGCTGATGCGCTATATCGACGGCTCGCCAAACAGCTCCTCGGAGGAATATAAGGCCACCCACCCGCTCGCCGCCGGCGAAGTGGTGATCGAGGAAGACGAGTCCAACCCCGGCTACTACAGCTCAAAGATTTTCCTAAAGCCGCACTATCAGCTCGAGGGTCTGACAGTTTCGTTGCGCCTGGTCTCGCGCATGCCGAAGTAATCGAGCCTTACCCATGAGAGGTTCCTCGCACCTGCGACGAAGTTCTCGATTGTGCCCTAAGTGACATCAACGATCCGCTTCACCGCGAAGTGGATCTGAAACAAAGAAAGGAACAGGATTATGGCAGTCGACGCATATCTTTTATTTCAGCAATATGGCGGCGGTTGGCTGACCGCGGAATCGCAGGTGAGCTTTGCCAACAATACCGAAGTGCTGATGAAGCAGCCTTGGCCCGTGCCAACAGGGGCCACTTCAGGCACTGTGCCCAATGACGGGCCGGCCATTTTCGAGGTGACCGATTTCAGCTTCGACATCGAACAGACTCTCAGCATCGGCAGCGCCACCAGCGGCGCCGGCGCCGGCAAGGTTACCTTCAATCCCTTCTCTATCACCCGCAAGATCGACAAGGCCTCGCCGACCTTCTTCGAAATGGCCTGTTCGGGCACCGCGTTCCAGTTGGTGACCCTGATGTTCCGCAAAAGCTCCGGCGCTGGCGCCGCCGGCGCCGGCAAGACCTCGGGCGTCGTTTATCTGCGCTTCGACTTCAAGCTGGTGGCAGTGAAAACCATTTCCTGGAGCCATAACGATGAGGGTCCGGAAGAGACCATCACTTTCGAATATGGCGGCCTGATGGTGAACTACGCCCAGCAGGAAGCAAGCGGCAAGCTCAAGACTCCGGTCTCCGGCGGCTGGAACCGCGTGGCGAACACGCAGGACACAACGAACACCTTCATCATGGGAGGGAAGTGATCGCAAGTGCTGCGGGCGCCGAGGCGGCCCGGGCGTCGCTCCGCGCGGCGCTCGCGGCTGAAGGTCCGCTGGCGACGCTCGAGCGGCTGAAACAGGAAGTGCGCAAGGCGCCGCGCGATGCGGCCTTGCGCACCTTTCTGTTCCAGCTTTTCTGCGTTTTTGGCGCCTGGGATCGTGCGTTGACGCAATTGAGTGTGGCGAGCGAACTGGATCCCGGTGCGTTGCCGATGGCGCAAACCTATCGCGCCGTGATCCGGTGCGAGATGCTGCGTGAGCGCGTGTTTTCCGGTGCGCGCTCGCCCACTTTTCTCGGCGAGCCGGAGCAGTGGATGTCGTTGCTGGTGGAAGCGAACCGCCTGCTCGCCACCGGAGCTCCCGTGGAGGCCGCGGGACTGCGCGACGCCGCATTCGAAGCGGCGCCGGCGGTTGGCGGCGAGATCGACGGCAAACTTTTTGAGTGGATAGCCGATGCCGATCCGCGCCTCGGGCCGCTGTTGGAAGCGATCGTCGAAGGCAAATACTACTGGGTGCCGTTCAGCCGCCTCGCGAAACTTGTGCTGGAGCCACCGGCCGACTTGCGTGACCAGGTGTGGATGCCCGCGCAATTCACCTGGAGCAGCGGCGGCGAAAGCATGGGTTTTATTCCCACCCGCTACCCCGGCTCGCAAAGCGGCTCCGAGGATGTAGCGCTGGCCCGCCGCACCGAATGGAGCGGCGACGAAACCTGGCAGCTTGGGCTTGGGCAACGCATGCTGGCGACGGATGAGGCAGATGTGGCGCTGATGGATCTGCGCAAGCTCGTGATCGCGCCGTGAAAGAAAGCAAGAATGTTCTTTTTTGAAAAAAAGAACCAAAAAACTTTTATTCCTTTTGGCGCGGCCACCCAAGTTGCAACACCAACAGGAAATAAAAGTCTTTTTGCTTCTTTTTCTTCAGAAAAAGAAGGGCTTGCTTAAAAATGCCAGAAGCCAACAGGCACGATCGCCTGCAACCCTCCCTGCTCGATCGCCTCACCGACGACTCGCCCGAGCAGCGCCGGGAATCGCTCGATCGCCAGGTGCTGACGATGCAGCAGCTGCGCGCTGCCGTGTTGCGCGACCTTTCCTGGCTGCTCAACACAACCCATCTTGGCGCCACCGACGATCTTGCCGAGCTGCCGCTGGTCTCCGCCTCCACGCTGAATTACGGCGTGCCTGGTTTTACGGGCATCGTCGTGGCGGATGATCGCATCAGCTCGCTCGAACAGGCCATCGCCGCCGCAATAAAACAATTCGAGCCGCGCATCCGCCCCGCTTCCGTGCGCGTGCGCGCCCGCGCCGCCGGCGACACCGCCGGCGCACGGCTTGTATTCGAAATCCAGGGCGAGCTTTGGGCGCAGCCGGTGCCACAGCAGCTTTTCCTCGAAACCTCGGTCGACATCGCGACACGTCTCGCGATCGTCACCGACACGCGGGCGCGCGGCTGATGGACCCGCGCATGCTGCGCCTCTACGAGACCGAGCTCGCCTTCGTGCGCGAGATGGGCAACGAATTCGCCGCCGAATACCCGAAAATCGCCAGCCGCCTCGATCTGGCCAATACCGAAGTGGCCGACCCCTATGTCGAGCGTCTGCTCGAAGGTTTCGCGTTCCTGACCGCCCGCGTGCAGTTGAAGATGGAAGCGGAATTCCCGACCTTCACGCAGTCGCTGCTGCAGATGGTCTATCCGCATTACCTGGCACCCACCCCGGCGATGGCCGTGGTAAAACTGCGCACCGACCCGGCCGCCATCCGCAATCTGCCGCAAGGTTTCGTTCTGCCCGCCGGCACCGCGCTGCGCAGCCTGCTCGGCACGCAGGACCAAACCAATTGTGAATTCCGCACCGGCCACGCGGTGCATCTGCTGCCGATCGAAATCTCCGAGGCCGAATACATAAGTTCCGCCGCCGCCGTCGCCGCCCTCGGTCTGCCCGAGCAGCGCGGCGTGAAGGCCGCCATCCGCCTGCGCCTGAAAGCCGCCGGCGACCTTGCCTTCAACAAGATCGGGCTCGAAAAACTCACGCTCTTTCTCGGCGGACCGGAGGGCAGCCGAGCGCGTCTCTACGAGCAGCTGAACGCCAATGTCGCCGGCATCTACGTGCGCCCCTCCACGCGCCCGCTGCCCTGGCAGGAGAAACTGCCGCCCGCAGCGTTGCGCGGCATCGGTTTCGATGAAACCGAGGCGCTGCTGCCCCCCGCCCCGGAATCCTTCGACGGCTACCGGCTGTTGCAGGAATATTATGCGATGCCCGAGCGCTTCCTGTTCGTGGAGCTGAACGGGCTCGATCGCAGCGCCATTCGCTGTACCACCGGCGAGCTCGACATCGTCATTCTGCTCACCAGCAGCGAGCCCGCACTCGCCAGCGGCTTCGGCCTCGATCATGTGTCGCTGTTCTGCACGCCGGCGATCAATTTGTTTTCCTATCGGGCCGACCGCATCAACTTATCCGAGCGCGATGCCGAGCATCTGATCGTGGCGAATCGCATGCGGCCGCTGGATTACGAAGTGTTTTCCGTGCAATCCGTCGAGGGTTTTTCCCCCGATGGCGGCGGCCATGCTTTTTTGCCGTTCTATGCGGCCAACGATCTCAGCCGCAATCCGGGCCATCGCAGCTACTACATGTTGCGCCGTCAGCCGCGCCTTCTCTCATCGCGCAGCAAGCAGCGCGGGCCGCGATCGAGCTATCTCGGCCACGAAACCTTTATTTCGCTCACCGACCCCGATGGCGCGCCGCTTGGCCGCTCCATGCGCCAGCTTGGTCTCGATCTGCTCTGCACCAATCGCGACCTCACGCTGTCGATGCCGGTCGGCAAGCAGCATACCGATTTCACGCTCGCGGTAAGTGCCCCCGTTGCCTCCATGCGTTGCGTTGTAGGCCCCACCGCGCCGCGCCCGTGCCGCACGGATGGCGAGTATGCGTGGCGGTTCATTTCGCATCTTGGGCTGAATTATCTGAGTTTGACGGATACGGATAAAGCAGGCGGTGCCGCCGCCCTACGGGAGATGCTGCGGCTTTACGTGCCAACGGCCACGTCGCTGGCGTCTCGCCAGCTGGAAGCGCTGCTCTCTGTTGAAACTCATCCGATCGTCCGCCGCATTCCCGGGCGTGGCCCGATCGCGGTCGGCCGCGGCCTGGAAATCAATTTGTTGATCGACGAAGGCAGCTTTGGGGGTGCCGGCGGTATTTTGCTCGCCGCGGTGCTGGACAAGTTTTTCGCCAAATACGTCTCGATCAACGCGTTTACCGAGACAGTTCTGCGCAGCCCTGAACGAGGGGAGGTGATGCGATGGCCGATGCAACTCGGCAGCCGCCCG
>Ga0116231_10013669_pt1 | contig 11274 bp, 8 predicted proteins | sample S1TSphgellanicum_2_FD_89695 | JGI IMG/M metagenome (GOLD analysis project Ga0116231, IMG submission 89695) | Host-associated microbial communities from peat moss isolated from Minnesota, USA - S1T2_Fd - Sphagnum magellanicum MG | ecosystem: Host-associated > Plants > Peat moss > Unclassified...
AAAAAAAAAAAAAAAACCCCCTCCCCCCCCCCCCCCCCCCCCCCCCCCCCCCCACAAAACTTAAAAGAAAACTCATGAGGAACACATTGGGAACCTGTTGAAACAAAGGGAAAGAAACCTGATCATTTTGCTTGCAAAATGGGTTTACAGACTAGTAGGTACATAAAAAGACTCAAGAAGACTCAAGACTCTTGACCATACATAAATATATTTATTTACATATTTATTTATTTATTTATATTTATAAATATATTTCCATGCCTAAATGACCTTTTGGGTTGTGTCCTAGTCTTCCACAGAAGGGGACTTACTTGCCTTTGAGGATGATGAGACCTGTTGTTGGTGTTGAGGTGGGTTGGCCACCAACCCATTTACTTTGCAAGCAAAACAAACAAAAGACGAATTAGTAGTCAATGCATCAGTGTTTTTTTTTTTTTTAATAATTTCAAAAAAAAATTCGCCTATGCTTTCACAAGTACAATAGCTGCAAAAGCAAAAAGAGGACATTGTCTCAAGGCATGTAAGTGGTGGCACTTTTAGATGGGTTTAGGGTTGAGGTTTAGGGTTCAACAATTTTGCCTTTCTTAGTTGGTGCATATGCTCTAATGGGTTTTTTTTTAATTGTTGCTCTTTGTTGGGTGGATGGGTAAGTCATTTGTCATTCTATACGTCCAGGAAACCCCCCCTTAAAAATCAAACCTTTGGTGACTACTTTTTTTTTTCTTTTTTTTCCTTTTCTTTGACACTAAAGAATTGCGATTGTAAGAATCCACATTAGACTTCTTTGTGTGTCTAATTCTTTGTGTGATTCTTTGTGTGTATAGTCACATTCTATATGAACCCTTATATTGAATATTTGCAAAAAAAAAAACGTTACAAAACAACTTTTTAATGCTAGAACAAAAGTGCCAATTTTTTACATAGGTTATTCTAAGTTTTACTATGCATTGTTAGACTTGAAGAAGGTTGTGATTTCTGCCTATTTTCTAAGTTTTATTATGCATTATTAGATTTGAAGAAAGTTGTGATTTCTACTTATTTTAATGTGAAGATTTACATTGAGTTTGAACTTCTTAATTATTAGGCTGTTTATTTTGTCAACTAGATATTTTTAATTAAAATTTTCTGTTTTCTTGACAAGTCTACATATCTTTTATTTGTTTGCCTTAGAAAAAAAAAAAAATCTCTTTAACTATATTCATTGTTGTTAGTTTGCACAACTCAAACACTAACATAGACGAAAGGAATTACAATTTATAAAACCCTAATATTTGCCTTAGATTTCCCCCATTATAGTCACATTTACAAATAAAGCTTTGCAAATATTTTGTGTTATTAACAATTGTGATAGTGATTATAAAAAATGGTGTTTCTTATTAAAACAAATGGTTACCAAAAAATGTGTGACACAAACAAGAATGTGATTGAAATGGACATGATTATAAAAGGGGTTTACTATATTAACATTTTTGTCATGAATCCATAACATAACATTTATCTTGCCTCTCTCCTGGCACATTTCATTCACAAAATTCATCTTGCATTCGTCTTGTGTTTATTTTAGTGCAATTATGTTAATTATTGTTGTCATCATTATTTAAGGTTCAATTTGCATATTTCATTCTCGAACTTTGATGCATTTTTAAACAAATTCTATTGACAATGATTCATTAAAGTTGGTTTAAATAGGATGAATATAATGTCCCTTAATGTTTTGTCCTACCAAATTCCAACTCAAAATCTATTTAGCCCATTTTCAAATAAAGAGGCATGAAAAGGTGTCTTTTTAGATCCATATATTTTTTAAGTTTTTTTTTCCCAACATCATATCCATGATAAAATTTTCAATATTTTTTCCACCAATTTACATCCCATTTCTTTACAATGGAATTTGAATCTAGTTGTTGTTTTATTTTGAATGGAATGGAACAATGTTTTATAATTTTTATATCCTTTTGCACCTAAATTACATATAAGAATGAATTAGTGTATCATATTTCAAGAACATTTGAAAACAAAAATTGTTTGTTTAACAAGGATATTTGTTTTTTCCTTTTTTTTTTAAATTTTTTAATCTTGATGCAAATAAGGAGAATTTATTACATGCTACACATTGCATCATATCATTAGTACCCTTGAGCTAAAATTCATTTATATCAAAGTTATTTCAACATGTCATGTCATTGACATATGAAAATGTGTTATCTAATTAAGCTTCATATGGATATGTTGACATTGTTCAAGAGATTTTTAATAAATGAGCATATATCAATGTGAAAGGTGAGTATGCAAAGGTGTCTTTGGATTTAACATATGAAAAAATCCTTGATAAAGTCATTTTTGGCATTTTCATGGTACTTAATATCCTCTTTATTTTTCCTAAATTTTTTTTGTTTCATAAATTATAAATTTTACAAATTTGTGTGAGTTTTCATAATTATGTAAATGTTAGGTGGGAGTTGTAGATTGTAAAATGGACATGAGAAAACAAATATCAAAAACATGCAATGAATTTGGTACTAATCTAATAAAAATGATTTTTGAACACAAAAACAAAAATGAAGGTTGATTGTAAAACTAAAAATATTGAAATTGTGATTTTAGCACATATATTGTGATTTTCAATGGAGCATTTTCTATGAGGAGTTTTATGGGCATTCACAAATTTTATTCTCCCTCATTATGGTTTGCAACTAGTTAAAATGTTACACAACAAATCATGTTCACCTTTTTATGTGTGTATTATGGGGAAGTCACTTCCATTTTATACCAAATGATCTGCAAAAAAATATAGGGTACAATTTATTGAAAAAATATATAGTTATGATATATTGTAAATAGAATTTTTATACTTCATTATAAGAATATATCTAAAATATGCCATTATTTCATAGGAAAATTTAAATGCCATTTTATTTTAAGTTCTTTTTGGAATATACAAAAAATGACTTTGTTAGGGTTGCATCACATCATTATTATATGGCACTTGAGCCATATGATATCAACCCACTAATATTACAAGCATGTTAGAAATGAGTGCATATTTATCTTTCAAATTTTTTTATAAAAAACATGAACATTTAAAACCTACCTATTTGTCAAAATATTTAAACATGATGAAGGAAAGAATAATACAAAAGAAAATTGATCAAATAATGACTTTAAAAGTAAAATTTTGAACATCATTAATTATATGGTCAAATGAACAACAATGTTTTCAATATGAATGTCATTACTTGATGATAAATCCTAACAAACTTTAAATATGAAAATTATTGATTTTTTTATGAATCTAAAATATCCTTGTAACTTATGGAAACCTTTAGAATTGTTTTTGACATTGTAAAATTGGATTGAAGATGAAGATGTTACCATAAACCAAGCACAATTTGATGAGAACAAATGGCTTAAATATGTTATTTAAAACTCATTTGGTGATCCCAATCCTTCATGCAAATATGACCTACTAATGAAAAAAAACACAACCCATCTTGTTTATTATATAAATTATTGTACAAGAATGTCATTTTTATATTTACACTTTAATTATCATGGTAATACCTTGGCATCTTTGACATTAATTATATTATATGTAGAAATGTTGTTATTTTGAAAAATAATTTTTTCCAAGAAATTTTTTTTGAAAGAAAATACATCTAAGTCTTTTAGGATGTTCGTGAATATTTTATTCTTGACATGAAAATCTTCAAATTTCATTAATTATTCTACAAACATATGTTGAAGTTGCATTTGTACTACATTAGTCAAATGTATTTAAGCAATCTTAAATATACTATGAAATCTATTAAATCTTGTGTGCATTTTACATCTTATGAATATGTTGTAGGGGTTACAACTTTCTCTCCATGTGTGTCATTAATTAAATTAAATGCATGGAAGAATGAATGAGTTATTAATGTAAAAGTTTTATAAGATGAAAAGAGGAAAAGAAGGTGGCAAATAAAGGGAAAAAGAAAAAGAGGTGATTAAATTCTAGTCAATATATTAGTGCTTAGAAATTGGGTGCAAATTGAATCACTAAAACCTTTTTTTAAACCATCCGAGTTGGTCACAATAATTTTAATTTCTTTTCCATTTTTTAATGGAGTTGGAACATGTTCAAAAGTTTAGCTTTTGATTTCAAATTTTACATTCTTCAAAGATTTAATATTTTGGCTAATCAATTGCATGTTAACCATAAATCACACGTATTTCAATCTATTATTACTATGTTATCAACCAATATTCTTAAACTTTTCCATTCTTTTGTGCATGTTTCACACTCAAGTGCACATGTGTCTCACCTTTTCATTCAACAATTACATTTAAAAACTTAATGGTCTCTTCAATAATAAATTATTAATGTTTTGAAATATGAATTTACAATTATAATTGAAGTTCTTCACCTACACAACATGATTGCATATTGGGAAAATCTTAAGTTTCAACATTTGGTTTCATATGGAAATAACATGTCTCAGTGCATTTAAGTCCATTACATCACACGGTATATCTATAACATTTTTCATGAATTTGATATTGTTTAATTTTCATAATGTTCACAATTCCAATAAGTGGTAACATTGAATTGTTTTTAACATGATGGTAGCTTTTTGTTTGTATGGAATATCAAAATTAAAAATAAATTAATATTAAATTGCACTAAAATTATAAATTTTTAATTGCATTATTATCTTAGAATACAAAAATTAATTTGATATTTTCAATTTAATAATGGCCCTAAGGGTTGCAAATTGGCCTCCCAAATTCAATGGTATCCTTTTTCCAGCCTTGGGGCCAATACAAGGCCATAAAGTTCAGCATTTATTAGTAACTTTGGGCAGATTGAAAAGATTTTTTCTAGTTCAGCCTTGACTCCTAGTGTAAAGTGGGCCTTAAGTTCTTGAACTTTAAAGTTGTGGTTCAAACTTGATAGTCAAAATCTTGCAAATATTTTATTTTATAAAAATTTCAGCACTTTAACAAATAATTTCTCAAAAAATTTGTCAAAATGAAAAATAATTATAATGTATGCCAAAATCATTCACGTACTATGGTATATAAATATTTTGACCATATGTAAATTGATCTTCATTAGTAGTGTGAAGCAATGTGAAGCCTAAGTAAATAAGGCAATCCCATAACATGGGTTGTAAATAGGCAAACTAAACAACATGGGACATTCAACAACATGAAAATACTATTTTCCTTAATTCTTGGGGGGAAATGTTTTTGGTAATTTTGTTGTTTATGTTGTTATCCACCATTTACCTCCACCACATTCACCAATATTGTAGTCAATTTCATACTATTCATCAACATTCATTACTACTCCTATTCCTATTGGCCATGTTACCATAATGCCTTATTCAATGGGTTTAAATGTACACAAAATTTTATTCTTAAACTATGTTTGCATATTATCTTGTATTTCATCAAAAAATGTTAAGTTAGTTACACAATAATACATTCCATTGTATATTGAAAGCTTTAAAATGGAATTAATTAAATGATTATTAAATGTAAAAAGGTGTTATTGATGAGGACTTTTGCAATGGATGTGTTACAATCTAAAATTGCATTCACAATGACACAATCATGGATGAACTTACTTTTGCAAAAATGTTGTTGAGTCTACTTGAACTAACAAAAGGTCGATATAATAGACTCCCTCAATCATTCACACAATATTCAAGGAAAGTGCCAAAGAAAGGAATCTACCTAACTTGCCATGTAATAAAGTTTGTAAGACATTATTATTAATTTTACAAAAAAAATAGCAAAGCTCAACAAACACAATCTATAATCATCAAGCATTTCTTCCTAATCACCTTCAAATTTCACAAATAAATGTATGATGATTTCTAATCAATTATTTGGAAACGTGAAAAAACTTTCAACACTACATTCTTTTCCCTTTTCATTTATTCATCTTCTCAATGAAAACCTCTTTTAGAAAAAATGAAGGTTTTAGAAAAGTGCTCAACATGAGGTATGCATGTGAAATACACAATTTTCATTTATAATTCATTTATAGTTGAATTTACAATTTTTGGCTTTGAAACATCACATTACTGAATATTTTGGACAAATTATAGTTACATGTAATACATTATGTAAATTTATTCTTGAATGCATGCCCCTTACAAATTGACTTTGAATAGGCTTAAGAATATGATATTTATTAATAAATGTGTGAGTATTTTATTAGGGGACCAACTTTGCAATGCAATGCACATTGTGACCTCATGACTAAGCAATACTAGATAATAAGATTTTGTCTACTAATGAAACCCTTGGGGAGTTCATATGGCTACTTCCTCCATAGCTAGTTTGATTACCTAGTTATTTAGACCTTCGCAGATGTCTCTTTGAGGTGATGGTTTCCCATTTTGTTTTATGTAGGTTGAAATCAAAATTTTCATGTTCAAAAATTGCTAGAAACAAATTTTCAGATATGAAAACCTTATTTTTGCAAGAATTTCAGCCTTCTAGGAGATTGTGAAGCTTTTTTAGACCTTTAAAAAATGAAGTGTAACAAGATTCTTTATCGCCCCAATAAAAATAAAAATCTCTAGTTGAAAATGAAAGACAATTTCTAAAACAATGTAAAAGGTATTGGAAAAAAAAACACATTAGGAATTCTCAAAAAAACAATACAAAAGTGCGTTTCCTTTTACAACATACTTTGGAATCTTGGTGCTTAAAATAACCAACCTCAATAGCCCTTTTGTTCTTTCTTACTTTTGGCACGAAAACTTTAGAAATCGTCATATGTAGACTTTTGAAAGACAACTTTAGCTAATAAGTGTTCATGCATAATTATGCATTGGGTCCTCTTTCCCACACATTCATATTTACATCAACGAGTTGCATCACATCATTTTCACTTAGGCAAAATTACATTTGATTTTCCTTAAAAGGGGACATGGGTTGCATTCCCATTGAAGAACAAATTGACTTTCATTTAGAGTGTGTAGATTTTTAGATACAATTATTGTTTTTAAGAGATCTCACTAGAGCATCACTTGACAAGCTTTAGACAAGTAAAGTGTTTTACTCATGCAACTTGCAAAGCACTACATTCAATATGCCAAAGAAGTAATCCAATGTTAACAAACATTGGGTTTTCATGAAATTTGTGTTCAATGTGTGAATTTATGCTAGTTCTCAAATGCTATTTATTTAGGGTGTCTTGTGAGTGGATCCTTGTTTGTTCGTGGGCCCAATGTCTTCAAAGTTCAACTATGAACATAATTTTCCAAATGTCAAAGCTTCATGTAGTTTTGAATATAAATTCTTGTTTGACTAGTTGGAATCGCACCTTCGGTTTTTGTGAGTGTTTGCAATTGGACAAAAAAAATCCTTTGCTACCATGATGGCAAGTGTGTTCATTATGTAAGTTTTACACCAACAAACAGATGAACAAAAACAGATGATGGTCATTTTTGTCTACAATTGCGGTTTTCATCCATGATGATAATCTCTATTATACAATCAATTTCATGTTCACCATTAAATTACATCCATGTGGTGCTCTTCATCATCCATAAAGAACCATCAAAATTTTGTCCAGTGTATTTTGAGGACCATTAGGGAGCAAAATCTGGTGCAGGACCTTCTGCTTTGCATAATTCTCAAATTTTGAGGACAAATTTGGCATATGAATAATAAATCTCTTTGAAAGAGGAAACAGGCAGCAGATCTTCAATCCTTCCTTCAACCCATTCTGGCAAGGCTCACATCTCTGGCCATGGTATGCTCAATTAGGGGTGTCTGCAACTTGCAAGCAAGGGAATTGCAAAAATCTGTTGTAAACACAAAATTCCAAAACCTTTCCAAAACTAGAACTATGAATGGGCAGGAAAACAAAAGTGAGCATTATATTGTTACCAGAACCAAACGGACCTCTTTTACTAGCAAACGAGGTGTAAGGATCAAGAGCTGCAAACACACCTCTACACTTGCCAAGTTCCAAACACACTTTAGCATGTGGAAGAGTTTGTTCATTTACAAGATACATTGATTATTTGGGCTATGGCCCCAATTTTACTGGCTCCAGTCATCATATCCTCTCAAGAACCAATGAATTGCAAGATGCTCAGATGTGTAAGTCGTAACTGCAATAAGTACAAACCCAACTGCTACCATTAACCCAACACGAGCTAATATAGCAGAGACTCCCATTACACAGGGAACTGCAGGAATGGAAATGGCTAGAATCACCATCAGTGCTCCATACGTGATGGTCTCCATGTCCCAGCTAATGGTATTCCTTGAGTGTCCCTTTGAGGCGCTATACTGTAAAGTGGTGTCCACTGCTGAGCTGGATACACTTGAAGCTGTAGATCTCCCGTACGAATATACCACATCCAGAAACTTCCCAAATAGGAGTGTGAACATGAAAATCACCCACTCATATGTCAGCACCATTCCTGTCCATGGCATAACTTGCCTAGGAACCAAAAGTGCTGCTGCCCCGAGGGATAAGAACACAGTGAGAAAACACACCAATATTGAAATGATCCCCAAATGCTTGGGAACTCGACATGATGGATTCACCACCCCTCCTCCGATGGGATTGGAGCATCCTTGATGTTTGCAACCATTGGATATGGAGGAATTTACCATGGAGTAATTTGGTAAGCTTCCACTGGGCTTGTACTTATGCCAAAGCTGTCGAGCATAAACACAGAAGGATCCACTACATACAAGTGCACACAAATCCTTCTGGACTTGGAGAAGAAAGCTGCGCTTCAAAAACGCAAGGAAAAGAAATGGGAAAAGGAAAAGAGATCTCACAACCAAAGTTGTGTATGGGGTTTGACCCTGCCCAGTGCCTGGTAAAGCATCCTCAAGGGTCACCCGCACATCTTGCCAGACAATGACAGGGCTCAAAAGCCAAGCAGTCCACCAATCCCAAGGCTTCAAAGGACCGAGTGTGTAATGCATAACCCGAAGCTCACTCTCTTCAACCATCCATTTATTCGCCAATGCAAAAAGCCCCACATCTGCATTGTAGAGTGTACTGAGTCGCTCCATCTTTGGAGCTGGTCTTGATTTCCGAACCTCAGAGGACAACTCAGGTTCAAATAGATGTGCATTTGGAAAATCTGGATAGTATGAATTCAAGAACCCTTGATCTCCACCTGTGTAAGAATATGTAGACTTGATTTTCGACACCATGTCCTCAAAGAGTGAGACTGATGGCTCAACAACCATTACACCTGAATTCAGTCTCTCTGAATGTTTCAAGTTTGCACAAAACCCTTGACAAGCAAAAAGATCCTCGATGCTTCGCAGGACTATAGTATCTGCATCCAAGTACACAACTTTCTCGTAGTCAGTCATGTTGAAGATTCTGAGCTTGGTATAGACTCCCCAAAATCGAGCTGGACGTTTCGAGTTTGGATTCTTGAGGAGGTCAATGCGTTCAACCCTCCAGCCATCTGCTTCCAGAAGCTCAATTCCCGATTTCGAAACACCATCTGAGACCAAAGCAACCATATCTTTGTCCACACCCGTGTCACGTATGGACTTCCCCAGAACCCTAACCCCAAGCAGAAATTCATCCCCATACAGCAATGTTGCGTAAGCTTGTGCTGTCCTTTGTTGGCTGCTGCTCCTCCTACTACTAGCTTTTGTTCCTCCTCCCAAGGGACTGTCATGCTGCTTCCCTGCAGCAGCAGCCGCAGAGAGTTTCCTGGTTCTTGACTGTGCTTCCAAGGATCCAAGGTTTGCAAGTATACAGAAAAAAAGGAACAGGAGGACATACCACCTTCTGAACCTCATCATCTTTTTTCTTCTTCTTCTTCAGAGAGAGCCTGAAAGACAACCCACCCACTACCGATGCACAGTGAGACTTGTTAACATCCGCAACTCCTGAGATCGATATCTCAAAAAACCCAATTCGCCACTGACAAAAGAGAGCTCAACAAAATAAAAAACAAACATCACCTGATGATTGATGCAAAGCAAAGAAAGACCAATCTTTCGTTAACCCTAAACCCTAACCCTCGAAACTTGTTTGAAACACAAAAATCCTGCAACTCCCCCTTCTGCTCCTCACACATATGCTCACCCAAATAAACAAACAGACACTCTTTGAAGCTCCAATCTAGTAGTCTTCTTCTTAATGTTCTTGCTGTGCTTCTTGCCCCTGAGTTGTTTTTGTTTTCCTCTAAGAACCTGGAACTAGAATCGGAAGCTTCTCTGCTCTTCTCTTCTCTTCTCTCTTCCTGTCTGGGTCCTCCTACAATTACGCCATCGCCCATCTCCTGCAACAAGGACCCACCCTTCCACGGTATCATCCACAGGAAACATTCTTCATCATCCGCTAGACCCACAAATGGGGTACTTGGGTTTCGGGTTCTAGGGTTTAGGGTTTAGCTAATAGGGTTTAGGGTTTAGGGTTTAGGGCCCTAGTACCTTGGCCATTTCAACAAATGAAATATTCTTAAAAAATTTATTCACTATTTTCTTTCACAAATTTTTTTTTGATTTCGAAGAAATAATTTTTGGAAAATTTCAACATTTCTGAAAATAATATAATTAGTGTCAAACTGGCCAAGGTACTAAGGTATTCTAGCTCCGTTGGGTGGGTGGGTCGACAATAGGTGGTGATTAATAGCCAAAAGTGATTGGAAAAAACAAGTGCATGAAATGAATTGAAGGAAATAAATAAAATTAAGAATAAATAAATAATTAAAATAAGTACCCCCAATTTATAATGCGGTTACAAGATTAGGCAAAAAATGGTAACAAATAGTTTTGGAACATTGAAATTTCATGCACCCAATGGGAAGGCTCAACATGCACCCAAAGTGCCTTGATTTTTTTTCTTTTAAGTTTTGGGTGGGGGGATGGGGGGATTTTTTTTCTTCTATCCTTTGTTCCCAACATGTTCCTTGCAAGTTCCCAATGGGTTCCCAATATGTTCCCTAGGTTACCAATGTGTTCCCTAAGGGTGTTCCCAAATAGCACAAGGCTTTAATCCCCTATGTTTTGGCCCAAAGTCTTCCCCTTCTCACCTGTATAGGTGGGCCAAAGAGGGAAGCACTCCATCTTTCCGTAGAATCTTCTATTTTGGGAAGCCTCTATAGTTTCAGCTTTTTTTTGCAATGGGCCATTCAAATTGACTCATTGCAATAATAATTAATTAATTAATAATAAATAAATTGAACTTGTGAGGCACCTTGAACTAATTAATATGAAATAGAATAAGGAGCCTATAACATTTTCTTTTTTAAAAGAAACAAGTCGTCCAAAACATCC
>Ga0116231_10013670_pt1 | contig 11273 bp, 12 predicted proteins | sample S1TSphgellanicum_2_FD_89695 | JGI IMG/M metagenome (GOLD analysis project Ga0116231, IMG submission 89695) | Host-associated microbial communities from peat moss isolated from Minnesota, USA - S1T2_Fd - Sphagnum magellanicum MG | ecosystem: Host-associated > Plants > Peat moss > Unclassified...
AGTATACCTGTATATATGTATGTATGGCCAGGAGCTCTCTCTCTCTCTCTCTCTCTCTCTGTTGCCAGTTTTTTTTTGAGGGTTTTTTTTTTTTTGTTTTTACAAGTTTAGTGTTTAGTCTTATTCATGGTGCAATAGTAGAAATATTTCAATTGTGTGTCTAATCATAGTAGTGCCTTCTTTTTCATTTTCATTTTTCTTTTCTTTGTCTTGCCAACCATACTACAAACATGATTTTATAGTAGGAAAAATCTAGAATCTAGACTTGTACGGGTTTTGAATCTAGTACATGAAATGTGAGCATGCTCATTGAAAGTGTCAGTAGAGCCAAAGTTTGTGGCAGAATTTTCAAAACACAACTCTTGGTAAAAATTCTCTTGCAAGATTAATCTTCAAAACTTAATTCTTGTAAAAGTTCTCTTTCTGCAATATGAGCTTGTTGATAAACTTTTGAATTAGGAAGAGGATGGTGCTGAATGAAGATACTTTGTGTGCAACAAACTTTGTCTACTTGTGTGTCCTCTCTCTATTTCTTACTCTAATCTACTAGATTCTGTTCTATTTGCAAACGCATTTCAGTTTTCACCGGCACAGCGATTTCTGTGTAGCTACTGTTGTGAAAAGTTCTTGAACTAGTAATCTTACTCTAAATTGAGGAGTGTGATTGTTGTGTTTCTCACATCTTCTGAATCTTGAAAATCCTATTTCCTTGTCAGCTTGTTGAGTCATTTTGGTGCTTGTATTATTATGTGTGACTGGCTCATCCTAGGTGGCACCGACATCCACCATCTGCATAGTTCCAATGGGATGCTGATGGGATTGGAGCATTGTGGGCAAACTGTTGTGTGCAGGTGCATCCTTCTGGAAGATGCATCACGTGAATGAACGCCGCAAGACTGAGGAGTTCTATGCAAAATTGGATGCAGGCGAAATCACAGTTCGTGTTGAGTAAAGAGGACTATGTAAAGTTTTCATTGGTATGAAATCAAGAATATTTTAGTCTCTTGTTTCTTGTGCAATATTTGTGTTCAATTGATAGCCTGATTTAAACACATATTATGGCAGGCAAACTCATTTCCAAAGTTGCAGGTTTTGCAGAACTTTTTAAGCCCCTCCAGAATTCATGTTTGAGCCTGATTGTTGATTATTGCCCTCTTTTTTCCTTCTCTACATTAACCAGCATTTGTGGCATATGCAGGTGGTCTTTCAGTTCGGGGACACATTCTAGACACAACGAAATAGGTTTTGCAGAGGGATGGTCCATTTTTGGACTCTTCTTTACTCAGAAATGTGGTGGGTATGATGGATTTAATATCCCAGATTAACTGTTCTACATGGTGCAAGGAAGAGTGTCCATACTTAGGGGGGAAGGGTTAAGACTGGCAATCTTTGGGATGATTTCTGCTTGAATAATGAAGGTAAATAAAGCATTTTGTCTTTACTTTTGGATATGTGTTTTGTAACTTGAATCCAACTGTGCTGAAATGGGGGTGAAATCGACCTTGTCTGCACTCTCTAATCTGTGTAGCCATTTCATTGCTACAGTACAAAGTGGAATGTAACCCTGGTGTCAGAGATGACATGGTCCTCTTAATAAAATGGTTGTGCAAAAACCATTCTCTTTGTACAGTCTATTGCTGCTCTAGAAAGGCAAATTTTGTGAAAGAAGGTGCAAGACCCGTCTGCTTCTTTTGAAGCAAAAAAGAGCTCACGACTGCATGATGATCTGTAAACCCATTCGCTTATCTTTGAAGGTTTCAGCATGCTCATTCTGAATATGGTTGTCCATGGCCATGTTCCTGTCGTCCTTGTATGCAGCAATTTCTTTCTTCCTTCTATCAGGGGACTGCTAACATGCTGCTACTACTGGCAACCTTTTCATGAGAGTTTATCAATAAAAGTCTATGTCTCTAACATGTGGCACTAATTTTTAAGCTCATTCAAAATGCCTGAAATATGTTAAGGTTGAGGCGATCTTTTACAGATGAGGCAAACAATGTTCAACCCATAAGATTAAATGTAGCAGCAGACCATGTTATATATGATACCGGAACTAGTTTAAATAAGAAGGGACAATAGTGGAAGGATATTTCAAGTTAATTTAGTTGGGATCTAGCAATCAATCTTTCAGCTCACCTCTTGGGTTCTGCATTGAGTTGTAGAGCGTCTAATTTTCTGAGTCCAGGAGGCACTTTCAATGTTGGAATTCTCAAAATGTTTTCCACTTGGAAGATGAACCTTGTGAATACGCAGTTGAAACATTCTCCGTATCTCCTCCTCAGTCTTGTTGTACATTGGTATGTCTGTTGTCAAAAGATTGTTGTTGTAGTAGGTGGAATGGTTGGGTCATAACCAATGTTGGGCGGGTATCAGATTTTTTGATACCCGTCAGATCCAATTTTCACAAAATAGCTCACAAAAGGTTTTGGTTCTCACTTTAAATAAAAAATTAAAAAATGCACGCCGGATTTGGGTATCAATTTTTTTTTTAAAAATGTTTCTCACAATGTCAATTCTCACTTGACGATTCTCACAAATTGGTTATTAGTTTACATTTTTTCAAATTAAAAAATCATAACTAAAATTACAAAGAAATTATTTTTTTATTCTTAAAAATGAAAATTCGCATGTATTGTTACAAAACAATTCCTAAGAAATAACCAACAATTTATTTATACAATTTTCATACTTCAACAACTTCATCCTTTTCAAAGTCACCTTCAATTTTTCTAACTCCTCTTCTAAATCTATATCCCTCTTAAGGAATCATATTAAGTAAGATGGACATTTATATCCTACTCTAAGGTCATGAAGCCAATTTTTGTTGACAAATATCAACTTTTTTTAAATTTCAATTTGTAAATGACATTTTTAAGATTAGCAAGTATTCCAATCAACAAATCTTTTTTTCTATTTCAATATATGATCCAACAATGCCCAAAATTTAATGAACTAAAAAACTAACAATAGGGAACAATGCTTCATGTTTTTCCTACCATTGAAAAGGACATTTGATGTTTTTAACATCCAATTGGTACCATTTAAAAATCAATCATTCTCTCTTGACAAGCTTTTTTGTTGCTTGTACTTGTACTTTGTTCAAAAATGTGCAAACTACAATCCTAATCAAAACATTTTGGTTAACATAATTTCTATCTAACCTTATCAAAAGGTGCAAATGTTCATGACATTTGACCAACATAGGATATAAAGACTTCTTGTCATATTCCTCAACAAAACTAACATTTTGATCTCATTCAACAAATGAAGATATTATATGAAGGTTTTTAAACCTTGGGTCTAACATCAAAGAAGTCATATTATGAGATTTTTTGTTTTTATATTTCATTAAAAAATGAAAGGAAAGAATCCAACACATCACAAACCTCCCTTCTAATGTTAGAAGCCATCAAAGCCAACGCATTAGCAATAATTGAATCACCGTCGATTAGGGTTTTTAATGAAAAAAAAACTTGATTTTCTTCCTTAAGTCTTAAATTCATGGAATTGCATAGTGTAATGCATCATTAAGTAAGCAACATCCATGTGATTGGTTAAAAACACATGTAAAGACAATTGGAAAAAGAAAATCCATAATAATATGAGAGATTTGTCTAGTCAAAAATGGAAGCACTTGACCAATAACCCTCACAACAATTTGTTTGTTGTAATAGAGAACAATTATAAGACAAAGCTACAAAACAAAACAACAACAAAATGATTAGTATTCTCATTTAATTGAAAAGTTCAAAAAATGAAAAAAACCAAATCAATACTAAAAATTAAACGACTACCTGGTTGTCATTCGAATGTTCAATTTCTTGGCCGAATTTCAATTTCAACACAAGCCTTATTTCATTCTTGTCTTCCTTTCTTAAATTTCGTAAACTAAATGATGCACTTTTGCAAATTTGCTTGAGCAAACATAATGGAAACATATTTCAAAATTTCGAGAACCTTTCCTTTATTATGCCATATTAATGTGCCTTTGAAAAAGCATGCCCGAAACAAGTTCCCTAGATGTTTTCTTCCAACCCAAAATATTCACAACTTATAATAGATTTCAATGTAATAATCATGGTATTGAAATTAAAACCTTCATTTTTTACATAGATAACAATTTTTTTTCCTTACATCATACTTATCCAACAAATTTGTCAATGTTTGTCATATAGTTTTTGTGACCTCAAACAAGCCAATAGTTTTGGTTGTTAATCATCCCCCAAAAAATTAATGACTAATGTAAACACATCATAAGCTCTTTTGGAGACCTAAAGATCAAAACTAGCAATTGCAAAATGACATTCTACTAATGTAGGAAGAACATACAAATGGCTTGTTTTCTCCATTAGCCTTGGTAATATTTTTTATGTAAATTGTTTTTGGAAAGGAAATTTAATTTTGGACATAATTACAGAACCAAACGTTTTAGCCAAGTATTTTCCATAAACTAAATTAGTAAATTCTTTTTGACAATCAAAAGACCAAGGTTCTTAAGATGCCACATCTTCCTTTTGGAAAGACTCTTTCACAACAATAAAAAAAAATTGAATTTGACCTTCATTAAATTTTTATTTTTTTTGCAAATTGTCTTTCTTATGTTTGCTTCAATCAATTGTTCATTTTTTCAAAAAATTTCACAATAATAGTATGATCTATATTCACATTTTTTTAAGAAAAATTATTCCATTTGTTTTGCAATAAAAAATTAATCCTTTTCTTACTTGTGTTTTTGGATTGCAATTATCATATTTTTATAACAAAATATATAATGCATGATTTGTGCATTTTCAAGATCAATTTCTCTATTGTCATTTACACAATAAAAGCCCCAACATAAAGACACTCTTCCATGAAGTTTATAAAATTTTCTTTGAACATGTAGCTTTTTAAAGTTCATGTCTTCATTAATTCTTCACTTTTCATTTCTTCACTTTTGCTTACTTTAGTTTGCACACTAAAATTCTCTTCAAATTTGTTTTCCATAATTACATCATTCGTGCATATTTCAATTGTCTCATCATTAAGGCTTATTCTATTTTCATCTTTAGAAGATTCATCTATCAACAATTTTCAAAAAAGTACGCCCAAAGCTAATAGAAAAAATATATATTCTATACCAAAGAACTCATTTTTTACAATGAGCAAATGAGAAACTACTTACAAACAAAGGAAAGCATTTACAAACAAAGTGAATAAAGGTTTAAGAAATGGGGCTTAGGATTTAAAATTAGTATTGAAGTTTAGAAATGGGGTTCAACATTTTAAAAATTAATCAATAAATCACTTTTCTTTCTTCTCATCATGATAAAAAAAAAAATTATTAAAGGAAGGTAATTGTTTAATTAAAAATATTGTTTAAGATATTAAAATCTTGCAAACTAACTAGCTATATATATATTAGAAAGAAACACAGAAAGAAACTAGAACGAAAAAATCCAAAATTTACAAAATAAAAGAAAATAAAATTTTTAAAAAATTAAAAATGAAAAAATGAAAGAATTTTTTTTCTTCTCATAAGAGGAAAAAAACACAAAATGAATCATTTCCAAATTTTAACAAAAGAAAAACATATCAAAGATAATTGATGCTCCAAGTTCCTTAACTTGTAAAAATAAAATAAAAAGGGGAATACCAACTCACACAAGGTAAACAACAAGTAGTGAAGCAACAAAGGGGAGGGAGTGACAACATGTACCTTACAAAAGCACGAAACAACAAGTCGAGGTGTGAGGGAACAAACAAGTAACAAGGCGAAACGAGAAGAAAGGAGCACGCAACAACAAGGGGAAGTACTAGAGAAGGAACATGCAAGCAATAGGGCGAAACACAAAAGAGAGAGTGCACAACAACAAGATGAAATAGGAAAAAATAGGCACGAAGCAAGTGGGGGGAAAGAAAGGAAGGGGGAAAAAGAAAACAAAGAGAAGGGAAGGAAAGGAGAAAAAAAACCTTTAGAAAAAGAAAAAAGAAGGGAAAGAAAACAATATGAAAAATACAAAAATGAACACAAGATGTCGAAAATTGAACACTTGCAACACAAAGAAGAATCCAACACAAGAACAAGAGAAAATGGCTCAAGTTACTTTTTATTCACAACATTTAGGGTTTAGGAAGATAAGACAGCAGTTGGAAAACGGTGTCCCCTTCAAAATCTAAACCTAAACCCTAATTTGGACCAATAATCTAAGGTACACAACATACTCAGGCCAACCCCTTCAGTCAGGGTATCACTTTTCAGTGATACCCTGAGAGTTTCAGATAAGAAAATACCCAGGTGATACCCAAGGGCATTTTTGATACCCACCCAACATTGGTTATAACTGGGCAGGAATGCACCCAATAAACCTGATGCCCATGGTCAAGAGATTTTGTGCCTTTTTGGAACATTTTGTAGCTATTAAACACTCAGTTATCATGTGTGACTGGAGTTGAATACAGAATTGAAAGTCCAGATTACCATCACCAGATCAACTTGGCCTCACTTACAAGAGCAGAAGTAAAAAGTTCATGGTCATTGAGTTGTGAATCACTCACTTCAAACTCAGCCTTCAAGTCCATGAACAAGATGGAACGAAAAATATTGTTTTGCATTGACAGTTTCAGTGAGCATGTGTGCAACCTTTTGCCTTGTGGGACTTTGATTGACATTCATGTCACCAGCATTTATACCTAGATGTCGTTACATGTAGAGAGAAGAGAGGCATTGCTTTGTACTTGGAAGATTGCAAATCCTTTTGCGGAGTTCAAAAACGCTGTCATCAAAGTTTTTCAGACTATAATGTGAGCATGCTTTCAGGCTTTCAGTGCAAAATATTTCACAAACACATTCTCATCCCTTTGAAGTCATTTATTTTGTAATTGAGTTCACGAGAAAAATCATTGAATGTCATAGTTTAACATTCAAAATCTGCACCCTGAAGAAATCATCTCAGCATCATGGAATCCCAAAACAAGCCATGGATACTGACCTATAAAACTCTTGGAGATTGATCTCAGATAAACCTTTGGGTCTTGCATTTTGATGCAAATATAACCAATCTGCAGAACTCACAGGTTACTCTCAATAAAAAATCCAAGCTTTTCCTACTTGTAGACTCACAATAAGCACCATAATAGATGCATAAAACGGTGCTCAAATCCCCAGTCGTCATCAACATGCAGGCCTGAATTTGCCTGGGTAGTGCATTCAGCTCAGGAATTCAAACTAATCTGCAAGTGTGGTAGCTGTTTACAAAAGTTAACAAACCTTGCCTGAATTATTGACACACAACATGGATTGTTGGTAAAGCTTCTTCCCTGGCTGAGATGGTTTTCAGCAAAAAATTGCCCTAACTTGCAGGAATAGATGCACCCAACAAACCTCCTTTTTGCTGATTTGCTATGATTTCAGTTGGGGACCCTGAGTATTCACCATTCCATGTAGCTTTTGACATTGCTGGTAGCCTGATTCGAACATCTCAGATGTGGGCACCCAAAGGAAAGAGAGCCCATGGAACAAAAACTTGCTCCTGTTGTTCCATTTTGTTGCATCATCAGAACCCTTAAGCTGGATGGACACCTTGTTACCACAGGCATTCACATGATCTTCCATCTGGATAACATTATTGTATTCAAGGACAGAGCTCAAAATGCAGCCTGAACAAACAAATGGGTGAGACATTATCACCGATGACAAAAGGGAAATGCTCCTGCTTTACTAGCCAGTCTGGTACCAAACTCTCCACTATTGATACATTTGATCTATGAATCATGCAGCCAAGTCGTCATATGTGCACACAATCCACAATTGTTACAAAAGCCGAGGATCGGGTCAGCCAAAATTATGAACAAGGGAGGAGGATGAATCAGCCAAAGCCTGATTAGCTATAACTACCAAGAATGAGAGGCATGTTGCATATCTCTCAAGAGAAGGGTATAGAGAAGCTCATTCCAAGTGTCAGGAACCCCAGGGAGGCACCAATGGCTGCAATCCATGGCACGGAAAGTGGAAAAGTTGAAAATATGTGCATCCCGTCGGTAAGCTGACAACCTTGTGATGTCAAGGAGTGTTGCTTTTACTTGCAATGATCCCCAGAGTTGCTCAAGAACTTGTGCTTGTGATGACAGCCGGATATGCGATTCATTGAAAATTGGAGCCGTCTGAATAGGACAGTAGGTTTTGTGCTTCTTGGGTTCCTCCCAGTCATTCAAATGTCCCCAAGAATGGGGTTCATAATTGCGGAAAAAAACATGGGTTTTGTTTGTGTCAATGTACTGTTTGACCCAGTCTGCCCATGTTGCAACAGCAATTCGGTATGCTGACTCCATGTTCATGCCAAGGCGGAGAGATGAACCCACCTGAAAGTAGCGCCCACTGTCCCCACCCCACCTCTTGTCATTTCCACTACAGACTGTCAGCACACCTTCTTCAATTATCTGAAATTGGTAAGAGCAAAACACCCTCAGAATCTTTTCTTCTAAGGCCAAATGTTGAGACCAAATTTAAATGAGAAATGCACAAGGTGAAGTGTGAAACGCACAATCGATAGGTCTTGGCGGCAGTCCACCAGTGACCAGAGTTGAAGACTAGGACATTTGCAGTCTGCCACTGAGAGCTGGCTGACTCCAAGGTATCCAGCTTCAGGGTGGCCTTGACCCTCTTAGGTGCATGCTTTGGAGGCTGCCCAATATGCACGAGCCATCGAGATCGGTAATACTCGATTGTCACATTGAACCCTGGGAACAAGACAGCAAGGTGTGGTGTTGTCTTTGTAATGGCTTTTCCATGAATCTCTTTCACTGACCATTTGTCATGGACTCCATTCATTAGCAGGCAAACAAGTGACTCCCACTGTGTTCGACCCATGGAGTCTCCCACAAAAGCCACTCGTTGGTCCCTTAACCTCTTGAGCATACTCATTGCATCAAACCTGAATGTGTGAATCAAAAGACAGCAGGTAAATCCATGTTCTATGTTGTGACGAAAAAATGCAAATGATACACACATGCATGCACAGAAAAGAGACTGACAGACACAGACACAGACACAGAGTGTGTGTGTGTGAATGCAAAAGAGAAGAGAAGCTAACCTTGGAATATTGCAATCAAAGGGCTGCCATCGCCAGTTCCGGTATGTAAGATTCTGTCGTCCATTGTTGGGGCACTGAAATCCGCGCTCGATGAATGGGCACTCAGTGTACAGTGGATAAGACTCATCAAATACCCAGCTGCCATTGAAAAGGTTGCATTCCAAGGGCACAATGGAGGGTGTGATGAAGGAAGGAAGAAAAGTAGCCTCCAAGGCAGCAAGAGAAGGCCCAAGGTAAATGATGTCAAGGATGAAGAGAGATGCAATGAAAAAGAGCGTGAAAATCGAAAGGATTATGGAGATTGGGCTGCAGATGAGGCTGGAGTGGCGGACTCCTCTTTGAGAACTCCATAGTGACAATGTTTGGAACATCGTCTCCTGTTGTTCTTCTTCGCCAGGATCCTCTTCCTCTTCTTCCTCCCCGCCATAGATGAGCCCATTTCTGTCCGCATCTGCAACCACCGCGGTTCCTCTCGCCCCGATGCACGTCTCCCAAACCCCGACCCGCAACAACCTACCATCCGCAGCAAACCACTGGAGGGACCCCCCACAAGGCCTCTAATTAATATACCGTCTTGCCTACCTACCTACCTACCTAACCTACCTACCCTGGCAAGTTCAACAATTTCAGTGTCGAATAATAATTATTTTGTTTTTAAGATTTCATGTTGAAAATTGGAATATACCAAAGTTTTGTAAGAGATTCATTCTTTTCTTTCACACAATTTTTTTTTTCCAAGAGAAGAAAATTAATTTTTTTATAAAAAAAGTATTTTGAAAATTCCATGTCGAAAACTTGAATATATCCCCAACTAATTCTAAGAGATTTACAAATTTTCCTTCATATTATTATTTTTCTTTGAGATTATTTTATTTTCCTTCATATAATTATTTTTCTTTGAGATTATTTTTATTTTCCTTCATATGATTTTTTTGTCTTTGAGATTAAAAAATTTCCTTTACATAATTTCGTTTCTTTGAGATTTTTATAGAAATTTTCACTTTTTTTTGGAAATAAAATAATTAATGTTGATGCTGCCATGGTTGGGGAGGGGCATGGATTTTTTTTTTGGGGGGTTTTCTCACAATGTTCTCAATGATGTTCCACAAGTTACAAATGTGTTTGTTCCCCCCCCCATGATGTTCCCTAAGTTCCCAATGTGTTTCCATCCATACCGCACTTTTTATCTTCCCTCCCCCCTCGACCCTTCTAAAACATGCTTCACTCTAAGGGCTTGATTTATAAGTTCGAATTCATTCTTACAATTTGATTGGTCTAGAGCTCCAAATTGAAACCAAGTTGTTCACACTAGGGTTTTGATTTACAAGTCCCAACTATGAGTAGGAATCCTATGTGGCTATATAATTTTTTTGGCTTCATGGGTCGGACTTACTTAGGCAAGGAGTTGGGTAGAGCAAAACCCAACTCCAAAGACTCCAACTCCCAACCAATTTTAATTGCATATGTGTACAATTTCATAACTGCATTGTAATTGCATTATAGAGCTAATCATTCATCACAAAATTGCTTATGTGTACACTTTGGAAGAGTGTTGTGTTGGTCTGGAGAATTTTTTTTTCCCCCTTACAAGTATAGAAAGGATAATATGGTTGCATTTGGTCCATTTTGCATTTCAAGGTGAAGAAAGATCAAAAAAGTTCACAAAATTATTAATACTAGTGTGAACCCTGTGCATAATGCACAGGTGTGTTATTTCAACAATGTTTGATTGATGTTTTTGGTTTTTGGCAGATCATTCAAAGTGAGTATGAAAAACCATCATCGTCATCATTTCAACACTTTGCTCGTAATATTATTACAAGTTGTTGAATGATAACATGCTCACAATGATATGTTTTTACTAGTATAAAGACACCAAGAATCACTAGGGTAGACTGGCCCATCACCAATCACCTGCTTATGACCCAACACTCATTTATATCTTCATCATATGTGCTTCATTTTGAGCGATTTAAAATGTTTATGGGAGTGCAACCTCAAACTCTAGAAATCATCTTTGAAGTGCAAAGGAAAATGAGTAATGGAAAAAAAAATTAAATTAAATTAAATTCCAACTTATACAAACAGACTCTAGAAATCATCTTTGAAGTGCAAAGGAAAATGAGTAACGAAAAATAATAATAATAATAAATAAATTCCAACTTACAAACAGACTCTAGAAATCATCTTTGAAGTGCAAAG
>Ga0116231_10013671_pt1 | contig 11272 bp, 3 predicted proteins | sample S1TSphgellanicum_2_FD_89695 | JGI IMG/M metagenome (GOLD analysis project Ga0116231, IMG submission 89695) | Host-associated microbial communities from peat moss isolated from Minnesota, USA - S1T2_Fd - Sphagnum magellanicum MG | ecosystem: Host-associated > Plants > Peat moss > Unclassified...
AACCTCCCAACAAGAAAAAAGCATGGATGATGATGCTCTTGAGCAACCTCCCAACAAGAAAAAAGCATGGATGATGATGCTCTTGAGCAACCTCCCAACAAGAAAAAAGCATGGATGATGATGGTGTGTCAGTAGTGTGTGTGCAGTTATGATGTACAGTTAGGAACCCTCTTCTTCCTCCTCCTCTTCTTTGCTTCTCAAGTGCTCCTCGCTCTCCTGTTGCCAAAACAATACATCTTTTGTTGCTGTTTTTGTGTTTGTTTGTTGATACTACTTACTTCCCTTGATTTTTATTTTTTGCCTCCAGAGCTTCTTGATTCCTTTTTCCCTGAACGAATAACAATATCAGGACTACTTCTGCAACTGCCGCCATTTCCAATCTCGACTCTAGTATCCAAAGCTCTTTTGTACAACTTTCGTTCTCGGGAGATCATCAGCTTCAGTTTTTCATTGGAGCTCATTGATGGATTTTGGGTTGAAGTATTTTTGAGGATTTGCTTTGTTGTTTTATTCTATTGTCTCAGGATCACTAGTTAAGAGGATTTGAACATGTTTGTGGTGATCTATCTGTACAGTTTGCAGCTTTACTTTGTTGTTGTGTCTTTTGTTACCGTGTCTCTCATGAGATTAGGTGCACTGGTTGTTGGGACCGTTCCGTTTGTTTGTTTGTTTGCTTGCTTGTTATTGTGCGCCTTAAGAGAGTAGTACACGTCTGGAGTCTGTGTGCATTATTATTATCATATTGTGATGATTATCTCTCATCAACTAGTAGGTACTGCCAATCTGTATTATTATTATTATTATGATTCTAGAGTTTGTGCAATTCCCCATTGTGATTTTGTGATTTGCATGAGGAGTCTCGGCTTGGCAGATGATTGAAGGTGAAGAATTGGGAACTAGACTTGGATTAGAACCCAAACGTTCTGCAGCTGCTGAGCTTCTGGAATTTAGCGCGATGGGAATGGCATCAATGAACTGTACTAGTCCTGTTGCAACCACCTCGATGCAGGGCGTCCGTACTCGGCCTATGAGTCCCAGCTCCTACTTCACCACGTATAGTCTTCCGGGAGCTGGAGATCAGCTGGAAGCAGCAGGACGTGCACCAGATCTTGCAGTGCAGGACGTTATTCATGCCAAACCCAAAGGAGGAAGAGGAGGAGGAGGGCGTGCTGCAATGGGTGCAGCCATTCGCCAGCTTCTCAACTGCTCTTATAGTCCAGCTTTCTTCCAGCACTGTCACCAACATTCCCGAGTCGAACTTGGCCACGAATTAGACGACTCGCCCATTCTTGCTGGCCACAACAACGATAAAAATGTCCATGGTGATCATTCTTCTTCTACTGGCATGGAAACAGGAGGAACTGCCGGAGGCGAAGATTTGAGACTCAGAACGGAGATGAAGGTACTCAGTCCAATGCAGCAGCAGCGCTAGTTTTGATTTCCTCACAATCTCTGATCCAAGACTCGCGGTGGTTCCCATTCTACGTTTTGAGGTTGCTCATGACCACTATGCCTAAACCCTAAATCTTGCTTTGTGATCTTAGTCAGTGCTGCGACATCTGGAAGTCAGGTGGCAGCTCTTCAACGAAGCACTCTCTAAATTCGGCGATCTTGATGCCATGCTTGCGGTTTGTGCAGGTACTAGCAGATTTTTCCATTTTTCTCCTCCTTCATGCATGCATGCATGCATGTATGTATTTATGTTTTCTCCACCATAATTCTTCTTCTTCAGATGTAATGTCATTTCCGAACCTGCTGATTGAAGATGCTTTCATGACTATGAGCAGCAGTTCAAGCAGTTTACTGTTGCTGTTTGCAGCTTGATATTTGTTGTAGTGTATCCAATCTTTTGATTATTTGCAGATTCAAAAGGGAAATGGAGATGCTACAAGGGAGGAACAGCAAAAGATGCCCGACTTGTAGATGTTTTACACTCCTTCATAGACAGGAAGCTTTCCATGGATGTATTCATCAACAAAGTCACCCAGCTACTGCCATCAGGTGTAATGGGATTGACGCTGGACTGCAGCTATGGAACTAGCTCATGGGGACAACAGCTACAACAACCCTTACAGGAAGATTCAGGAGTTGCTGCAATTCAGGCCCAAGTTCCTGCTTTGGAAGAAGTTCTTCAAGACTTCAAAACCAGCCAGCAGATAGGGATCAGTGACGATGACGTGCAGCGCATCAGGAGCTCATCAAAGCCAAGATGTGTTCTTGAGGAGGATTGTTACACTCTGTATGATCAGAAGGTGTGCCACATGATCCAATCATGAATCAAAATCCATATAAGTTGCTAATTGCTTCACTGGAAAATCATTGCTGCATCAATCACAAACAAGATCAATCTTTTCTCAATTTTGTAACCAATCCATAGCTACCCTCAAACCCTAGACCTTCACTTAAAGAAATTCTCAATCTGATCCAAATCCATGCAACAACCAAAAGATTTACAACACAAATTTCTACAAACAAGGAATATTTTTGTTCCTGAGCAGGATTGTTAACTCTGTATGATCAGAAGGTGTGCCCCACATCTGATCATGAATCAAAATCCACAGTTGCTTGACTGGAAAATCATCGCTGCATCTGTTGTAAACAAGATCGATCTTTTCTTGATTTTGTAACCAATCCATAGCTATAGGATTCTTCACTACTTAGAGAATTCTCAATTTGATCCAAATCCACCCAACAACCAAAATTGGGTGGATTCACAACACAAGTTTCTGCAAACAAGGAATATTTTTCTTCTGCAAATTTGTGGGATATTAAGTATCAACTCCTTCCTGAGCTCAAGAACCTGATTGAAATCCATGAGAAAATAAGTATCAATTTCTTCCTGAGCCCAAAAATCAGATCAAAGTCCTTGAGAGACAAGGAACAAGTAGTGGAAGTCTAAGGATCTGACTGTGTAAAATTTGAAGAAATTTGATGTCTGTTTTGATGGTTCTTTAACACTACGGGGTTGTTGAAGGCAATTAATTGTTTTTTGAAAAAAAATTGGGGTTGGGGACAGGGAAATGTTGTGGAGGAAGGAAGGCAGGTGGTCATATGGGAGCAACGGAACTCAATCTGGTACATCCATGGATGTGTGAGCTATCCCTCTACCACACTATAACATAAATCTACAATTTTCCAAAGCAGGCTCCATTAAAAAGCATCCTGAAACCTTCCCGATCAAGAGTACTACTTTGTTTGATATATACTCTACTCAGTGGACACCAGATGAATGATGATCAATTCCATAGAATTTAAGTTTGGTAGTTTTGGAGCTGGCAATATTAACCTAGTAATTAATGTCTGTTGTAATTGTTTACCACTCTGAGAGAATACATACTATGGAATGGTCAAAGCCCCTGCCCGTTATGTTGGGTGAAGTGCCAGGTGAGCCCACTAGAGTGAGCCAGGTGACACCCAACATAATTGGCAAGTGCTAGACCATTCTATGACATCAAGGTCTCGGGTGGCAGATTCAACAGGATTGATGTTTTTTTTTCCCCACTCCCATCAGTTTAGTTGTGAAGATTTCTGATTGCAATAGAGTTTTCCATGAAGTCATCAGGAAAACCCTGAGTTTGGTCCAAAATCGGGTGAGATTCAAAAAAAAGCTTGCAAAAGAATACATTAGCATTCAACAGGGGGGTGAAACTCAGAAAAGCACCAATTTTTTGTGGTAAACTGAGTTTCATCCTGTTTTGACCTCCTCTTTCCTTTCTCCCAATTGCTTCCACCGCTCCTACATATATTTTCACTGCTCCTACCTGTACAACTACTATAATTACTCTCAAACCTTGTGCATTACATGCTGAGTTTCAGCATTAATGAGGTGCTGGCCCAAGGCAGCAGCTGAGAGCAGCACTGAATTGTGAAACATGCCCATCCAAGGGGCTTACCACATATAATGACCATGTCAGACAAGGAAGAACACCCATGGGCCCTTACGTAATCTAATAGCCCTGCCTAAGATGTAAGATTGCCTCCTGACATAGGAGTGAATCTTACAGATAGAAGGTGAACTCCAACTACACTATGAAATCTCTGACAGGTCATTTACTTATACACAAACTATGGTAGACCCAAAGGCTCATAAGTTCCTCTTTCCAGCACTCATTGTTTATCTTTTTCAACAGGTTTAGAACTGCAGTTCCCAAATTAACATCCATTCTTCTGTTGTCAAACATTTGGTGATAATGGGTTGGCTTCTTTCTGTCTTCCTCTCCTTCTGGAACCTGAAGTCCATAAGAAGTTTAGTTCACACAATAGTAATGAACCAGAAAGGTTGGTATCCTTCATGGCAGATTGAGAGAGATCTTGATGCTGAAGAGAAAGACAAATTCTTTTGAAAATTCCAGCAATGGCAGCTGAGTCTCTTGTAGAAGTAAAATTCTCAATTTAGTCATAGGTGATGGGTCATGTCACAAAAGATGAGTGCATTTCCATGTTCATTGTGTACAATGTCAAAACTCTCATTATCCACTTTTGTTCATTCCAAAATCATGAAGTAAAGTTGAGTTGAGAAGTTCATCAAAATTATAGACCAAGCTATTTTCAGGAAAAAAATTGTTTATCACCCTGGGGTTTTACATCTGGGTGAAACTAAATTTCTTTTGTGTCTTTCGGCTTGGCTATGCTTCTCTGATCCCATTGCTGTATCCAGAAGCTTCCAGAAGTTGCCCTGCTCAAGATCCAGAGAGCTAATAGTTTTGCAACCTACCATCCAAGCACTGTTATGAATCCATTTTCACACAAAACAATTGTGTACCACTCTTAACTAAACCCTTTTACCGGATGTTGATCAATTGCTTATAAGCCCTGCATGCAAACATATAGTTTCAAATCTTGATGCACTCCATCCATGGAGGTATAATCTCAAGAGGTTCAATTAGCTGCTAGGAGATCAGATAAAGGAGACAAACATTGGTGGCACTTGATGATTTCCAGATAAAAATTCCCTTGCATTTTTTATGTTCTTTAAGCTGTCAAACACTATGTTTCAAGAGAGAATAATACCCCTTGCACCATTTCCTTGGATAAAAAATATCTGTATGCAACATTCAACATTTCAATTTCAATGATCCTGCAATTTCAATTGCATTCAAGTGTTTTCCAAACATTCCTAATTCCAGAACTATTGAGTAAATCATCAAGCATTCATTACCTAAGAAGCATGTCTGTCTCACACCACTATTGTGCTTGTTTGGAAAATGGTGATGGGTGTCCATCTCCTGTGGTCTCAGGCAGTTAGTTGTACCTCCCCATTTCCAGAAACCAATACTTGTAGTGAAATTTTGGTTTTCGGCAAGAGCAGCAATTTGGGTTCTCACAATGCTCATTTCTAGGCAGCATCAAATATCTGTAGCAATAATATATTTTTGTATTTATCACTCAAACTGCTATTACAAAGTGCACATAAAAATCACACCTGATTTTTCTCACAACTACAATCTCAATCTATCTTACTGTGTTTGGAAAGAAGCTATACATAGACACACACACTTGCTACTTCAATAGAAGATCATAGAGATATAGAGTATAGAGATTAATATCCATTGCACAAACTTTTTGTTGGTCAGGTTTGCGGGTTTGTGTTGTCTTCTTGACAAAAAGGCTAGTAATAAAATTTGCAAGCGCCTTGTAAGTGGAATTGGTTCAACCTTTATTGTAATATCTATGCAAGTAACATTGGTCTTAGAAGAATGAGGATATTAGTCCATACATTGATAGCAAAACAAGTCGAGGTGTAATTCTAGCCATGCATGAACAATGAACATAAACAAGGATGTAAAAGTATGTCAAAAGATGTTCTAAAATGATAGCTTCAATTCATAACATGATTAACTAAGATTATGGTGTGGACTGAACAAGATTATGTTGGAAGATTATATCTCAAATTGTCTTGATTAGACTAAAGGTAATGAGTTGCATTGTCTCTATTTATATTTCCTTACAAAAGTTGGTGATGAAAGGTTGCAATGAGCAAGAATACGAGCAAAACTTGAACGCTAAACCAAGGCCTTACCTAGAGCGTTATAGGTCGGAAAATTTGAAAGTTCATTTTAAGATAAATATATAATAAGCAGTGCAATTTACCGGATATTAGAATGGGTCTTCTTAATATGATAAGGTGTAAGGCTTTTTTTTTTAAATTTTGTTTCAATCCTTTGACCTCAATACTAAAATTTGAAAAAATATGTTTATTAATGTTTTAGGTGTATGTGCATATTTTAGACTTTTTTTATATTAATGAAGTTAACATTTGGTTAAGTTACATTTGTATTGTTGTTTTATATAACCTTGTTTCATGTAGATAACTTCCTTTACTTTGACTTTATATATTAATATGTATTTTTCAATGGTCCTACTATTTTCAAACTTCTTCATACTTACTTTTCATTCTATAAATGGTTCAAAGGAAAGGTCCGTAGAGCCTTTGCAGAACAACTTCAAAAGAAATAGATGGATAATGCACCTTTTAGCTTGGTTAAATGTTATGATGTGAACATAGTTTTTCATTACATTGTTTGCATAGTGGACAATTTTGTTATTAACTAGTAGATAGGCAACAATGTAAATAATCTATTTGAACATATAAAAGAATGACCATTATTTAGTAAAAGTTCAAAAGACATGACATATATTTGGTTAATTTTGTTCTTATCTTTTTTATGTTTCTAATTCCAATGATGATGATTCATCAAAACTAATTTAAGTAAGATAACTTTAGGTTGAATCATAGATTTTCTTTTGTACAAATATAAATTAAGATTTTTTTAGCCCATTTCCAAGTAAAGAGGAATGGAGAGGCATATTTTCACAATTTTCGTAACACCATACTACATAGTCATGAGCAAATTTTTAATACCCTCTACACCAATTTGCATCCCATTTCTCTTCAATTTAATTTAAATTCAATTTGATTAAATCTTTATGTTAGCAACTTTGGTAGTTCCTTCTACTTGGATTAATTGTATCTTATCAATTAAATCAATAAATTATAGGTGATAGATTTTCACATATGTATCATATGTACACATTCTAAAATTTGGATTTTGTGTCCAACATAGGATAGGTGTTATATATGAAAATTTTAGCAATAAACACATTTGTGTCATGTAGACAATATATTAAAATATGTTCTCAAATGTGCAATAGCATGGTCAACTACCATAGTCACTATGTGACAAGAAATTTCAACTTTGAAATGGATCTCTTTTACCATAATAAAAGTCAACTCCTTTGTTAACTTACTTGGGCGTCTTCCAAAGCATGTATATATTATAAAATAAATGATCAATTCAAATTTGCCATTTTGAAAAATAATTTTATTTGAGTGAAATGTTTATTATTGTGGTGATTTAATCTAAGGCTCACAAGCACTAAAAGTGTGCTCTATTTGGATATTTTAAATTATATATTGAAGCTAAAATGCAATCCTTCATTTATTTAATTGTTAAAAATAAAATATGACTTTGAATCCATTTATATCCAAAGCATGTTCCCAAATTACTAGAAATACCAACATTGTACTATTGGTTGTAATGGTTTTACAAGAGCAAAAACACTTATACATATGATGAAAGCTTATCACAATCATGAAAAAAATAACTATAATATAATAGCTTGTCATATTCAATTGAAATCCATGGTTGATTGCTAGTTTGAAATTAGTTTTTGGCCAACAAATGTAAATTCAATTCGAACCTCATTTTCCTCTTCTTATTATTGTAAGTACCTATTTGTTTGTTCAACTGAATTGGTGGTTTTAAATGATTGAATAGTTGATGTGTTGAATGATTAAGATCACCTCTAGGTAGATGTGATGCAAATATATCATGAGATAATAATTTTCATTGTAAAGTTGTCATTGAATAACATGCAACAAAAAGCTCCAATACTAATTCATTTCTTTTTTTAAAATCACTAAAAGAAAATTAGTCTTTTGCAATTATCGTTTGCAACTAATTTTTGGTTACAAGTGACACATGCAACTAAAAATTGTTATAAGGTTTTCAGACAAGTTGCACACAATTTCATGCAACTTTTAGTTACATATGACATTTCATACTTGAAATGTATATATAATTAATATCATTATACATTTTCATCCAATGTATTCAAGGAGGGTCAATTGCATATATGATATGCAAATGTGTGCAATTAAAATGAACCCCTATTGTATTGTGGCATGTGTCCATGGTTTCAGCTAATTATTTCATGATATGTAAATCATTCAACTTAAGGTTGATAGGATGTCAACACATGGCATCTTAGTTGCAACTATTACCTAATAGATAGAATGTTGTATTAACATAATATACCTACTAGTTATACTAATTATTACAAGTCATAATAACTAATAAGTAATAATATTATTATCATTATTGTATCTATAGTTAATTGTATGATATGTTAATTTATTATATTATTATATTATTATTTAAACTATTAAGTTTAAGGTAGCTAGTTAATGTGCTAACATATATATATCTTAGGTATATTAATTTAAGTATGTATATATTAGTTTAAGCCATTATTTTTATAACATGTCTTCATTTTGTACATAATTACATGTTAGCTTTACACACTATCATATAACCCAAAAATTACATGTTGTCAATTTTGTAGTTCCAAACATAACCAATCTAGTTATAAACAACAACTAGTTATGTACAATTACAAAATGATTAATTACATACGACATGATTTTTTCTAATGAATCTTGTGTTAAAAGTACCAATGAAACACAAACTTTAAATACTTCAAAAAGTCATATATTTTTTCTAATTTGATGCACACATACATATTTGTTTAGCATATTTTCAATTCATGTATTTTTAGTACCTAGCCTAGTTTGGTAACAAGTTGTTTTATTTATTTTTTCATTTGCATTTGGCAATTTTTTTATAAAAAATTACAATTCAACATCATATCAAACAATAAAGCTAATGTGTTTAAGATTATATATATATTCTTGGCATGACATGCAAATATTTTTCAAAATTTTCAACAATTAATGCCTAACAAGGTTAGGTATTGTGATAAATATTAAAACTTGTGGTGAAACCAACTCACAATATTAACATGATCAATATTTTTTCACAACAAACTAGGGATATTTACCTTGATGCAATAGTTGGCATTTATTTAATCACCTAAAAATGAATAACGTAAACACCAATGTTTTTTTTCCAAATGTGTGAATTAGGTGGGGTGGTAATCATGCACAAGAGGACTTAGCCAAATTTGGTTACAATTCAAAGGGGGAAGTAAAAAAGTTAGGATTATTCCTATAAATGGGCGATTTGTTGAAATTTGTATGTACATGTGGTGAATTGAGACTTTTTTCCCTTAGGATGTGGCAACTTGGGCCCATTTTTTTATTAAAAAACTTTGTAACTTTTGAATTTCCCTTTTTCTTTCACCAAGTTTTAAAATTTTGTCAAAAACATTATTAAATATAAATGGTACAAGCATAAATACAAAACTTGTAAAATTTACACATGCCACATTTAATAAACATTATGACTCCACAAATTATGTGAGTTGACAGCTATTAATGCACCATAATTGGAAACATGTTATGATTTAATTATGGACTATTTACACAAACTTAATGTTGCTATTGCAAGCCATGGCCATCACCAAGTGGTCATTCATCTCCTAATCTTGTTGGATGGAATTCGAATCCATTGTGGCAATGGTTGTGTTTTTACACATTGTTATCCTAATTTTGTTGTTGTAGAGAGCTTAATCTCTTTGCAACAATACCCATCAACTTGGTCATGTTGTTTTTATAGGGAATCCAATTCTTGTACATTTTGTGAAGAAAGGGCATACAAAGATGAAATGGAATATAAATATCCGGAAATTATTACTTTCAAATTTTCAATAATAATTAAGATCATAACAAAATGAGGGTATTGCAACTACCACAACCATAAAACATTATGGTTTGCAAAAAAATGAAAATATTGTAGCTCTTAATGATCTTGAAAATTATAATTTGCAAAATAAGGTATTGCACTTCACATTATAATTGATGATTACGATTCTCATAACAAATAATGTATTGTTATGCAATAACACAATGAAGGCATGTGTAAGAATACAAGGGTGGAGTTCACCTAAAATAGGTTACTAATAAAGTTCATAATGATGTTAAAAGTTGCAAGTAGACCATGCACCACCTACACATACAAAAAATGTAAATGAAAAGGGACAACATGGGAAGGGAGCTCACCTTAAACCATGTTATGCAAAACCATAATGAAAAGGACCTATAAAACAACCAACAAGAAAATACCATGTGTAAGGTGTGTTAGTTTAACTACTCAATTAAGTCTTAATTAATTAAGGATAAATTGGGTTATTTTAACTAATTAATTAATCTTGAACCAATTCAGGGGTGAACAAAGTTTGGGATATTTGTTATGGGATATAATCCCATCTTGTGTGATCTCGAATCACTTTTGGTGATTTGAGATTCCAAGACATAGTCTTTGCTTTGCAATTTTCTTCGTTATGCAAATTTTGATCTTTTATGTTTTGGGTTTGGATTCATGCATTGTTGCAAGAGAATCAATTTTTGAATCACCAAAAGTGTAGCTAGTTGTTTTTATGCTACAACTAAGCTAAAATTGCTTAGCACTGAATTTTTGGTTTTTTGTTGTATGTGTGTTATGTTTTTTGATTAGTAATAAATGTTGGGTAGTTATGTGTTGTTTTGTGTTATTACAAGTTGTTTATGAAGGAATTTTGCTCAAGGTACAAACATCACTCATTTGCAGATTTTGGTCTACTTAAGAAGTTTGCTTGGCGATTTTGATGTTTTTATATTCATTTTTCATGTACAACCTTCGAGAGTTGAACCCGAATAGGGCCAAGTCCTTGGAATTTGGAGGTTACAGGAAAAACAACAAAAATGTTCAAAAAGCACGAAAGGAAAGCCCCTAGTTTGGACACAAGGGGGCCCCTTTTGTTGTTTTTCATTTTTATTTCTTATTTTTCCCCTCTTTCTCTCCCCCTCCCATTCTTTCTTTCTTGGTACTCTATAAGTATAGCAGTAATAATGGGAGCCAGAGCCACCATCGTCATCGTTAAGAACTTGAATTTTTAGTTATTTAATTGTCAATGCCTATTCACCAAGGCCGTTTGGCGGGGGGGGGGGGGGGGGGGGCCCACAAGCCTCTCTCTTCTACACGTGACTCTGCCCACCCCTTGCCGCGTTCTTCTTTTTTTTTTTCTTTGTTGTTGGGGGTGGGAAGGAGGGGGG